>ERZ1023425.12-NODE-12-length-91492-cov-7.384811_pt1 | contig 91492 bp, 77 predicted proteins | sample MGYA00380514_ERZ1023425 | MGnify/ENA primary metagenome ERZ1023425 (study PRJEB33173, sample SAMEA4830391) | metagenome | study: EMG produced TPA metagenomics assembly of the PRJEB25223 data set... | reverse complement strand
AGTTTTTATGCAAATATCGGTCAAAGCTACCTACATACGTGGCAGTACTTCCAAAGGGACATTTATTTTTTAAACTTAGTGACTTACCCGAGCGTTGCTAAGTGGCAGGGCAAGCACGAGACCAATTTTTGTTGTGTGTCGTTGGCAGTCTTGCCCTTATGGCAAACAGATTGATGGCTTGGGTAATGGCTCATCTGGCACATCCAAAGTGGTGATTATGTCATGCTATTTTTAACCTAGGACATCCGTTTATGTACCGCATAGAACAGCTTCGCCCCTTATCTCGACAGCATCAGCTTGGCTTAAGCCTATCTCGTCAAGCCATGCAATGCCCCAAAGACAGCACGACTGATGACATTTTTAGGCATTGGCAAGCATTGGTGGCATATGTTCATGATGACCGAATCGCACATTTTGCGATTGAAGAGAGGTATTTGGTTGCCCCTTTATTGGCAAATCATGCCAACCACCCCAAAGTGATGGCGCTTGGTAAGCAGCTGCTTGCCGAACATGAGCAGTTACGCACATTAAGTCAGCTGACTGAGTCTGCCAGTCGCCCAACCATTGATGATTTACATGCCTTGGCACAAGCGTTATACGACCATATCCGCTTTGAAGAGCGAGAGGTTTTTCCAGTCATACAAGAGCTGTTGACAACCAAGCAGTTGGATACGGCATATCAGCAAACGCTTCAACATAACCCGACCAAATTAAGCCAAACTGATTAGACTTTTAAGTTTAACCCTTTAAATACCCTTTCAATTTAGCCCATTAAAGGCTGGTCAAAAAATAAGCCGTGTTAGCAAAAGGCATAACACGGCTTAAGTTTTAAACCATAAAAAAGTCTTAAATGATAAATGGGCTTAAATGACAAACTGACCCATTAAAGCCATCATATCATCTGTCTGCTTCAAACTTGGCGACCGTTTTGGCGATGATGTCCACACACTCACGCAGTTGGGTTTCAGTCATCACAAGCGGTGGGGCAAATCGAATGATGTTGCCGTGTGTGGGTTTGGCAAGCAGTCCATTTTCTTTGAGTGCCAAACATAAGTCCCAAGCCGTGCTGCTGTCTTCGGTGTCATTGATGACCACCGCATTGAGCAATCCCTTACCACGCACCAAGGTTAAAAGCTCATGCTTATCCACCAACTTTTGCATCTCTTCTCGAAAGATATGACCAAGCTTATCAGCATTGTCCGCTAAGTTGTCATCACGCACCACCTCTAAAGCGGTTTTGGCAACCGCTGCCCCCAGCGGATTGCCGCCATAAGTTGAGCCATGCTGTCCTGGGCGAATGACATTCATGATGTCATCATCTGCCATGACCACGGACACAGGATAAACGCCACCAGAGACGGCTTTGCCCAAAATTAAGATGTCAGGACGCACATTTTCATGGTCAAGGGCAAGTAATTTGCCTGTGCGAGCAATGCCCGTTTGGATTTCATCGCCTAAAAACAGCACATTATGCTTATCGCAAAGGGCTTTGGCTTTGGCAAGATAACCTTCAGATGGCACATACACACCCGCTTCACCTTGGATTGGCTCAACCAAAAACCCTGCCACATCTTTATTATCAGTTAACGCTTGTTCTAAGGCTTGAAGATTGTCGTATTCAACTTTAATAAAACCTTGGGTATAAGGGCCGAAGTTTTTACGAGCATTTTCATCATTAGAAAATGAGATGATGGTGGTGGTACGACCGTGAAAATTATTCTCACAGACAATGATTTTGGCTTGGTTTTCATCAATGCCTTTTTTCTCGTATGCCCATTTTCGACAAATTTTAATGGCGGTTTCTACCGCTTCTGCGCCCGTGTTCATCGGCAAAAGTTTATCATAGCCAAAATAGTCACAGGCAAAGGCTTCAAACTCACCAAGCTTATCACTGTGAAATGCCCTTGATGTTAAGGTCAGCGTTTTGGCTTGTTCGGTTAAAGTGGCGATGATTTTGGGGTGGCAATGCCCTTGATTGACCGCTGAATAGGCAGATAAAAAATCATAATACTGTTTGCCCTCAACATCCCAAACATGCACCCCCTCGCCACGGTTTAATACCACAGGCAAAGGGTGATAGTTGTGAGCGCCGTATTGCTCTTCACGGTCAATATAAGCTTGGCTGTTTGATGGTTGGTTGGTGGTGTTCATAGTGAAGTCCTTAAAAAAATATGTCCATGAATGATTTGAATTATTGGGTTGTGTCAGGTCTGACTAGGGTGGATTTACCAAATAAGGATTCAATAAAATCCACCATAATGACTGCGGTGCGGTTGCGTTCATCAAGGGTTGGGTTTAGCTCCATGATGTCCAAAGATGCCATCAAACCAGTATCGGCAATCATCTCCATACACAATGACGCTTCACGATAGGTAGGCCCGCCCATCACCGTTGTGCCAACCGCTGGGGCAATGCTTGGGTCAAGAAAATCCACATCAAAACTGATGTGTAAGTGCGTGTCATTATCCAAGCCTTTTAATGCTTGTTCCATGGTATGACGCATGCCATTTTCATCAATATAACGCATGTCAAAGACAGTTACGCCTTTTTCGTTGATGAAGTATTTTTCTTTAGCGTCCACGCTGCGGATACCGATTTGATACACATCTTTTGGGCTAATCGCTCCTTTGACACCGCCAATGGTGGTTAACTCATCAGGACCAAAGCCACAAGCACAAGCCACAGGCATGCCATGAATGTTGCCTGATGGGGTCATTTCGCTGGTATTAAAATCAGCATGAGCATCAAGCCAAAGGATACGCAATTTTTTGCCTTGCTCACGGCAATGGCGTGCCACAGCGGTTAATGATGCCAAACCTAAGCAATGGTCTCCCCCCATCAAAATGGGGAAGTTGCCATTTTTCAGCTCATCATACACAGCATCGTGTGCCATTTTGTTCCATGCAACCACTTCATCAAAATGACGGTAGCCGTTCACAGGGGGCTGATTGGGGTTGGCTGGGCCTTGCAAATTGCCACGGTCAATGACAGTAAAACCATATTGTTCAATGGCTTTATCAATGTCAGCAATGCGTAGAGCATCAGGCCCTAAGTTCACGCCTCGCACACCTGCGCCCACATCGGTTGGGGCACCTATTAAAGCAACGGTGGGTTTGTTTGTCATGTGTCATGTGTCCTTGATTGTCTGTTTTTTATTGATATTATTTATTTAACCTAAAAAAATATCATAAATAATAATTGATGATATGAAGTAAATAGATAATGATAAAATGCCCATCTTGCTAAGTTTAGACATACCAAAGCTGATACGCCCCACGGCAAATGGTAATAAAAATATCAAAACTTGATCATTACTACAACCCAAAGAAAATACCACACTACAAGCAGAAAATCCACAAAAAAAATCTGATAATATGAGATGTACCAGCTTTTTTCAATGCAATCAATGCATGACCATATGTCCAAATCTGGACACCAAAATTCATACAATTATCTAAGTTGTATCAGGCAATAAAAAGCTAAGGACATTATCTTTAGATGATAACAGCCTTTGCATCTATGTCTTTTACCATAAGCAAATCCTACTTTGACAAGATGAGTAGATTGATATTTAAGGCAATGGGTACTAATTTGGTTTAGTTGTTATTCTGGGTGGTTTGGATGAGAGTATAGTTTGGTTATAATACGATTTTTAAAATAGGCAAAATCATTCATTGTCGCCAGCAAAGGTATTTTTATATAAATCCCCATCCATGCCATTTATATGCAGCTGGCTGACGCCAGTCGTATGCCTGAGATGGCATTTGTAAGGTGCGAATTTGGCAATAAACATTGCAAAACCATCATCGCCCATGTGCTTGTCACAGATGGGCAAGTACAAGAAATGGGGGATTTTGAGCGTGATGGTGTGACTTTTCCAACGGCGGAAATTCAGATTGATTTTATTAACCCTGTGGACAGTGATGGCGATATGTTCCCAACAGGCAATTTGATAGACATATTAACAGTGCCAAATGTGGGTGAATTTGAAGCGACCTTGATTAACGCAGGCATGCCCACCATCTTTATTTGTACCAGTGATTTTTAAAATACTCAAATGAAGTTTTATTCACCCTAATTCTTATTTTCTTCTAATTGACTGATTGAGGCATCATCAAGCTTCACATCCGCTTTACTGACTGGGGTGGTTTCAATCACTTGCTCTGGTACAAATCGCACTTGCAATTTAATTGGCGAGCGTTTGGGATAACGCTCGGTTGTTATGGTTTGAATGTTTTGCTCCATCTGCGAAATATCCTGATGGCTCGGTGCAATCAGCCCTTGCAATAATACTCGAATCATATAGCTATCAGCAGAAGCTTTATTATTTTGACCTTTTTCCACCACACCAAAATCACTACTGACAACATAGCTAGGCTGGTATTGGATTTGTTGCTGAACAACCTCAATAACTGCCTTTTCATAGCTTTTTTGACGAATGCGTTGCTGAAAATCAAGCGTCAAATACACACTTAGCCCAATCAATAAAATCAAAGTGACTATATTACGGCGAATGAATAACCAGTTTTGTTGCCATCGTGAATCTTTGACTGTTTCATCTTCACTTTTATCAATATCCAATCGGCGAAACCCCACCGCCCAAAGCACTAAAGCATTGGTAAACTGAATCGCCAAAATATTGGTCAAAGTTAGTATCAATGCCCCTAATGCCAATTGATAATGTCCTGTGGCAAGCAATATCCCGCTGGCAGTCAACGGAGGGACAAGTGCTGTTGCGACTGCCACGCCAACCACGGCAACCGATAAATTACGAGAAATCAACGCATACGCCCCTGCCACGCCACCTGCCAATGCCACAAAAACATCCATCGTATTCGGGGCAGTTCGGGCAATAATCTCTTGGCTTGCAGCTTGATCGGGATATAAAAAGCCAAGCAGTACACCAATGGCATAAATCAACGCACCGCCAGACAATAAGGTTAACAGTGATTTTTTAAGTAAAGCCAAGCGAGCATCAATAATCGCCAAAGCAATGCCACTGATCGGGCCTATCAGCATCGCAATTAACATCGCACCAATCACCACCGCAGGTGAATTTGCTAACAGCCCAAACCCTGCAATCACAGCCGATAAACCATTCATCAAATAAAAATGGCGTGTCGGTAATGCTCCAGATTCAATATCAATCCGAATTTGACGATAGTCGATGGCTGTTTCGCTGTTTTTCTTGGCAAGATATTGTTTAAATGCTTCGTATTGTTGTTCTTGTTGTTCTTTTAGCTGTTTTTCTACTGCCTTATGAATATCATTATCCAAACTTTCTGCAATCTTAGCCGCAGATGCATCAGCTGACTGTGCTAAAGCTTGAGCAACATGAGATTTAGTATCATCGGTTTTGGCAGGATACGACGGGTTTTGAGCCAACTTGTGAACTTTGCTTTGATTTAGGCTTGAGGTATGGGCAAAACCATTAGGGCTCATCTTTTTGGTGATTGGGTTTATTTTTGAGTGTGTCTGATTGGCATCACCACCTTTGGGCAGATTATTATCAGCATGATCATCTTGCTTGGCATCATCATTTGCATTCTTGCTTAGCTGTTCATTGACCGCCTTTGAGACGCTCTCAATGGTTTCTTCACTAAACCCTTGCTCAATCAAATTTTCAATATCTTCTTCGGTAAGCGTAATACCATCATCGCCGTCCTTGGTTTCATCATTGGACTGTTTTTGTTGCTCTTGTACCCGCTTTTTTGCCAGAAGCTGGGCGTACATGGCAGGCTGAGTTAGCAGATGATTGGTGAGTTTTTCGATTGGTGGCTGATAAAAAATCAATAACGACAAATCAATGTTAACATGCAGTGATACAGTGGGCTTTGGTGTTGTCATGATAAAAAATCTGATTTTAAAGATATGCTAAGATAAGTTGGTATAAGTCATGAGTATTGCTTACTATTATAAACCATTATAATCAAGCATGGCTAAAAATTCGGTGAAACAATCACCCCAAACCATCAATCGCATCAGCGGCAGATAACACCAGTAGCGTTTTCAGATAACACCAGTAGCGTTTTATGATTAAAATATGCTACAATCTGCCTTATTTGTGAATGCCATTTTATCTATTAACTCACGAGTACACCATGCACCAAATTAACCCTGAACTGCTGACCAAATCCAAACAGTGGCGGCATGATATTCAATTTTCTCAAGAGGTGCTGGGCAAACCCTTTAACTTTACCAGTACTTGGGGGATTTTTAGCCCTGAAAAATTAGATGATGGCAGCTTGATGTTATTAGATTATATTGATTTTCAAACACAAGATAACTCCATTGACCTTGGCTGTGGCTATGGCGTACTTGGCATGACGGCGGCGCGTGAATGCCCAAAAGGTCATCATTTATTGATTGATAAAGATTTTGTCGCCATAGAATACGCCAAACTTAATTGTAAAAATAATGGGCTGAGTAATGCTGAGGTGATGCTTTCTAATGGTTTTTATCATGTGGATAAATCTCACCAATTTAGTCTAGTCATGAGTAATTTGCCCGCCAAAGCCAGCAAAGAACAGCACTATCTATACTTACTTGATGCTTACAATGCCATGACAAGTGGCGGTAGATTTTATGTTGTAACTATCAATGGACTGCGTGATTTTATGAAGCGTTCTTTTACCGAGGTTTTTGGCAATGCCGATAAAATCAAGCAAGGCAAGACCTATACTGTGACCATGGCGGTCAAAGAATCATGATAGTTGACCATATCAATTGCCAACATTGAGACGAATGTAGTCAGGTTTGGTAATCTTAACTTGCCAATTTTTTAAAACACTGTGTGGATTTAATCTCACGGCTTAAAAAGGGTACGCATTCATACCATTTATCGCAGTCTTTGCCACATTCACGGCGTATATAAAAATCCTCAACCATGCGTGCTTGCTGCTCAATACCATATCTTAAAAATGCCTTTCCTTGTATCCATCGATATCGATAGCGGCGGCTCAAAATCGCACGCCAAAACACCCCAATGCCTTGTTGTACCTGCCACACATGTACCAGCTCATGAATAAGCCAAGCACGCTTCATCAAGTGTTGAGATGAAAAATCCTCACAAAAATCTTTAGGATGAAAATACACATGACCATTAGGTGAGACGGCATAGCCTTGGATAACCCACCATGCGGTCTTTAGACGAATATCATCTAATTTAAGTGCATCGCCAAATACGCTGATCGCCATTTGCCGCTCACCGAAACTTAGAGAGCGAGATTTGGCAGAATAACAATATGGGCAGCTCATCTTCATAAATGACCATCAAAATGGGATTAATTTTGTGCTAAAATAGCATAAAACCAATCCAAATCCAACAAACCCAGCCCAATAAAGATACTTTTATGAAACCTCTTGCCGAACGCATGCGTCCAACCACGCTTGATGCTGTCATTGGTCAAACCCACTTACTTGGTGAGGGAGCACCGATTTTTAATATCGTACGCCAAGGGTTTTTGCCGTCTTTGATTTTGCATGGATCAGCAGGGATTGGTAAAACGACGCTTGCCATGCTACTGGCTGATGCTGTTGGTCGTCCGTTTCGCCCCTTATCAGCAGTCAGCAGCGGCGTCAAAGAGCTCAGAGAAGTGCTTAGATCTGACGATGGGCTATTTCATGAGCCGCCTGTCGTCTTTGTCGATGAGATTCATCGATTTAATAAAGCTCAGCAAGATGCTTTATTACAAGCAGTTGAGACAGGTGAGATTACTTTGATTGGTGCAACTACCGAAAACCCTTCTTTTAGCGTCAATAATGCTCTACTGTCACGCTGTCAGGTATATAAACTTGAACCTTTAAATGATGATGAGATTTACGCACTCATTGTGCGTGCAATACGACAAGACACCTTACTAAAAACCAAAGATATTCAAATTAATGATTTAGCAGCACTCATTGACCTATCCCAAGGCGATGGCAGGCGTGCACTGAATTTACTTGAACTTGTGGCAGCAGCACCTGAGCCAATTATCATCGATAATGCTTCTGTTGCTGCTGTGGCAGGTCAGCCCTTGGTACACTATGATAAATCAGGTGATGGGCATTATGACCTTATCTCCGCTATGATCAAATCCGTGCGTGGCTCGGATGCAGATGCAGCGGTGTACTGGATGGCTCGGATTTTGGCAGCAGGCGAGGATCCTGCATTTGTCGCAAGGCGGCTTGTCATCTTGGCAAGTGAAGACATCGGACTTGCCAATCCCAATGCCCTACTGCTGGCAGATGCTGGACTACGCTCAGTTCAGTCCATTGGCATGCCTGAGGCACGCATTATTTTAGGGCAGGTGATTATTTATTTGGCAAATAGTCCTAAATCAAATTCAAGCTACAACGCCATCAATCGTGCCTTAAAGCTTGCCGAAACCGATCAATCGCCCGTACCACTACATTTACGCAACGGTATCACCAAGCTTATGCAAGCTGAAGACTATGGCGTAGGCTATATCTATCCGCACGATTATCCCAATCACTATCACCCACAGCAGTACCTACCTGATGCACTGATAGGTACACGGTTTTATGAATTTGCTGATAACCAAAAAGAGCAAGCCAATTTTGCTTTTATCAATTGGCTAAAAACCTAAAAACCAAATGCCATCCACACTATCTGAAATGCTTAATACCTTTATAAAATTAAATCCGCCCCCATGTTGATGGCAAATATGCTAAGATAACCCAAATCCCAACAAGAGAATATTATGGCTTTAAATACTATTCCTGAAATCATCGAAGACATCAAAGCAGGAAAAATGGTCATCTTAATGGATGACGAAGACCGTGAAAACGAAGGCGATCTTATCATGGCGGCAAATCATATCACGCCTGAGGCGATCAACTTTATGATCACACACGCACGAGGTTTGGTGTGCCTAACCTTAACCGAAGCGCGTTGCCAGCAACTTGATTTGCCTTTGATGAGTGATAAAAATGGTGCAAAATTCAGTACCAATTTTACCCTATCCATCGAAGCTGCCGAAGGGGTTACGACAGGTATCTCGGCATCTGATCGTGCGCGTACTGTCCAAGCTGCCATCGCAGCTAACGCCAAGCCAACCGACATCGTCCAACCAGGTCATATTTTCCCCATTATGGCAAAAAAAGGCGGTGTGCTACACCGTGCAGGTCATACCGAAGCAGGCTGTGATTTGGCACGCCTAGCAGGGCTTGAGCCTGCCTCGGTGATTGTTGAAATCATCAAACCTGATGGCGAGATGGCACGCCGTGATGATTTGGAAGCGTTTGCCAAAGAACATGGGCTAAAAATTGGCACCATCGCTGATTTGATTCAATATCGCATGGCAACCGAACAAACCGTCAGCGAAGTTGAGCATTTTCCCATCCAAACCGAACATGGGGATTTTACCGCATATCGTTTTAGTGAGTTTGGCTCAGATGATACGCATTTGGCATTTGTCAAAGGTAAGCCAACTGGTGGCGTCAGTACAGTGCGTGTACATAGCTTTTCGCCCATGAAAGACTTATTTGGGATTCATACCAGCGGTAGCCGCTGGAATATCCAAAATGTACTGGCAAAAATCGCCACGGCTGAGCATGGTGTGCTGGTGTGGATTGGACATGATGATACACTCAATCTTGGTGATGATTTTGAGGCACTAAAGGATAAACAGTCGGTAACTTCGGCAAATCGCCGTGCACCTTATCAGACCATTGGCGTTGGTGCGCAGATTCTCAAACACTTGGGCGTTAAGGACATGTGTTTATTATCAAGCCCTATTAAATTCAATGCCCTATCAGGTTTTGATTTAAATGTGGTCGAAACGGTAGATAAATAATCTGTCTTTATCAAACAGCCCTAAGATACAGGGCTGTTTTTTGATAAGCTTGAGTAAGAATATTCACACATGCTATACCTCATTTACAGGATTATAAACCATCTTGGTAGTCGCAGTCGCTATAATAATTATCAGATAAGTTATTATTACAAATAAGGAAATGGCAATGTTTTCAATGATTTGGGTATTAATTGTAGGTTTTGTTGTTGGGTTATTGGCACGAGCAATTAAGCCTGGTGTAGATGGCATGGGTTGGATACTGACCATGATTTTGGGTATTGCTGGTGCTTATGTGGGTGCATTTATTGCCAACTTTGTTGGTGTCAACGCCCAATCAGGTTTTAGTTATTTAATCTTTTCTGTGATTGGTGCAATCATTTTATTGTTTATTTATGAAATTTTGGCAGGTAAACGCCATTTAAAATAACCCTAAACTTTTTGGTTAAAAAGCATCTCATTGGTGCTTTTTTATTTTTAAACCATCTGATAATGTGTTTATCGTAAGATATGACCCGCCAATAAATCTTTGATACAGCTTGGTTGTGCAAAGCCCAAACCGTTGGTATCTAAGTAAGCAATTTGATCACCAAAATATCCCATTGCTTGTGTTAAATTTTTAGCAGGTGTACTCTTTGATGGATTACAACTGGTTGATACTAAAAATCCATAAGGATTGGTTGGTGAGATTAAGGTCTGACACACATCCTTTAACACAGGATGTGTGGTGATACGCACCGCCAAGGTATCATGTGAACCGATCAGCACCGATGGCAATGCCGATGACTGAATAGGCACAAGCCATGTTAAGGCGCGTGAATGCTCATGCGTAAACTCGTCCGAAAAACTTTGCATATAATCAAGTAAAGATGTTTCATGTGAAACATCAATTAACGATTTTAAGCGTTTGGCTGCATCTGTCAGTACAATCAAACCCTTACCAACATCACGATGTTTCAGATTGATAACTTGATGAATGGCATCAGTATTAAATGCATCACAACCAAGCCCCCAGACGCTTTCGCTAGGGTATGCCAATATGCCACCTGCCTGCAAATAACTGGCAACCAAATCCAGCTCATCGGCCCTAAAAATTTTTTTAGAGCCTGCCATAGCGTCCCCCCACCTGCTCAATCAAACCCAATATCTCAAGCTCCATCAGTTCTGCTAAGAGGCTGCTGGTATCTTTTTGACTGCTAAAAACAAGCTGATCCAAATCACAAGGCTCATTCATCAAAGCGTACAAATCCGCCAAATGCTCTGGCACACAAGTACTGTGGCTTGCAGGTTGTAAGTGATGAGTAGCTGTCCTAGGGTTTAGACTTGCCAAGGTATTTGTGTCAGGTGCGTGAGATGGGTGAGTATTAAACTTACTTGATTCTTCACTAAATATTGACATACCTTGACTAAAGCTTTTTGGTAAAGCATTAAAAAACTCTTGATCCTGCTGACTTAAGTCTTCTAAAATTTGATCGGGATGATATATCAGCGTTGCCCCTTCACGAATCAGATGTAGGCAACCTTCAGCGTTGGGATTGTGAATATGGCTTGGTATGGCAAAAACCTGTTTGCCTTGTTCTGCCGAGAGACGAGCTGTAATCAAAGAGCCACTTTGAAGTGCCGCTTCCGTAACAACCGTGGCAAGTGACAGCCCTGCCACCAAACGATTGCGACGGGGAAAAGTATGCTTGCTGGCTGGTGTGGCAGGCAAAAGCTCACTAATCAAACAGCCATCATCTTTGATGATTTGAGCAAAAAGTGCATTATGATTACGCGGATAGCACACATCGATGCCCGTTCCCATAACGCCAACAGTACGCCCAGATAAAACAGGCAATTGAGAAAGAGCGCCCAGATGTGCTTGTTTATCCACGCCTTGCGCCAGACCACTGGTAACGGTATATCCTGACTGAACAAGGTATTGTGCCAAATCAAAGGTGATTTTTTGGGCAGCTTCAGTCGGCGATCGACTGCCAACAATGGCAATCTGACGGTCTTTAAGGCGTATCAAATTACCACGATAAAATAGTACTGGCGGTGGGTCATAAATACTTTTTAGTGTTTCTGGATAATCTTCATCACTGACATATACAATGCCATATATCTTAAGTTCTACATCATGGCGAACCTTATCAAGAAAAGCCAAAACATCGTTGACATCCTGCCAACGCTTAATATGCGCCGCATGGATGCCAAGCGATTTCCAAACAGACTGATTTTGGCTTAATGCAGATGCTGCATCGCCACAATGATTGACAAGCTTATAATATGAAATCAATGAAGTATTGGTCACATACCAAAGTGCAAGCATTGATTGCTCAGGTGTTAGCGATGAATAGCTCATTAATCAGCACGCAGTAACATATTGCTCAATCAATGCTGCTACCGCTTGAGCATCGTTCGGCACCACAGTGACATACTGAGGCTTATCTTCTAAGCCTTGGGTATGCTCAGGACGCGGCAGGGTCATCTCACCTACCGCCTCTACGATGGTTTCTTGGAATTTGGCTGGTAATGCTGTTTCGGCAACCAAAATTATCTCATCTGATTTTTGTAGCTCAATTGCAACTTTTACACCATCAGCAGTGTGCGGATCGATCAATCGCTGTGTATCATCATAGACTTTTTTGATGGTTGCCAAGCGGTCTTGGTGCGTGGATTTACCAGCTATAAATCCAAATTTTTCATTCACCAGTTTTAAATTATCCGACAAATCAAAATCCTTACCACTTTTGACATCTCCAAACAGCTTAGCGACTTGCACACTGTCCTTGTCAAGCAATAAAAATACAAAACGCTCAAAGTTTGAGGCCTTTGAAATATCCATTGATGGGCTAGAAGTCACATAAGTTTCGACCGAAGTGCGTGGTGTGTATTTGCCCGTATTAAAAAACTCATTTAAAACATCATTTTCATTCGTTGCCACGATCAATCGATCAATCGGTAAGCCCATCTGGCGTGCGATGTGGCCAGCACAAATATTGCCAAAATTCCCAGAAGGCACACAAAAACTGATTTTTTGGGCGTTATCGGTGGTTGCACCAAAATAACCTTTAAAATAGTATACAATTTGTGCCAAAATGCGACCCCAATTGATTGAATTAACCGTACCTAAGCTATATTTTGCCTTAAATTCTGCATCTTCTTGGAGAGCTTTGACGATATCTTGACAATCATCAAACATTCCCTCTACGGCGATATTATGAATATTGGCATCATCCAAGCTATACATCTGTGCCCGCTGAAAAGCACTCATTTTACCTTCGGGCGACATCATAAAAACCTCGATATTATCTTTACCACGCAGCGCATATTCAGCCGCACTGCCCGTATCGCCAGATGTCGCACCAATGACAGTTAGACGCTCGTTTTTTTGTTTTAGTACATATTCAAACGCATTACCCAAAAACTGCATGGCAATGTCTTTAAAAGCAAGCGTTGGACCATTTGACAGCTCAAGCAACGCCAGCCGATCATAAAGACGAGTCACAGGCGTAATATCCTCACTGCCAAAAGCTGCTTTTGTATAAGTTTTATTGATGATATTTTTTAAATCATCTGCAGGAATATCTGTCACAAACAGCAACATAATCTCAAATGCAAGCTCGCTATAGCTAAGCTTTCGCCATTTTTGTAAAGTCGCTTCATCAATGCTTGGATAAGTTTCTGGCAGCATCAGACCGCCATCAGGTGCAAGCCCCATCAAAAGCACATCACTAAACTGCATCGGCTGAGTCTTGCCACGGGTACTGATATATTGCATAAAAACTCCAATTGTCTTAATATCTTAACTATGAATTGAGCTAATTTTAGCATAAATTTTCAGCGATTGGCGAACTATCAATCGGTCGATGACTTCATCCAACTTTACCCACCAATCACGCTTATCTATTACCGCTAAATTTACATGCTATCAATATCGCCATAGTTTAATTTGATTGGTCTAAGAGTTATCTTGGTCAGTTGCTGGGTTATTTTAAGAGACATGGCGTCATTTTAGCACCCAAAGTCCGCTCAATCATCAAAATTCTTATAACCACATTCACCAAATACATCAAAATTACCATTGATTAAACGGCTGTCATTTTGCTGTTTTTGTCAGCAAAGCATAATAAAAGCCATCGCCACCCTTGGTATCTAAAGGTAAGCATTGATAACCTACCTGCTGCTTGATTTGATGTGATAAGCTTAAATCAAAAGGCATGGCGTTTGCATCATCATTAGCGTTCAAAAAATCAATGATTTGTCGCTCATTTTCAGCCTTCAAGATAGAGCAAGTCACATACAAAAGCACACCACCAACTTTTAACTGTGACCACAGATTGTTCAGTATGGTTCTTTGTAAATTAACGGTAGTTGCAATATCCTGTTCTTGTCTAAGCAGTCCAATATCTGGATGGCGACGCAAAACACCTGTGGCAGTACAAGGCGCATCAAGCAAAATCACATCAAAGCATTGATCCGATCGCCAAGAGGTACCATCAGCATGAACCACAGAAATATCTTTTGTATCAAGCTTAAGGCGGCTAATGTTTTCGTGCATTCTTTTTAATCGAGCACTCTCACTATCAACGGCGGTCAAATGTTTCATGTGAAACATCTCAAGCAAATGCGTGGTTTTACCGCCTGGAGCACAACACATATCTAAGACCGATTGATGACTGTCTTGCACTTGCAGAATAGGTGCTAGTAAAAACCCTGCTAACTGTGCATGTGCATCTTGGACGGACACCCACCCTTCATCAAAATAAGGTAATTCACCAATTCGTACACCACCATCTAGCCTGATGGCTTGTGCCTGATCATATCCAAGCGATACCACGCTGTGCTGTATATGATGCTCATCTAAAATCTGGCAATAAGATGCGTTGTCTGAAAACTTGGTATTAACTCTCAAAAAAATTGGTGCAGCAAATCTAAGTGTACGACCCAGCTCATCATAATACTCACCCCAATCTTGTTTGAGATGCTTAGCCAGCCAATTTGGTAAGCTGTGGTTTTTATTGACTTTCTTGGTAAATTTTACTTTTGACTTTTGAGTTTTTCGAAGAATTGCGTTCACAAGCCCTGTGCCATATTCTTTACCAAGCTGTTTTAAGGCTTCCACCGTGTCATTAATCGCAGCATACTCTGGTATATTCATATAGATAAGTTGATACAAGCCAATATTAATAGCAGCCTGAACCCCTTGATCTGTTACAGGATTTTCAATCAAACTCTCAGAAATTCTAGATAACGCCCACCACTGCCGCAAAGTACCCAGCAGCAATTCATGTACAAACCCTCGGCTACTCATCTCCGTTGATTCTAATAAAGGATCAAGTAGCTCTGACAGAGATTTACCATTTAAAATTTCTTCAATAACTAATATCACTTTTGCACGATATGAAAGCTTATGATTGTGTAGTTTTTTTATATTATTTCTCATGAGTTTTTATCTCAAAATGATCACCATCACAAAGTTTATTGGTTTGGCAAATCTGTTCAGCAGTCAGTGGCTTACCGCCTGGCCACTGTATGCTTGTAATATTAATCAAGTGCTGTATATCATTGGCATCAGCCCCACATGAGACCAAAATGGCATTTTTACCCACACTGACGATCTGACCAGCTGGAATTGATGTGGTTTGATCAAATTTGATCGGCAGTGCCGCTAACACCTTGATACGCTCCGATTTGTGATAAGTGTAGGCATTGAATGCACGAATTTGACGCTGAATTGTCAAAGCATCTTGATTCCAATCTATCAACCCTTCTTGAGTATGGATTTTTTCGGCATAATTTGCCAAGCTGTCGTCCTGAGTTTCCGCCAATGACTGAAAATGCGATAGATTTTGTAATACCGTGGTTATCGCATCAGTGCCAATGATTGCCAACTTATCATGGAGCGTCTGAGCAGTATCAGTATCCAAAATAGGGCATGATACCTGATATAGCATGTCGCCCGTATCCAAACCTTTTGCCATTTGCATAATTGTAATGCCAGTTTCTTGATCACCTGCCATAATGGCACGCTGAATGGGTGCAGCACCACGCCATCTTGGTAATAGTGATGCATGAATATTTAAGCACCCAAATTTTGGTATTTTTAAGACACCCAAGGGTAGAATTAATCCATAAGCTGCGACAATCATTATATCAGGCTGATAATTCGCCAAAGTTTCACGTGAAACAGCACCACTGACACCCTGCTCAGGTTGGTACTTTAGGCTAAAACTTATCGGCTGCTCAACAGGTATATTGTACGCCTGCGCCACTTGCTTAACGGCTGAAGCGGTTAATTTTTGACCCCGCCCAGATTTACGATCTGGCTGTGTATAAACTGCGACAATTTGTATGTTTAAAACATCTTGCAGATCAATAAGATGCCTTAGGCTGACTGCAGCAAATTCGGGCGTCCCTGCAAATATGATACGCATTTTTGATTGGGTAAGGTGGTTCATAAAATTCCTTTCTTAATATTTATTAATTAATTTAAATATATTATCCATCATTAATATTTTAAATTAATAAAATATTTATATTATTAATATTAAATAATATAAATATTTTTAATTAATAAAAATTTAATTATTAAAGGTAAAATCCTGCCCGATTGAGCAACTCTTCAGAAATGCTACTGGTAGGCTTTTGTACTTGATTTGAAGCAAATAACAATCTTTCAAGATATCGAGAAATCAAATCCACTTCAATATTGACAAGCCCACCCACCGACCAATGCCGATCGATATTAGTACATTCGGCCGTATGTGGGATGATATTAAGGCATACAATATTTTGTTCAGGCTTAATGGCGTTGGTTGTCAGACTGATACCATCGACAGTGATTGACCCTTTATCGGCAGTGTAACGCATAAGCTCACTTGGGATTTCAATTTCAATATAAATCGAACGGGCATCTTTTGAGATGTGACGAATCACACCCACACCGTCCACATGCCCTGCGACAATATGCCCCCCAAAACGCGTGGTTGGTCGCATGGCTTTTTCAAGATTGACTGTATCGCCAGTACGCCAATTCTTTAAAGCCGTCTTGCTCAGCGTTTCACGCGATACATCCACCGCATAAGTTTTATCACCAATATCTACCACAGTCAGACAAATGCCATTTGATGCAATCGAATCACCAAGATGCACATCATTAAAATCCATGTCTGGTGCATGGATTACCAACTGAACATCACCGCCAATCTGATTGATGGATTTGAGTCTGCCTGTGGTTTCAATAATTCCTGTAAACATAATATTTTCTCATCAAATTATGGAAAACTTTTTATAATGACATTAAAAATCGAAAGTACAATCACACTATTAAGTTTTCCACAGACTAATATTGATCATTAGATTAGATATTAATACTTTTAAAAATCAAATAGTTAATAAAAATTTGGATTATAGTTAGTGATTAACCATCTTATTTATCCACAGGTTTATAAAATCAATTTTCTTAATAAAAGATCATAAAATAATCATTAAAATAAGCTGTGGCTAAGCAAATTTAATCAAGCAACTTGCTAAAATAAATTAAGTTAGGCTGTGATAAATTAGCCGAATGTCGTTGCCAATTTTATCGGCAGAATACAGCCCAAATCGATATTGCTGCGCCAATTGATCAAGCTGACATGCAAACATCGGGCGTGCATTTTGACCCAAAATACACGGCGCTTGATATACAATCAGCTCATCAACCAAGCCTTCTGTAATAAATGCGCCAGACAGCTCGCTGCCTGCTTCTATCAATACATCATAGCAGGCATATTGTGATACCAAAGTTTTTAGCAGACTCATTAAATCATTACGCCAAATCAAGATATTATCATGATTTAACACTTGGTAACTATCTAAATCTGATAATCTATTTCTACGATCGACAATGACTACCTTAGGCTTAGGTATCATATGTAGATCCACGCCAAGCTGTTTGCTACGCACTGTCAACGCAGGATTATCCGCTATGATAGTGCCTGACCCTGTGATAATCGCAGCACTTTGGGCACGCAGTCGCTGCACATCTTCTCGTGCCTCTGCACCTGTGATCCATTTAGATTCACCTGATGCCATCGCTGTGCGTCCATCTAGGCTACTTGCAGTCTTTAGCCTAACATAAGGCAGACCTGTCCTCATCGCCTTCAAAAAACCCAAATTTAACGCAGCTGCCTGCTGATCACACACCCCCACCAAAACCTCAATTCCTGCATTTTGAAGTTTTTTGACACCATTACCAGCAACTTTGGGATTGGGATCTAAGCTTGCAATGACAACTCGCTTAAGATCTGCAGCAATGAGTGCATCAGCACAAGGCGGTGTACGGCCCGTATGGCTACATGGCTCAAGTGTCACATAAGCGGTTGTGCCTTTGGTGTCAAAACCCTGTGCTTTGGCATCAGCTAAAGCAAAAATCTCAGCATGTGGCTGACCAGCTTTAGGATGATAACCCTGACCGATAACCAAATCGTCTTTAACCAATACACAGCCAACAGCAGGGTTGGGCCTTGTGGTATAAATACCTTTTTTTGCCTCAGCTATGGCAAGCTGCATATAATAAATATCTTGCGGTATCAATCGTTGATCATTCATGAAGATTCACCACGCTTGGGTAAATTAATCCTATCAAGCTCGGCCTGAAACTGGCCAATGTCCTGAAAATCACGGTAAACACTGGCAAAGCGTACATAAGCAACATCATCAAGTATCTTTAATTCATTCATCACAATTTCGCCTAAAATCTTACTTGATACTTCTCGCTCACCTGTTTTTCTAAGTTCATGCTCTATGCGGCTGATACATGCTTCGATTTCATCAACACTGATGGGACGCTTTTGTAGAGGTAATGAAATTGAGCGTCTGAGTTTTGATTGATCATAAGGCTCAATACGGCTATTGGTTTTGATGATTCGTGGCATCAAAATTTCACAAATTTCAAAAGTTGTAAACCGCTCTCCGCACGCTAAACATTGTCGGCGTCGGCGTACTTGTGCACCTTCGGCAGCCAACCTAGAATCGGTCACCTTAGTATCTGCTTTATTGCAAAATGGGCAATGCATCGCCACTCCTAAATTTTTTATTATTAATTAAAAATAATTAAATTTAATTTTTTATAAAAATATTAACCAATGGAATTGTTAAGATTTTTTTGGTAATAAAGCGCTATTTACCAATACAAAAACTTGAAAAAATCTTACCCAGCAGCTCATCTGCACTCATCTGACCTGTAATCTCGCCCAATGCTTGCTGAGACTGTCTTAGGCTTTCTGCCACCAATTCACCAGCATGATAAATGGTAAGCTGCTCGTACGCTTCGATGGCGTACCCTTTGGCACGATTTAAGGCATCAAGATGGCGAGTGCGTGCAATCAAACTATTTTCAGGAGGATGAAAACCCACCTTTTGGGTTAATATTTCAATCAATTCATCAAGCCCTTCACCTGTTTCACATGAAACATAAACGAGTTTCGGCGCTGATTTGGTTTCACATGAAACCTGTAAAACTGGTTTTGAGGTCAATAAATCACTTTTGTTTGCGACTAGAATCAATTTTTGGCGAATAATATCACCAACATCCTCAGCCACACCCTCACAAAACAGCTGATCGGCTAATGCCAGCGGATCAGTTTCTGTTGTAACATCATAAACCATCATCAACACATCTGCTTGATGGATCGCATCAAATGCTCGCTTGATACCAATTTTTTCGACATGGTCATCAGTTTTTCTAAGGCCTGCTGTATCAGTTAAATGTACAGTCAACCCATTTAAAATCAAAGTTTCTTCCAAAGTGTCACGCGTGGTGCCTGCAATCTCTGTTACAATGGCACGCTCAGTACCCGATAGGCGATTAAGCAGACTGGATTTACCTGCATTGGGCTTACCTGCCAGCACCACATGCACGCCATCACGCAACAGCTGACCTTGTTTTGCTGTCGCTAAGATACGATCAATACCTGACAAAATCTCAGTTAATTTATTTTCAATGATACCATCAGACAAAAAATCAACATCTTCTTCCTCAGGAAAATCGATCGAAGCTTCTACATACAAGCGAAGATGAACAAGCCTATCTAATAACTCATTGATTTTTTGGGAAAATTCACCAGTCAAAGAACGGATGGCACTGGTAGCCTGAGCGACGGAAGTGGCTGAAATGGCGTCACTGATGGCTTCAGCCTGCACCAAGTCAATTTTATCATTTTCAAAAGCTCGGTAGCTAAATTCCCCTGCTGCTGCTTGGCGTGCACCAAGCTCAAACACTCTGGCTAACAGCATGTTTTGTAGCACCATGCCGCCATGACCTTGTAGCTCCACCACATCTTCTCCAGTGAATGAATGTGGCGCCTTAAAATAAATCACCACACCTTCATCAATCACGCCCTCTTGACCATAAAAACCACCAAAATGTGCCATTCTGGGTAGTAAATTTGACCGCCTTGTCATCAGGCAACCGATGCGATAAGCGTCTTTACCTGATAGTCGAATGATACCGACACCGCCTTGACCGATGGGGCTGGCGATGGCGGCGATGGTCGGCAATTGTTGGATACTGGTTGTCATAAATTGATAAGGTCTTTTGCTAAGTTAACCTTTTATTTTATCATTATTACATTAAAAATTGCTAGCATTGGTTATTGACTGGCAAACATATCAAGCCAAAGGCGCCTAAATCCAGCCATAAAAAAATCCCACAAATTGAGTATTTGTGGGATTTTTGGGGATTGCATTAAGCTTGCTTTGCTTTCATTTGGTGCTCTACACGCTTATTAACAAGATGTTGATGAGTCATACTAAATAAGTTATTCACTGTCCAGTACAATACCAGACCTGCTGGGAACCATAGCATGAACACCACAAAAATCATGGGTAAAATTTTCATCATTTTTGCTTGCATTGGGTCGGTAGGCTGTGGATTGAGCATTTGCTGGACAAACATGGTCATACCCATAAAAATCGGTAAAATAAACCAAGGATCCATTGCTGATAAATCGGTAATCCAACCAATCCATGGTGCATGACGCAACTCCACCGACTCAACCAACATCCAGTATAATCCCAAAAAAATTGGCATCTGAATCAAAATCGGCAAACAACCCGCCATTGGATTGACTTTTTCATCACGGTATAACTGCATCATCTCTTGACTCATCGCCATGCGATCATCGCCGTGCTTATCTTTGAGCGCTTGTAATTTTGGGGCAATGGCACGCATTTTTGCCATAGACATATAGCTTTTATTTGATAGCCAAAATAAAGTAACTTTGATAATTAAAGTCAGTACAATGATTGACCAGCCCCAATTGCCAATCACTTTATTAATGTTATCCAAAATAGCGAACAGCACTTTTGAGATTGGCCATAACAATCCATAATCCACCGTTTGATTTAAGCCTTCAGCCACCGATGCCATTTCTGACTGAACTTTTGGGCCTGCATAAAGCGTACTGTTAAGGGTGATTTGCTTGCCTGACGCCACATTAATCACGGGGCTATTATAACCAATATAAAAATCATTACCTGTCGTACGAGCAAAAAAGTCAGCTTCAAAACTGTTTGATGGCGTCCAAGCCGATACAAAATAATGCTGGACAATTGCCACCCAGCCGTCTTTACTGCTGATATTGATATTATCGTCAAAATTAGAAAATTTCAGTTTATTGTAAGGATCACTTGGCACACCCCAAGCACCACCTAAGTAAGTTGACATGCCAAGCATGCCTTTATCCTCCAGACCAGGATCCTTACTACTGTCACGCTTAAGCTGAGCATACATTTGCCCTTGCCATGGTTGATTGGAATTATTATTAATATTATAACTCAGATTAATTGGGTATTGACCTGCATTAAAGGTATAGGTCTTGGTGATCGTCAAGCCATCTTTATGATATGTCAAAGGGACTTGTAGCGACCCTGCACTTGGATTAAGCACATAGCTGCTACGCGGACTGTGATAAACCGCACGGCCTTCAGCTGTGTCAATACCATCTCGTCCAATCAATCCAGATTGTGCGACATAGGTGCGTGAATTGGTTTCTAAAAGTACAAATGGCTCGGTACTATCTTTGGTGGCATTGTGCTGTTTTAAAGCAGCATAAATAATATCGCCACCAACAGGATTAATCTTAATTTCATAACGGTCAGTGCTGACAGTGATCAAATCGGTATCAGCCAAATCAGCTACCGATCCTGCTGTCAAGCTTGGAATATCACCCACAACCTGTGTTGTTGGCACATCGGCATGAGTGGTTTGGGTTGCCACAGGCTGCGTAACCACAGGCTTTCTTGCATAGTCATCACGCCATGCCAAAATCAGCAAATATGCTGTAATCAGCATTGCTATGATGATTAAAATTCTTAGAATTTTTTGCATAGATTCAAATCCATTATCAATAAACAACACAGGCTATTAGCCTAAATCAAATTTCAAATCTTTTATTGTACTAAAAATACCCATAAAATCCTAGAAAATATTGCTTAAGTTACCGATAAATCATGGTTAGCCAGTGATTTTTAAGGTTTTACCAAACAAATCATAATGCTAAGTTGTTTTGATTAAATGATTTAGCCGTGCTGCATAACTTAATGTATCTTTGAATCCATAAGAAAAATAAAGATGGCTTGGTTGATAGTGATAGCGAGCCAAAGGCAGTGGAACAAAATCAATCCCGCAGCCGCCCCAAGGATGGCAGCGACTGATTCGCCAAATACTGAGCCTAAGCCCTTTGATAGCTCCATGCCAAATAATCGCTTGGCGGCTATAAGTTGAGCAAGTTGGATAATAACGACATCTTGGCGTCATCATCGGACTGATCCAGCGGCGATAAATCTCAATCAAGATTAGTAGAATATTTTTTAACATAACTAAATATTTAAAAATTAAACACTCAGTTCATCAGAATATAATTTATTAATTTTATTAAATAATTCTGTTACTTCGGTAGCGATGTCAAATTCTCTAGGATAGCCCGCCTTGACAATAACAACCACATCAATCGCCACCCAAGAAGCTTGACGATGGCGAAAATTTTCACGGCACAGTCGTTTAAGTCGATTACGATCCACCGCTTTTTTTAGCTTTTTTTTGGTGATTGCCAAACCCAATCTTGCTGACAAACCCTGACCTTGTCCAATAAATGCCAACAAATGCAGGGTATGAACCTTTTTAATGGGTGAGTCAAATACCGCCTTAAAGTCGGCAGGCGTGAGTAGGCGATGGTATTTTTGGAAGTTTTTAGCTTTTGGCAAAGAAGTCGCTAAATTTTGAGATGTGTCAATCAGAACAGATGTCATAATGGCAGGTTTTGTACAAAGAGGTATGATTTTAACATAATTAGGTCACAGCATCATAATTTATGGCATAAAAAAGCACCGTGTGATCGGTGCTTTTAATTTGACCAAATATTACACAGTCAAACGATGACGACCTTTAGCACGGCGACGTGCCAAAACTTGACGGCCTTTTTTGGTTGCCATGCGAGCACGGAAACCATGAGTGCGTTTACGCTTTAAAACGCTTGGTTGAAATGTACGCTTCATAAATCACCTTTAAAGATGTCAGCACCCAACGGTACCAAAAGTTGTCAAAAGTGAAACTGATGAACAACTCAAATTACAATTAACTAGTTAATGTTTCTCACTTTAGACGAGTGAAAAGCTTGATAATACTATCAAATATTTTTTTATTTGTCAATTAATTACCAAGTTAAATTTAAATTTTTGTCATAAACGCTCATTTTTTATTTTATAAAAATCAAGTTTTTTTGGCTAATAAGTGATTACATTTGGTCGGTTTTTAAGGTCATTGTTAAAAGTTATCCACAGAATTTAAGCCGCCTTATTATTTAATCTTAAACCTAAATATAATAATAATAAAGCAAAAAAATCTTGTGGATAAACACAATATTATTATATTTTTCATAAAGTTATCTTGTGGAAATCAATGTTTATAAAATGTGCATAAATTGTGGAAAACTTAGAATTTTGAGTTATCCACAATATTATTCATCAAGTTATCCACAAAATAAAGCTTGTAATTTAATAAAATTATGGTACTATTTCACTCCACCGATTGAGCATGACTAGTCATGCATAGTATAAAATCACTTTGAACCGTTTTTTAATTGGGATAAGTCATGAGTCTGTTTGAAGATTTACCCGTGCAAGATAGCATCTCACCCAATAATCTTGGTGAGCGTGTGTGGCAATTGTGCCTACCTGATTTACAATTTGCTATGGCGGATAAAGACTATCGCCAATGGATCGCACCCCTCAAAGCTGAAGTGAACGATACCGAGCTTTTGTTGCTTGCACCTAATATGATGTGGGTTAGGCATGTCAAAGATAATTATCTAAGCCAAATCACTGATCTTGCCTATCAGCATGGTAAAGGAGCGATCAAGTCGGTTCGTATTGAGATGGTGGCGAGTACCATTCCAAATGACCCTGCGACCAAAAAAGCCAAAACTAATAAAAAGACCAGCAAAAAAACGGGTATCGTTGAGGGGCTGCCCATTGATCCTGGGTTTAGCTTTGATGTATTTGTCAAAGGTAAGTCCAATGCTTCTGCTTATAATGCTTGCAATGAGCTTTCTAGAAAAGAAAGTAAGCATAACTATGGCCCTATATTTATATATGGCTCATCAGGTTTGGGCAAGACGCATTTGATGCATGCCATGGCGCATCGCTATCAAAAATATGGCAAGCAATTTTTTTATTTTACCAAAGATCATTTTTATAAAATCACGCTAGAGGCTTTTCGTACCAATGACATTGCACAGATGGAAAAAGAAATTTGCCAAGCGGATTTGTTGATTATTGATGATGTGCATATGGTCAGTGGCTCAAAAGCACCCAAAGTAACCGAAATCTTGATGAAGCTTTTTGATGCATTCTCAGCAGGCAACACCCAAAAGCAGGTGGTGCTTGCCTCAGACCGCCCCCCTTCACAGATGACCAGTTTTGGTGAGCGTTATATTTCTCGTTTATCAAGCTGTTTGCAGTTGTCGATTGAGCCACCAGATATGGAAATGCGTATCCAAATTTTAGAAAAAAAAGCGCAGATGCTCAATCTGTTACTACCCAAAGAATGTGCGTTATATATGGCACAAAATCTACCGCCTGATGTGCGTGGTTTAGAAGGGGCGTTAAAACGCGTACAGCTGTCCGCCACCATTTTGCGTAATGAGCCGGTGAGCTTACCACTTGTCAAAGACGCCATTAAAGATCAGGTTCAAGCACGCGCTCGGGCATTGAATGCTGAAAATATTCGTGATTTGGTGGCTGAATATTATGAAATTTCCCCAAAGGATTTGATGAGTAAAAAGCGTGCACGCTACATTGCCAGACCTAGACAAATGGCGATGGCGCTCATTCGTGAACTGACGCGTGATAGTTTTCCTGAAATTGGGCAGGTTTTTGGTGGTCGTGATCACACCACAGTCATGCATGCGTGTGAAAAGATCGAAGAGCTGCGTACGCAAGATGCTAAAATTCAAAAGGATTATCATTCTTTGAAGATGATGTTAGAATATGTCTAGTATTGCCCCAGCAACCAACAAATTTAGTGAGCTTTTATGAAATTATCTATCAATCGTGACTTATTACTCAAAGCCATCAATTTGGTGGTAAAGGCAGCAGATAAACGCCATCGTTTTGCCATTTTAGCGAATATTAAATTGGTGCTTGAAGAAGGTTTTTTGACATTGACAGCGTCAGATTTGGAGCTTGAGCTGACGACACGATTTGCTTTGCCCAAAGATGGTTGTATTCAGGCAGGTAGCACAACCTTGCCAGCTGAGATGTTTTTTAGTGTGTGTAAATCACTACCAGAGGAGACGGTGGTGATTGATGCCCCAGAAGACACCACGCGCTGCATTATTACCAGTGGTACAGGCAGGTATACATTAAGCTGCCTGCCTGCCGATGATTTTCCAACAATCGGCACGGCGGCACCTTTGAGTGTGATAAAAATCAGTCAAGGCAACCTAAGTAGCTTGATTCATCATACCCGATTTTCAATGGCGACCCAAGATGTGCGTTATTATTTGACGGGCATGCTGTTTGATATTGGTGAAAATACACTAACTGCAGTTGCAACAGATGGACATCGCTTGGCGGTGGCACATCGATTGCTGAATGAAACTTATACACCCAATCAGGTCATCATTCCTGGTAAAGCAGTGGCTGAATTAGAACGCTTGTTGATTGAGCTTGCCAAAACGGTTGATGATTCTAATATTGTTGAGCTTGGTTTTGATGCAGAGTTTTTACAAGTGGGCTTGGTGCTTAAAGATGAAGACACTGACAATGAGATTACAGTGAAACTGTCTGCACGCTTAATTGAGGGTAAATTTCCCGACTATCGCCGTGTGATTCCCGCCAATAATGATAAAATTGTTTTATTTAATAAAGATGAGGCGGTGGATGTGTTACGCCGAATCTCGGTACTAAATACCAAAGAAGAACCAGGCGTACTGATGAATTTTGATACCACGGATTTTTGTAAAGTGGGTGTTACCAACAGAAACCTTGGTGAGGCTGAAGAAATGCTTGGGGTGAATTATAGCGGTGATGCCATTGAGCTGACCTTTAATGAGGCGTATCTGCGTGCAGTACTCAATGTTTTAGAAGGAGAGGTTCGCCTTGAGCTAAATCAGCCAAGTTCGCCTGCACTGATTTATCAAGTGGGCGATGATTTGCATCGCTATGTCATCATGCCGATGCGTCGGTAAGTTATGATTAAGCAGTTGCAAATACATGAGCTGCGCAATCTTAAGCAGGTAAATTTAACGCTTGCAGCGTGTAATTTGATTGTCGGAGCTAACGGAAGTGGTAAAACATCGCTGTTGGAGGCGGTGTTTTTGTTGTCACGAGGCAAAAGCTTTCGTCATCATGAGCCTAAACGATATATCCGCCACCATCAACATGCTTGTACCGTATGGGCACGCACAAAATTTGAAGAGTCCTGTACGCTTGCCATCCAAAAAAAACTCGATGAGACAGGCAAGTCTGACTCTATTTTAAGATTTAATGAACACACCGTTTCAACCCAAAGTACACTAAGCTTTCATTTGCCAACCTTGCTCATCGACCCTGTCAGTATGAGCTTACTGGATGAAGGTAGTATCTCTCGGCGTCAGATGCTTGATTGGCTGACTTTTCATATTCAGCCTAAATTTTATCATCAGTGGCTACAATACCAACGCCTACTCAAACAAAGAAATGCTCTACTTAAACACTCTGGCGTTCATCATAAGCTTCCTGAGCTGTTTGCTTGGGATGAACAGCTTGGATTTTATGCACATGCTTTACACGAGCATCGCTTGGCGGTTTTTGATCAATGGACCAGATATTTTGATGAGATGATAAAGCAGCTTTTGCCTGAGTATCACTCATCGCTTAGCCTGCAATATTTGGCAGGTTTTGACTATGCCAAACCCTTGAGTCAGACCCTAAAAATGCGTCTTAATCAAGACATTAGCTTAGGTTATACACGCATCGGTGCACATCGTGCAGACATCAATGTCAAAATTCATTCTCGAAACGATCAGGGGCAAACAATCCACGAACAAGCCACACATATCCTATCTCGTGGAGAAAAAAAGCTACTCATTACCGCCCTAAAGCTATCTCAACTAAAGCTGATGTGTCATGCCATCGATAAGATACCTATGCAGACAGCACACCCGCCAGTTGTATTGATTGATGATCTTGATGCTGAACTTGATGAAGATGCCATTGAAATTTTGCTCAAAACGGTATTTTCGTTGCCTTGCCAAGTGATTATCACCAGCCTGAATGTACAGACGCACCAAAAAATCTTAGCACTTAAGTCTGATGGCTTTATGGCGACTTCTATACCAAATCAGCGTACCGCCGAAGATTTATCTTATAAGATGTTTCATGTGGAACAGGGTAAATTCCAAGAGTGCAACATTTCATAAAGTCGATAAAATAACTGCCAAAAGCTAGGCGTGACAATGACTTTTTATAAAAAAAATGCTATAATATACCCTGTTTTTTTATGAATAATTGTGGGTAATTTGCTTAAAAATTAACCGCCCCACTTAAGGAAATTTCATGACCGATAATACCAACAATCATCCACAGGTCGATGCACAAGAAATTGAATACACCGCTAAAAATGTCCGAGTTCTGCGTGGGCTTGAGGCGGTGCGTGTCCGCCCAGGTATGTATATCGGTGATACCGATGATGGTACAGGCTTGCACCATATGGTGTTTGAGGTGGTGGATAATGCCATTGATGAGGCATTGGCAGGTCACTGTGATGAGATTAATATTATCGTCCATGATGATGAATCTGTTTCGGTGATGGATAATGGGCGTGGTATTCCTGTGGATATCCATCCTGAAGAAGGTGTATCGGCTGCCGAGGTTATTATGACGGTACTTCATGCAGGCGGTAAATTTGATGATAATTCATACAAAGTATCTGGTGGCCTACATGGTGTTGGCGTCTCGGTGGTCAATGCACTGTCCAAAAAGCTGATCTTAACGATTTGGCGTGATGGTTATGCTCATACCCAAAACTATACTGACGGCGTGCCAGATGCGCCACTGGCTAAGCTTGAGCCGTCTACTCAGACAGGTACTCAGGTGCGTTTTTATCCAAGCTTTGAGATTTTTAAGGGCGTGCAACACTTTGATTACGATATTCTTGCCAAGCGTTTGCGTGAGTTATCATTTTTAAATTCAGGGGTTCGGATTGTTTTAACGGATGAGCGTACAAGTACCACCCAAGTGTTTGAGCATAAAGGCGGTTTGTCTGAATTTGTCAGTTATATTAATGGCGGCAAACACACCTTAAACGATATTTTTCATTTTACTGCAGATGGTGCAGATGGCATCGGTGTTGAGGTTGCACTGCAATGGTCGGACAGCTATAACGAGAAGGTACTTTGTTTTACCAATAATATTCCTCAAAAAGATGGCGGGACGCACTTATCTGGGTTTCGTTCAGCGTTGACACGCTGTCTAAATCATTATCTAGACTCTGAAAATATCACCAAAAAAGAAAAGGTTCAAATCACAGGTGATGATGCGCGTGAGGGCTTAACCGCCATCATTTCTGTCAAAGTGCCTGACCCTAAATTTAGCTCACAAACCAAAGACAAGCTGGTCTCAAGTGAAGTTAAATCCGTGGTTGAGACCGCCATGCATGAACGATTGTCTGAGTATTTACTTGAAAATCCTACTGCCGCTAAGATGATTGCAAGCAAAATTATTGATGCAGCACGGGCGCGTGACGCAGCTCGCAAAGCCCGAGAAATGACACGCCGCAAAAGTACTTTAGACATTGCAGGTTTGCCAGGTAAATTGGCTGATTGCCAAGAAAAAGACCCTGCTTTATCTGAATTATTTATCGTTGAGGGCGACTCTGCGGGTGGTTCTGCCAAACAGGGTCGCAATCGTAAAATGCAGGCAATTTTACCTTTGAAAGGTAAAATTTTAAATGTTGAGCGTGCACGATTTGATAAAATGCTCTCAAGTGCTGAGGTGGGGACACTGATTACCGCTTTGGGTACAGGCATTGGACCTGACGAATACAATCCTGACAAAATTCGCTACCATAAAATTGTCATCATGACCGATGCGGATGTGGATGGTAGCCATATTCGTACTTTGCTCCTGACTTTCTTTTTCCGTCAAATGCCAGAGCTGATTGAGCGTGGTCATATTTATATTGCTCAGCCACCGTTATATAAGGTCAAACGCGGCAAGCAAGAGGTTTATCTAAAAGATACCGAAGCCTTGGATGCATATTTGTTATCATCGACCATTGATGACCATCAGCTATTTTTGAGTAAAGATGCACCGCCTGTGACTGGCGTGGCACTTGAAAAACTCTTAAAAGATTACAGTCAAAGCCAAGCAATTAAAGCACATTTGCAATCAAAATATCCATCGCATCTACTAGATGCACTCACTTTGTTACCAAAGTTTGATGTCTCTGCCATTGGTGATAAACAGGCAGTTGATGAGTGGGCTTTGGCACTTGAAAATCAGCTTAAAGACCTAGAGCCAAAGCTTGATGCCAAAGTTGAAGCGGTACAAGTATTGGGCGAGAATGATGGTGGTGGACATTGGCTACCTCGTGTTACGCTTCATATTCATCGCCTGCCACATCAGTATTTATTGGATACGAATTTTTTGGGTTCTGCTGACTATATGCGTTTATTAAAACTCAGTGCCAATTGGAATACCGTTTTATCTAACAGTGCTTTTTTGCGTCGTGGTGACAAGGATTTCATCGTTAAAGATTTTGAGCATTTATGGCAACAGTTGATGCTTGCTGCTCGCCGTGGTGTGGATGTGCAGCGTTATAAAGGTCTGGGTGAGATGAATAAAGAGCAGCTTTGGGAAACGACCATGGATCCTGAAAATCGTCGTATGCTTAAAATCACCATTGAAGATGCGATCAAGGCTGATCATTTATTTAGTTGCTTGATGGGTGATGAGGTTGAACCGCGTCGTATCTTTATTGAAGAAAATGCACTAAATGCCGATATTGATACCTAAATAAAACACCGATACTCAAACAGTATCGGTGTTTTATTTAGACCATATTAAAAATTGTGTGATGTATGATAATTTAACTACTCATGCGTATTAGCTACTTATTTTTATATTCAAAAAATGCTAAAATACGATCACTTTAACTGCTATTGATTTGATTAACCGAAGGTATTTTAATGACCAATATTACCCAAGACCGCATCCTTATTCTTGATTTTGGCTCACAATATAGCCAGCTTATTGCTCGCCGTGTGCGTGAGGCTGGTGTGTATTCTGAGATTCATGCGTTTGATATGTCTGATGAAGATATTCGTGCATTTAATCCTAAGGGCATTATTTTATCTGGTGGCCCTGAAAGTGTTCATCAAGAAGGTTCACCTCGAGCACCAAAAGCCGTCTTTGAGCTTGGGGTGCCTGTTTTGGGTATCTGTTATGGTTTTCAGACCATGTCCGAACAATTAGGTGGCAAGGTAGAAGCTGGATTGGTGCATGAATTTGGCTATGCTAAGATTGATATCACGCATCAAGATAAACTGCTTAGCAAAATCAATGATGAAAAAAATCAATCTCAAGTTTGGATGAGCCATGGTGATAAGGTGGCAAGCCTACCAACAGGTTTTACTGTAACATCTTCGACACCAAATTGCCCTTATGCATCTGCTTCTGATGAAGATCGTCAGTTGTACGGTGTGCAATTTCATCCTGAGGTGACACATACCGAAAAAGGAGAACAGCTGATTTCTAATTTTGTGCATATCATTTGTGGTTGTGGTAATGCGTGGAATTCTGAAAATATCATTGAGATGCGTATTGAGCAACTCAAAAACCAAATTGGCAATCAAAAAGTATTACTTGGCCTATCAGGTGGCGTTGATAGTTCTGTGGTTGCAGCACTGCTTCATCGTGCGATCGGTGATCAGCTGACTTGTGTGTTTGTGGATAATGGATTATTGCGATTAAATGAAGGCGATCAGGTGATGCAAATGTTTGCCGAAAACATGGGTATTCGTGTGATTCGTGCTGATAGTGAGGCGCGTTTTTTAAATGCACTTGCAGGTGTGAGTGATCCTGAAGCGAAGCGTAAAATCATTGGCCGTGAGTTTATCGAAGTGTTCTCGGAAGAGGCGCGTAAGCTTGATGGCGTTAAGTTTTTGGCTCAAGGAACCATTTATCCTGATGTCATCGAGTCAGCAGCCAGCAAGCAAGGTAAAGCCCATGTCATCAAATCGCATCACAATGTCGGTGGTCTGCCTGATGATTTGGCATTTGAGCTGGTTGAGCCTTTGCGTGACTTATTTAAAGACGAGGTGCGTAAGCTTGGCGTTGCACTTGGCATTCCGCATCATATGATTTATCGCCATCCTTTTCCAGGTCCTGGATTGGGCGTGCGTATTTTGGGCGAAGTTAAAAAAGAATATGCCGATATCTTGCGTCTTGCAGATGATATTTTTATGCAAGAGCTTAGAGCATCTGGCTGGTATGATAAAACCGCCCAAGCTTTTGCAGTATTTGAGCCTGTCAAATCCGTGGGTGTTGTTGGTGATGGCAGACGCTATGCATGGGTGATCGCACTGCGTGCTGTTGAGACAGTAGATTTTATGACGGCTCGTTTTGCACATTTGCCTTATGAGCTGATTGATAAAATTTCAACACGCATCATGAATGAAATCAAAGAGGTTTCTCGTGTGGTGTATGATGTCTCAAGCAAGCCACCTGCAACGATTGAATGGGAATGATTGGTGGATTAAGTTAGCTTATCGCTCAACCAGCTTGGTTGGGCGTTTTTTATGATTTATCAAAAAAAACTATGCTCATTGAGTTTGTCCGTTGCTTGATTTATGTCATGTTTCTTCATTTTTTATAGCGATTTGTTGCCAATTTGCCCATCAAATTAGTAATAATAAAGCAATATTTCAAAGCAATTGTTAAAAAATTGTCAATAAATATGTAATTCCTTGTAATTGGTAGGGGTTTTGGCTATGATACATCATATTTTTTTAAGCTTGATGAAATAAAGCTTAGAGTAAATTAACCAAGGGCGAAGCCTAAGGATGAAAGATGAAGAAGATTTTGGTTACTGTTTTGGCATTATCTGCGTTATCGGCACAAGCGGCCACAGTTACTTTTTATGGTGATAAGTTTCATGGCAAAAAGACAGCAAGCGGCGAGAGGTTTAACCAAAATGCAATGACCTGTGCCAGTAACAGCCATAAATTTGGCACACGGTTAAAAGTTACCAACACCGCCAATGATAAATCAGTGATTTGCAGAGTGAATGACCGTGGCGGCTTTAGTAAATATGGCGTGACTTTAGATTTGTCAAAAGGTGCATTTGCTAAAATTGCACCACTTGCTCAAGGTCGTGCACGGGTAATTATTGAAAAGGTTGGTGATTCAATTGCCCAAGATACCCAAGGTAACAAAAGTAGCACCTTGGCACAAGATAACCTAAGTGCAAAAAAAGTAGCCGAAATATTGTCACAAGTTGAAAAAGTATCAACCTCACACACCACGCGCATCACTTTGGCAAGTAACACACCAGTAACTGAATAAGCATATTAATGATGATAAAAGCAACAGATATTGTGGTTGGCACGGGCAAAACTGCCGTTAAAGGTGCTTTGATTGTCACTGAATACACAGGCTATCTGATGGATGGCACGGTGTTTGATGCTTCTGCCTACCGTGGTCGTCCGTTTGAGTGCGTGATTGGCACAGGTCGTGTTATCAAAGGTTGGGATTTGGGCGTATTGGGTTTTGATGAAGCAGGCGTTGGCATTGCACCTATGCAGGTTGGCGGTAAGCGTGAACTGATTGTGCCTGCACATTTGGCGTATGGTGATCGTGCAGTTGGTAAAATTCCACCCAACTCACCACTGCGTTTTGAGATTACGCTTTTAGAGGTGCGTACCCGTGATGACTGATGAGATTGATACTCAAAAGCATAGCCCGACTGCCAAAAGCTTGCTATAATAAACCATAGCAAGCTTTTTGGTGCATGATATTTACTTAGATGACGCTCATCAAAAGCCGCAAAGAACTTTATAGGAGTAAGTTTTTGTGATAAAAATTAATCAATACTTTAGCCAAGCCCAGTGGCAGAAATTTACCCAAGCAGCAGAAGGGCAAGAAACGCCATTGTTGGTGGTTGATTTAAGTCGAATTAAGACCAAATACGAAGAGATGGTTGCTTTATTTCCTAAAGCAAAAATTCATTATGCGATGAAAGCAAGCCCTGCTGTTGAGGTGGTGAAATACTTGGCCGATCTAGGTTCAAATTTTGATTGTGCATCGATTTATGAACTTGACCGTGTCTTAGATTGTGGTGTTACAGCTGACCGTATCTCCTATGGTAATACCATCAAAAAAGCAGCACATATTAAGTATGCCTATAATAAGGGTATTGATTTATACGCAACTGATTCTAAAGCAGATTTAATTAATATTGCCAATAATGCTCCTGGATCAAAAATTTTTGTACGCATTTTGGTACATGGTGCTGACACTGCTGAATGGCCACTGTCTCGTAAATTTGGTTGCCACCCTGATATGGCAGTTGATTTACTTGTTCAGGCAAAAAATTTGGGTCTTGTGCCTTATGGTATCTCATTTCATGTCGGCAGCCAACAAAAAGATGTCGCAGCGTGGGATGATGCGTTAGCAAAAGTTAAATATATGTTTGACTGGATGAAATATGAAGAGGGTATTAAGCTTCAGATGATTAATTTGGGCGGTGGTTTTCCAACCAACTATATCAGTGAGGTGAACCCAATCTCGGTCTATGCTGAAGAGATTCATCGATATTTATCTGAAGATTTTGATGAAGATGAAATGCCTGAGATTATCTTAGAGCCAGGCCGTTCCATGGTGGGAGATAGTGGTGTTTTAGTTTCGGAGGTTGTGCTAATTAGCCGAAAATCACGCACTGATTTGACCCGCTGGGTATATACAGATGTTGGTTTATTTCAAGGTTTGATCGAAACGCTGGGTGAGGCAATTAAGTATCCTGTTTATACACCAAAAATGGAAACCACAGCTGAGCAAGGCACGGTAATTTTGGCAGGTCCAACCTGCGATAGTACAGATATTATGTATGAAGATGCAGCCTATAAATTGCCTCAAAATCTTGAAATTGGCGATAAATTATACTGGCTGACGACAGGTGCCTATACCAACTCTTATTCATCGGTTGAATTTAATGGCTTTCCACCCTTAAAAGTCAAATACATTGAATAATGTTTCACATGAAACAAAAAATAACTAATAAGGTTTGAGATGCAATTTTCAAAATTTGGTGAAAAATTTATTCAAAATAGCCCCATCTTGCAACTGATGGATGATTTGGGTAATGCTTTAAATAGCGATACACCGATCAATATGCTTGGCGGTGGCAATCCTGCGAATATTCCAGAGGTATCAGCAGCGTATCATGCAGTGTATCAACAAATCGCTACCAACGGTACGGCAATAGAAAGTATGAGTAATTATGCTTCGCCGCAAGGTGATACCAAATTCATCAAGGTGCTTGTTGAATTTTTTAATCGTCACTATGGTTGGGGGTTGACATCCGATCATATCGTGCTGACGAATGGCTCTCAAAACGCATTTTTTTATTTATTTAATTTGTTTGCAGGCAATTTTGTGATGGCAGTCATAAATCCATTTTGCTGCCTTTGTCGCCTGAATATGTCGGCTATGCTGATGTACAAGTTGAGGGTTCTTATTTTGTGTCGCTACCCCCAATCATCGAAAAAACCACACACGAAGGTCGTGAAGGATTTTTTAAATATAAAGTGGATTTTGATGCTCTTGAAAATTTAGAAGAACTAAATAATAATAAAATTGGTGCAATTTGCTGTTCACGCCCAACCAATCCAACGGGCAATGTGCTGACAGACGGTGAGATGGCACACCTAAAACAGCTTGCCAAAACGCATGGCATACCTTTAATTATTGATAATGCCTACGGTGCGCCGTTTCCAAATATTATCCACACCAACACAACCCTTGAGTGGGATGATGAGACTATTTTGTGCTTTAGTCTTTCAAAGGTCGGTCTACCAGGCGTGCGTACGGGCATTATCATTGCACACCCAAAGATTGCTAAGGCTGTGAGCAATATGAATGCCATCGTTAATTTGTCACCTGTACGCTTTGGGGCGGCGATTGCCACGCCTTTATTCCAAAATGATGAGATTATGCACTTATCCGATGCGTTTATTGCACCATTTTATAAAAAACAGTCAGCATTTGCCATCCGTCGCCTCCAAGAAGAATTTGCAGATTATCCTGTTTATATCCATCAGCCTGAGGGTGCGATTTTTCTATGGGTGTGGTTTGAGGGCTTACCGATTTCTACGACCAAGCTGTATCAGATTTTAAAGCAACAAGGCACGCTGATTATCCCAAGTGAGCATTTTTTTGTGGGAATGCAGACGGCGGATTATCCACACGCCAAAGAGTGTATCCGCTTGTCGATTGCCCAAGATGATCAAACGCTTGACCAAGGCATTAAAACAATTGGTGAGGTGGTCAGACAGCTGTATCAAAATTAAATACTCACCGCAGAGGATCGGTGGCGGTGAGTGGTTATCGTTGGGTTATGATTGAGTGGCAGCAGTTACCATGATTTCAACAAGCCAGTTTGGGTTCACCAAGTTGGCTTGAATGGTTGCACGCACTGGCGGCGTTGAGCCTGTCATCCATTCTTTCCAAGCATTATTAAAACTTTCAAAATCTTCTAAATGTTTGATAAATACTTGAGCAGATAGCAGATGATTTTTATCGGTGCCTGCCAAAGCCAATGCCTTGTCGATATTGGCAAAGACTTGGCGTGACTGCCCAACGATGTCAAGGCTGTCATCGTCAGGTACTTGACCTGCCAAATAAACCACGCCATGATGAACCGCTACCTCGCTTAAGACTTCATTGCTGTCAAATTTTTGGATGATACTCATAATTTTCCTTATGCTGATTGATAACGGGTTAATGATAAGCCATCAAGGCTGATGTCGGGTGTCTGATGGGTAATGATATCACTGATTAGGCTGCCTGAACCACAAGACATGGTCCAACCTAAGGTACCATGCCCAGTATTGAGATACAAATTTTTTAGATCAGTTTGACCAATGATGGGCGTACCGTCTGGCGTCATGGGGCGAAGGCCCGTCCAAAAGGTTGCGTTTTTTAAATCTCCGCCATCAAACAAGCTTTTGGTAACCATCTCAAGTGTCTCACGGCGTTTTTGTCGTAAATTCAAATCAAAGCCACTTAACTCCGCCATACCGCCCACACGAATGCGTTGATTAAATCGTGTGATGGCAATTTTATAGGTTTCATCAATGACGGTGGAAATGGGTGCACGGCTTTCATCAATAATAGGCACAGTCAATGAATATCCTTTCACTGGATATACGGGTAAATCAAGCCCCAGCGACTTTGCCATCGCCCGTGAATAACTGCCCAATGCAAGCACATAACTGTCTGCAGTGATGAGCTCACCATCAGCGATGACGCCAGTAATGGTTTGGTTATTATGAGTGATTTTGTCAATTGTGGTATTAAAACGAAATTCAACGCCCATATCTTTGCAGATTTCAGCCAGTGCTTTGGTGAATAAATTACAGTCACCAGTTTCGTCGTGCGGCAGTCTTAGACCGCCCGTCAGCTGTGCAGCTGCATGAGCCAAAGCAGGTTCGGCTTGGCTTAGACTGTTTTTATCTAATAGCTCATAATCTACGCCGCATTCTTTTAATACTTCAATATCTTTGCCAACCTGATCAAGCTGTGCTTGGGTGCGAAATAGCTGGAGCGTGCCTTGGGTGCGATGTTCATAATCAATACCAGTATCAAGACGCAACTGACGAAAACAGTCTCGGCTGTACTCAGCCACCCGCATCATGCGTGATTTATTGATGGTATAGCGTTCATGGGTACAGTTTTTGAGCATTTGGGTCAGCCACGACATTTGAAAGCTTGACCCATCAGGACGAATCGCTAATGGTGCATGTTTTTGAAATAGCCATTTAATCGCTTTTGTGGGAATTTGAGGAGCGGCCCATGGTGTTGAGTAACCCGGTGAGATTTGCCCAGCATTACCAAAACTTGTCTCCTCGGCAACCGTGTGTTGACGCTCAATGACGGTCACTTGAACGCCTTTTTTGGCAAGATAATACGCCGTTGTGGTGCCGATGACGCCGCCGCCTAAGACCAAAACTTTCATGCGATATTCCTAAGAGACAAAAATAAATATATGTATATGATAACAGGCGGATACGATGACTGACAAGCCAAAAACGCATATCATTAAAAATATTCATACTCTTAAAATTATGCTATACTAATCTTTGTAACTTGACGGAGTACAGCCAAGTAGCTGTTGAGATTGTTTTACTGTGATATCATTGAATGTATTATCATAAAGTTATAAACAAATACCGTTGAACCTGAAGGTTAAGACCTGCGTAGGAATCAAGTGAATTAAAGATGTGTCATGAAATTAGCCGTTTCATTGACAAGTTCTTTAAATGGCTTGATTGATAAAGCCAATTTAAGGACATGCCATGAGCCAACCGACCAACCCAGCTTTAAACCAAATCATTGCCCAACATGATGAAGATGCCAAAGATTTAACCCGAGTTTTACCTGCTTCTAAAAAGGTGTATGTCCAAGGGTCTCGCCCTGATATTGCCGTGCCATTTCGTGAAATTAGCTTAACAGATACACCAACAGGTCTTGCCCAAGGCGGTCTTGAAAAAAATGAGCCAATTTTGGTTTATGATACCTCAGGTGTTTATACCGATCCTAATGTACAAATTGACCTAAACAAAGGCCTGCCTCATGTGCGTCAAAACTGGATTCTTGAGCGTGATGATAGTGAAGAGCTTAGTGGATTAACCTCCCAATTTGGGCGTGAGCGTCTTAAAGACATTCGCACCCAAAACATTCGTTTTGCCCATATATCAAAACCACGCCGAGCCAAATTGGGTAAAAACATCACTCAAATGCACTATGCCAAGCAAGGTATCATTACCCCTGAAATGGAATACATCGCCATTCGTGAAAATCAGCGTCAGCGTGAAGGCATTGATATGCGTCAGCACCAAGGACAAAACTTTGGGGCAAATAATTTAACACAGATTACCCCAGAATTTGTCCGCTCTGAGGTTGCTGCAGGGCGTGCGATTATCCCTGCCAATATTAATCATCCAGAATGTGAGCCAATGATTATTGGGCGTAATTTTTTGGTAAAAATCAATGCCAATATTGGCAACTCTGCTTTAGGTTCTAGCATCGAAGAAGAGGTTGCCAAGATGACATGGGCGACCCGCTGGGGAGCAGATACCATCATGGACTTATCGACGGGTAAAAATATCCACGAGACACGAGAATGGATTATCCGTAATTCACCTGTGCCGATTGGCACAGTGCCGATTTATCAGGCGTTAGAAAAAGTCGGTGGCGTAGCAGAAGATTTAACTTGGGAGATTTTTAGAGATACACTCATCGAGCAAGCCGAGCAAGGCGTGGATTATTTTACCATTCATGCAGGCGTGCTACTTCGTTATGTGCCACTGACTGCCAATCGTTTGACAGGTATCGTCAGCCGTGGCGGCTCTATCATGGCACAATGGTGCTTAGCTCACCATCAAGAAAACTTTTTATACACACATTTTGATGAAATTTGTGAGATTATGAAAGCTTATGATGTGTCATTTAGTTTGGGTGATGGGCTAAGACCTGGCTGTATCCAAGATGCTAATGATGAAGCACAATTTGGTGAGCTGCACACACTGGGCGAGCTTACCCAAAGAGCATGGGCGCATGATGTTCAGGTCATGATTGAAGGGCCTGGGCATGTACCCATGCATATGATTAAACAAAACATGGATTTGCAATTGGATGTGTGTAAAGAAGCGCCATTTTATACACTAGGGCCTTTGACAACTGATATCGCACCTGGCTATGACCACATTACCAGTGCGATAGGGGCGGCGATGATTGGTTGGTATGGTACGGCAATGCTGTGCTATGTTACGCCAAAGGAGCATTTAGGTTTGCCCAATAAAAAAGATGTTAAAGATGGTATCATTACTTACAAAATCGCCGCCCATGCTGCTGATTTGGCAAAAGGACACCCTGGCGCCCAAGTGCGTGACAACGCCTTGTCTAAGGCTCGCTTTGAGTTTCGCTGGGAGGATCAGTTTAACTTATCGCTTGATCCAGATACGGCTCGCTCTATGCATGATGAGACCATGCCTAAAGAAGCCCATAAATCGGCACATTTTTGTTCTATGTGTGGTCCAAAGTTCTGCTCCATGAAGATTACCCAAAATGTCCGTGACTATGCCAAGGGATTGGATGTGGAAAGAGGACTACAACAAATGAAAGAAAAATATAAAGAAGAAGGCAGTAAACTGTATCACGAAGTATGATTTTGTTTAATACTTTGGGATATTTTCAAGATGGCTTGTTGGATGGATGTTCGGCAGGCCATTAAATTCTGTTATAATGGATAATTGTATTCATAAAATTGGTAACTTATGTCGTTCTTTTCATATTTTGAAAAACGTTTAGAGTCTTTTCCTGATATTAGCCTGCCTACTCATACGCATTCGCTGGCTTCATTTATTTATGCCTGTACTTTGGGATATCGTGGTTGGCTTTTGTTATTTACAGTATTAACAGCAATTTCAGGCATCTATTGGGCATATGTGTATGCGTGGATTGGGCAAATTGTTGACTGGCTAAGCGTGTATTCTCCCAGTGAATTTTGGGCACAAAAAAAATCAGATCTATTGATCATGCTGGCAATCAGTGCGTTCATTCCGCTGGTACTTTTGTTTGAGACAACCATTCACCATCAGGTACTACAAGGAGTAGTGCCAATGCGTTTACGCTGGATTTTTCATCAGCAAATGCTGGGCCAGTCGATGCAGTTTTATCAAGATGAATTCTCTGGCCGTGTGTCAGCCAAGGTGATGCAAACCGCTTTGGCGGTGCGTGATGTGGTCATGACGCTGATTGGTGTGTTTGTCTTTATTCTCACATTTTTGGTGGGGGCAGGGGCTGTTTTGACAGGGATTCACCCACTACTGACAGTGCCATTTGTGTTTTGGATTTTAGCGGTAGCAGCTTTATTGGTGTTTGTATTGCCACGCCTTCAGCGTACCAGTCGGATACAGGCGGATGCCCGTGCTTTGATGACAGGTCGGATTACCGACGCTTATGCTAATATCAATACAGTAAAGCTGTTTAGCCATTCACACCGAGAATCTGGCTATGCCAAAGAAGCCATGAAACATTTTTTAGGCACAGTGCATGATCAGATGCGACTGGTCTCATTACTTGAAATTTTGGTTTCTGTGATTGCTGTCTTGACGGTCTCAGGATCGGTTGCGATGAGCGTGTATTTGTGGATGTCTGGCGTGGTGGGTGCAGGTGCAGTGGCGGTTGCAGGGGCGCTTGCTATTCGTTTGCAGGGTCTGACCCATTGGGTACTTTGGGAGACGGCGGGATTATTTGAATATCTAGGCACAGTTCAAGACGGTATGAAGACTTTGACTACGCCACATCATGTGGTAGATGAGCCTAATGCCCGAGTGTTTCATGTGAAACAAGGACAGATTGATTTTAAGCAAGTTTCATTTAACTATGGCAAAAAAGACCAAAGCCAACCATTGCTTGATGATTTTAGTTTATCAATCAAGGCAGGCGAAAAAGTCGGATTGGTAGGTCGCTCAGGGGCAGGCAAGTCCACGCTGGTTAATTTGCTTTTGCGATTTTATGATATTGATGGTGGTCAAATTTGCATTGACCAGCAAGATATTAAGACCATCACCCAAGAATCTTTGCGTCAAAATATCGGCATGGTTACCCAAGATACTTCGCTACTACATCGTACAGTGCGTGAAAATATCGCTTATGGTCGTCCTGATGCCACCGATGATGAGATTATCGCAGCCGCCAAAGCAGCGCATGCATGGGATTTTATCCAGACTTTAAAAGATAAATTTGGCAATACAGGGCTTGATACACAGGTTGGCGAGCGTGGTGTCAAACTATCAGGTGGTCAACGCCAGCGTATCGCCATTGCTCGTGTGATGCTTAAAAATGCACCGATTTTATTGCTTGATGAAGCAACCAGTGCGCTAGACAGTGAAGTTGAACACGCCATCACCCAAAGTCTTGATGATATGATGGCAGGCAAAACCGTCATCGCCATCGCTCATCGGTTATCGACCATCGCTTCGATGGATAGACTGGTGGTGATGGACGAAGGGCGTATTGTTGAGATGGGTAGCCATGATGAGCTGATCGCCAAAGACGGCGTGTATGCATCGCTTTGGGCACGCCAAAGTGGTGGGTTTTTGGCCGACCATTAAACTGCCCTATTAAACTCCCAAAATATGACTAAGTCGTATTTTGGGAGTTTTAGCGGTTTATTTTAAAGGATAAGGCAAGATACTTAATTGTCCAAATATGTTGTCAATGATATTTTATCAAATTTATTGATATTAATAAATTCTTATCATTTGTCATCAGTATACCATAGGTTATTCTAGGCAGTTTTGGGATTGATGATTCGTTCATGACCCCGTTTAATTGCTGATAATACTTGACTTGGTGCAGTACCACCAATGTGATTGCGTGCAGTTAGTGAACCTTCTAAAGTTAAGCAATCAAAGACATCACATTCTATCATCGGGCTAAAACTTTGAAGCTCATCTAATGAAAGCTCACTAAGATCCACACCTTTTGAGACACCAAGCCCAACCGCTTTACCCACCACCTCATGCGCATCACGAAATGGTAAGCCTTTTTTGACCAAATAGTCTGCTAGGTCGGTTGCTGTGGCATATCCTTTCATGGTCGCTGCACGCATATTATCCACATTTGGGGTGATATTTGGCAACATATCAGCAAAGGCAAGCAAGCTACCGCTTAAGGTGTCCACACAGTCAAACAGTGGCTCTTTGTCCTCTTGGTTGTCTTTATTATAAGCCAGCGGCTGATTTTTCATGAGCGTCAGTAAAGTCGTAAGTTGCCCAAAGACACGCGCCGCCTTGCCACGCACCAATTCTGGTACATCAGGGTTTTTCTTTTGGGGCATGATGGATGAGCCTGTGCAAAATCGATCAGGAATATGAATAAAGCCAAACTGTGCACTCATCCATAAAATCAGCTCCTCGCTCATGCGTGATAAATGCATCATTAAGATGGACGCATTGGCAGTAAATTCAATGGCAAAATCACGGTCAGACACCGCATCTAGTGAGTTTTGGCAAATGCCCTCAAAGCCGAGCAGGCGTGCGGTAATCGTGCGATCAATGGGATAGGTAGTACCTGCCAAAGCAGCCGAACCTAGTGGCATTTGATTAATTCGGCGGCGTGTATCCACAAAGCGTTCGCTGTCACGCACAAGCATTTCAAACCATGCCATGACATGATGCCCAAAGCTGACAGGTTGAGCCGTCTGAAGATGGGTAAAGCCGGGCATGATGGTGTGAGTGTGGTTGGCTGCCAAATCCAAAAGTCCACTTTGTAGTTTGGCAAGCAGCACCAGAATATTATCCGTCTCATCACGCAGCCATAGGCGAATGTCTGTAGCAACTTGGTCATTTCGGCTGCGACCAGTGTGCAATTTTTTACCGACATCACCGATAAGCGTCGTCAAGCGGCTTTCGATATTCATATGCACATCCTCAAGCACTACCGACCACTGAAACTTACCGTCATCAATCTCGGCTTGAATTTGGGTAAGGCCGTTAATGATTTGACAAGATTCATCTTGGGTGATGATGCCACATTCACCCAGCATGGTGGCGTGGGCGATAGAGCCTTGAATATCTTGGCGTGCCATACGCTTATCAAAATTGACCGATGCGGTAAATTCTGCGACAAAACTGTCCGTCGCCTCTGAAAAACGACCACCCCACATGCTCGAAGTTTGTTCGCTCATGCTAATTCCTTGTATGACTTTAAATGATAAAATGTCTCTAAAGTATACCATAATCTTGGCGGTGTATGATGGTACTTTTATCTAAATTTTATAACATAATTAATAAAAATAACTAATTAATAATAATTGGTATAAAGATGATGAACAAATCCATGGTAGATGTTCGTATTTGATCGCCAAATTTCTTATAATAGATTAAATTTATCAAAAATTTGGATCATATATGACCATACGCACCCTAACCATTGCCACACGCCAAAGCCCATTGGCACTGTGGCAGGCGAATTTTATCAAAGCAAAACTTGAACAGCTTTACCCATCTTTGTCAGTTGAGCTGCTTGAGATGGTGACAAAAGGCGATAAGATTTTGGATACACCACTTGCCAAAATTGGTGGTAAAGGGCTGTTTGTCAAGGAGCTTGAACAGGCTTTGTATGATAAGCGTGCTGATATTGCAGTGCATTCACTCAAAGATGTACCGATGGTACTACCTGAGGGGCTGATGCTTGGGGCTTATTGTGAGCGTCATGCACCGACAGATGCTTTTGTGTCTAATTGTTTTGAGCGTTTGGATGATTTGCCGACAGGGGCAATTCTTGGCACATCCAGTCTACGCCGTGAGTGTCAGCTGCGTCAGGCACGACCTGATTTGGACATCAAAAGTCTGCGTGGTAATGTCGGTACTCGGCTGGGTAAGCTTGATGCAGGAGAATATGACGCCATTATCTTGGCGACAAGTGGTCTTGAGCGGTTGGGTTTACATGAGCGGATTCGTCATGAGCTTGATGATGAACTGTCTTTACCTGCGGTGGGTCAAGGGGCACTTGCCATCGAGTGCCGCAGCGATGATGAAGCAATAAAGATGCTGTTATCCCCGCTTAATCACCCCAAGACACGCCTGTGTGTGTTGGCTGAGCGTGCTATGAATCGTGCCCTTGAAGGCGGTTGCCAAGTACCGATTGCAGGCTTTGCTGTAATTGAAGATGATATATTAACCCTGCGTGGACGAGTCGGCTCAGTGGACGGTAAGACCTTATTAAAAGTACAACAGTCATGCAAGCTTACGGATGAAACCCAACTGGATGAACAAGCAGCCGAACAACTTGGGATAGATATTGCACATGAGTTACTCATGCAAGGTGCGGATGATATTTTAAAACAAGTTTATCGAAATGTCATTAATCCATGATGTCAACTCTACTCATTAACACCAGACCCAAGCACCGTGGACAAGCCATTCGCCAAATGACAGGTATAGCGGTCGTTGATCTGCCGCTGTTAGACATCCAGACGCTACCCATGACAGAGGCTAAAGCATCGATGATGCGTGCATGGCTTGATCATGACTACGATGTGCTTGTGGTGACCAGCGTTGAGTCAGCACGGCGAGCACTTGAATATTTAGATAAGTTACATGGCGGTTATCATTGGCAATCTAAGTTGCCTGATACGCCCATTGTTGCTGTTGGTTTGGCAACTGCCAAAGTATTGACCGATCGTGGGCTGTCTGTTGTTTTACCTAGGGTTGCTAATAACGAGGGTATGCTGGTGATGGCTGAGATTCAGTCGCTGATATCGGGCAGCAGGCTTTTGATTTGGCGGGGTGCTGGCGGGCGTAAGCTGTTACATGAGACATTAAAAGCACGAGGCGTTCAGATTGATGTCATTCGTTGGTATGAGCGATTTATTCCTATAGATTTGATGGATAATTTTCAGAAAAATTTAAAAATAATCAACGAAAAAGCCGATGTCTTTGTCATTATTAGTAGTGAAATGGCATATCAAGCATGGCGGAGGTTGCCGCATCATAGACAGTATCACTATTTGGCACTGGGTGAGCGGCTTAAAAATATCATCCATGCTTATGAGCCTGATGTGATGGTTGATGAGCTTGTGACGCTTGAGCCTACTGAGATTTACCAAGTAATTCACCAAAATATCTGACTTTAAAATAAACCAAGCCATACTAAGCCTATTGGCATGATGATCAATTTTAATCACTCAAAGATACTATCATGAAAAAACACAGTCAAAAAACAGATAACCACACTTTTAAATCTTATTCTAAAGAAAAACCGAATAAACCACATCGCCAAGCTAAGCTGGTCAAGCCCAAAAATCCGTACTTTTATGGCATTCATGCTGTTAGTATGTTGATTAAACGCCGTCCTGAAGAGGTGCTTGGTTTATTTATTCAGTTGCGTGATGATGGGCAGATGAGTGCAGAGCACCAACTGATTGCTCAGTCTGCCACGCATTTTGGTATCAGCATCCAAAATGCTCACCGTGAGCGATTGACCGAGCTTTGTGGCAGTCAGCAACATCAGGGCGTGGTTGCTCTGGCACGCACCGCACCGATGGCAGATGAGACGATGCTGGATGATTTGCTTATGCAAGATGATATGCTATTTTTGGTACTCGATCAGATTACAGATGCTCATAATCTGGGTGCCTGCTTGCGTACCGCTTGTGCGATGGGTGTGGATGCGGTGATTATTCCTCGGCACCAGTCAGCACCGATAACACCGACTGTAGCTAAGGTTTCTGTTGGGGCTTCTGAGGTTATCCCTGTGATATCGGTAACCAATTTGGCTCGAACACTAGAAAAAATGAAAAAAGCAGGTGTATTTATTTTTGGAACAGCACTTGATAAGTCTGCTAAGCCAGTATTTGAATGTGATTTTGGGGGTAAGGTTGCCATCATCATGGGTTCAGAAGGTGATGGCATGCGTCGATTAACTCAAACGATGTGTGATACTTTGGTGTATATTCCCATGGCAGAAGTTGTGGATCGCCCACAAAGCCTAAATGTCAGTGTTGCCACAGGAATGGTGTTATATGAGGCGATGCGTCAAAGACAAGAGTTTGGACAAATACCGCTTGTTTAATTTTTATCATCTTTGCCTATAAAATCAGTCAAATGATGATACATTTGACTGATTTTATTTGATTGTTAAGCTTGTTTGGCAATCTTACTTAATTTATTGCGAGCGGTATCGTCAATCTTGTCGATATTACTTTCGCATTTATTGGGGTCATTGCCACAAAATTGACAATGCTCATCACCCATTAAGGTCGCCACACCGCCACAAGATCCCTTCAGTGGCTTTTTTTTGACAAAATAGCCAATACCCATAAATAAGAAAAATAAAATAAAAATCCCAAAGGTGACAAAAAAGATGGGAATAAATTGATTTAAAATGTCGCTCATGGCTTCTCCGTGTAGTGAAGTAGCAGATTTATTAGATAAGATAGTATAACACTTTATCAGCACCCCAATGTAATGATTTTAGGGTTTTTATGTTGCCAATTCAATAAAAATAGCCCATTATGAATGGGCTATTTTGGTGAAGTCAACAAGTGATTACTTGTCTTTGACTTCGGTGAATTCAGCGTCAACGACACCATCATCGGTAGAAGTTGCTTGTTCTTGTTGTGGCTCAGCACCTTGAGCACCTGCATCAGCATAGATTTTTTGGCTGATTGGCAAGAAAGCATTATCTAAAGCTTCAAGTTTGGCTTTAATGTCATCAGTATCATCTTCTTTGGTAGCGGCTTCAAGTGCACTGATGGCAGCTTCAACAGCAGTAGTCTCTTCAGCTGTAACTTTATCACCAGCTTCTTTTAGTGCTTTTTGGACAGCATGAATACGACCGTCTGCTTCATTACGAGCATTTGCAAGATTAGCAAACTTCTCATCTTCGGCAGCATTTGCCTCAGCGGTGCGAATCATTTCTTCAATTTCAGATTCTGATAGACCAGAGTCTGCCTTAATCTGAATCGATTGTGATTTACCTGTGCCTTTATCTTTAGCACTGATATTCATGATGCCATCAGCGTTGATATCAAAAGTAACCTCAATTTGTGGTACCCCACGAGGTGCAGGTGGGATATCTGTTAAGTCAAAGTTACCCAAAAGTTTATTCTGGTTGGCGATTTTACGCTCACCTTGATAAACTTGGATTGATACCGCTGGCTGATTGTCTGCTGCTGTTGAGAATACCTGTGATTTTTTGGTAGGAATCATGGTATTTTTTTCAATGATTGGTGTCATCACACCGCCCATCGTTTCGATGCCTAGAGTTAATGGCGTCACATCAAGTAGCAGAACATCTTTTTTATCACCAGACAGTACCGCACCTTGGATAGCAGCACCCATGGCAACCGCTTCATCTGGGTTGACATCTTTACGAGGTTCTTTACCAAAAAATTCTTGAACTTTTTGTTGAACCAGTGGCATACGAGTTTGACCACCAACCAAAATGACATCATCAATATCGCTTGCTGACAAGCCAGCATCTTCAAGAGCGGTTTTGCAAGGGATAATTGTGCGAGCAACCATATCCTCAGTTAGGCTTTCAAGCTTAGCACGGCTGATGGTAACCACCAAGTGCTTTGGACCTGAGCTATCTGCAGTAATATAAGGCAAGTTTACTTCTGTTGATTGACTGCTTGATAGCTCAATTTTGGCTTTCTCGGCAGCTTCTTTTAGGCGTTGCATTGCCAAAGGGTCGCCTTTTAAGTTAACATCTTGTTCTTTTTTAAACTCTTCAACCAAATAATCAATCAATGCTAAGTCAAAATCTTCGCCGCCCAAGTGGGTATCACCATTGGTCGCTAAAACTTCAAATTGCTGATCGCCATCGACATCGGCAATCTCGATGATTGATACATCAAATGTACCACCACCCAAATCATAAACCGCCACAGTTTTATCACCACCTTTTTTATCCATACCGTATGCCAAAGCGGCTGCGGTTGGCTCGTTGATGATGCGTTTGACATCCAGACCTGCAATTTTACCTGCGTCTTTGGTTGCTTGACGCTGGGCATCATTAAAATAGGCAGGTACGGTAACGACAGCTTCGGTCACAGATTCGCCAAGATAGTCTTCGGCGGTTTTCTTCATTTTGCGTAAAACTTCAGCACTGATTTGTGGTGGTGCTTGTTTTTTATCATTGACCTCAACCCAAGCATCGCCATTATCCGCTTTGACAATTTTAAAAGGTACAAGTGAGATGTCTTTTTGAACTTCTTTATCTTCAAAACGACGACCGATTAGGCGTTTGATTGCAAATAAAGTATTTTTTGGATTGGTGACCGCTTGACGCTTGGCAGCTTGACCTACCAAAGTTTCACCATCTTTAAACGCCACAATCGATGGTGTGGTACGGGTACCTTCAGCGTTTTCAATCACTTTGACTTTATCACCTTCAAGTACTGCCACACATGAGTTGGTTGTACCTAGGTCAATACCAATAACTTTAGCCATAATTTACTCCAGATTTAAAATTATTTTAATGTTGAAATTATTGATGCTTAGTTAAAATTTAAAATTTAATTTAAAATACTACCAAGCTTGGGTGTTATATTTGTTTTATTTTTGGCTTTTCAAGGGGATTATTCAACTTTTTTCAAAAAATTTATTTTATTTAACTGATTGAAATTGTTCAATAAATCCCCAAGATTTGACCTAAGCTCCTACCATTACCATCGCAGGTCTTAAGGTGCGTTCGTTGAGAATGTAGCCTTTTTGAAGCACCTGACCGATGATATCTTTCTCGGCTTCTGGGAAAATACCCACCGCTTCATGAATCTCTGGATTGAATGTATCACCGACATTACCCACGGCCACGACGCCATTTTTTTCAAGGACGCTAAGCAGTACTTTATGTGTTAGGCGAATGCCTTCAAGTGATGCGTCATCTGCACCTGTCTCTTCAGCATCTTTAATGGCACGCTCTAGGTTGTCAACCACCTCCAAAAGCTCTTTGGCAAACTTTTGTAGTGCAAATTTTTTGGCTTTGTCGGTTTCTTGTTCCATGCGGCGTTGGGCGTTATAGCTTTCGGCATTGGCACGCGCAGCAGTCTCTTTGGCTTCTTTGACTTCACTTTCTAGTGCTTGGATTTGGCTGTGAAGTGCTTCGACTTGCTCGGTTGTCGCCTCAGTCGTAATCTCTTCCATGGTGGTTTGTTCGGTGGTTTGCTCGGTCATAAATTACCCCAAAAAAGTTAATATAAATTCCCCATCTTCATAATGGTTAAGGATAAAATTTTCAAGGGATTGGTACAAAAATTTTAAATAATCAGCGTAGTTGTAGAACGAAATTTCTAAGCGACCTGTGCGGTCGTGAAGAGGCTACTCCAGAGCTTGATCGCAAAGCCTTTTTTCTAAGCGACCTGTGCGGTCGTGAAGGCACAGTTTGACGAGGTATTAAAAATGGATGATTTCTAAGCGACCTGTGCGGTCGTGAAGAAACAGTTACTACCTTACTTCTATAAAGCTATTTTCTAAGCGACCTGTGCGGTCGTGAAGCGCAGGGAAAAAGGGGAATTCACGGCATTGACTTTCTAAGCGACCTGTGCGGTCGTGAAGTTGTCAAATCGCCAACTTTTGCCGCCCCTGCTTTTCTAAGCGACCTGTGCGGTCGTGAAGTGCTCACTAAATCAACACCACCGGCTTGATTTTTTCTAAGCGACCTGTGCGGTCGTGAAGTTTAGCGACGAAAGAGCAAGCGTTGTCAAGACTTTCTAAGCGACCTGTGCGGTCGTGAAGCGAACGCTGAAAAAGTGCTTGATATCTTATCATTTCTAAGCGACCTGTGCGGTCGTGAAGGTGCGTGCTTTAGAAGATCTGCCGCCGATGGCATTTCTAAGCGACCTATGCGGTCGTGAAGTTGCCACCAAAGCAAGCACAGACAGCGTAACATTTCTAAGCGACCTATGCGGTCGTGAAGTGCAGTGGGTGGCTGGTAATGGCGCTGGATATTTTCTAAGCGACCTATGCGGTCGTGAAGATGCGATTGATACAGCAACAACAACCCAAGCATTTTCTAAGCGACCTATGCGGTCGTGAAGTCTTACGCGATACACCACGCAAAAGCGAGAGATTTCTAAGCGACCTATGCGGTCGTGAAGAAAAGATGATAACACAGCGATTTTAAACATAACTTTCTAAGCGACCTATGCGGTCGTGAAGTTAAACGCTACAACTCAAAAAATCCAGCCAAATTTCTAAGCGACCTATGCGGTCGTGAAGCATCATATAGTTCAGTTAATTGACCTATGACTTTTCTAAGCGACCTATGCGGTCGTGAAGGTTATGATGACAATTTATTCTTTGCTGAGTACTTTCTAAGCGACCTATGCGGTCGTGAAGGGGTTTGAAAGTAAAGACTATTTTTTAACCAGTTTCTAAGCGACCTATGCGGTCGTGAAGAATCGCATATTACTTACTCATCTTCTAGCACTTTTCTAAGCGACCTATGCGGTCGTGAAGGATAACAGCAGACGATGGAAACGTAAGCATTGTTTCTAAGCGACCTATGCGGTCGTGAAGACACGCACGCTAAGCGACGCTAATAGAACCATCTTTCTAAGCGACCTATGCGGTCGTGAAGAAAATGCTGGCACTTTGCCATCAATTTGATTTTTTCTAAGCGACCTATGCGGTCGTGAAGCTGTGTTTTCTTTTAACGCACCGCCCTGCTCGTTTCTAAGCGACCTATGCGGTCGTGAAGTAAATGTTCTTGTAAATGCTCGCCCCAGCGTTTTTCTAAGCGACCTATGCGGTCGTGAAGTGAAACAAAATTTGCTTGCACAACGCCAACGCTTTTCTAAGCGACCTATGCGGTCGTGAAGATCAGTTACACCCTGCTGATAGTCTGCAAGCATTTCTAAGCGACCTATGCGGTCGTGAAGTCTGTTAGTCGCAAATCAATGACTTTTAACTTTTTCTAAGCGACCTATGCGGTCGTGAAGTTTAGAAAGGTTAGCATCTTGTTTTCTTCATTTTTCTAAGCGACCTATGCGGTCGTGAAGTCAAAAGTTGACTAGTTATAACTTATTGATTTTTTCTAAGCGACCTATGCGGTCGTGAAGTGCTATCTAAAAAGGTCAGGTAAGCGTATGACTTTTCTAAGCGACCTATGCGGTCGTGAAGAGTAATTATAACCGAAAAAATTAAGAAATAACAGCCATTTATGATGGATTGACCCTTTTTATCCAATCAAAAGTTGACTAGTTATAACTTATTGATTTTATTAAGTTTTTAAATAGTTGAAAAAATAAAGGTTTTTTACACCCATCATCATCTGATGGCAAATTTAGTATAGCATAACTGATATGGCAGATGGATAATATAAGCTTATAATTTGGTCGCATCATCGCTTGACAGGCTATAATGGGTGTGATTAAATTAAATTCATCATTAAGGAAATTGACGTCATGAATACGCTCAAACCCACGGATCTTAAGGCAATTTTGCACTCCAAGCGCGCCAATGTATTTTATCTTGAGCATTGCCGAGTCATGCAAAAAGGCGGGCGCATCCTGTATCTCACCGAAACCAAATACGAAAACCACTATTATAATATCCCCATCGCCAATACCACAGTCATCTTGCTTGGCGCAGGGACATCTATCACCCAAGCCGCAATGCGAATGCTTGCCAGTGCAGGGATTTTGGTTGGCTTTTGTGGGGGCGGTGCGACGCCATTATTTTCAGGAGCAGAAATTGAATGGCTCAATCCCCAAAGCGAATATCGCCCGACCGACTATGTCCAAGGTTGGCTGTCGTTTTGGTTTGATGACCAAAAGCGGCTGATCATCGCCAAAGAGTTTCAACAAAAGCGTCTAGCATTCATCCAAAAAATCTGGTCAAAAGACAAACAGCTACAAGAGGCTGGGTTTGATGTCAGTGATCGTGATCTGGCACAGGCATTTGTAGCGTTTGACCACAAAATTCACCAAGTCACTAGCGTCACTGACCTTTTGCTGGCTGAAGCGCTGCTGACCAAGCAGCTGTATAAATACGCAGCGACCCATTGCAGATTGTCTTTTGAGCGGAATTTTCATGCAGGCGACGACGCCAATAACTTTTTGAATCATGGCAATTATCTGGCATACGGGCTTGGAGCATGTACTTTGTGGGTGCTTGGCATTCCGCATGGATTTGCGGTGATGCATGGCAAGACTCGGCGCGGGGCACTCGTCTTTGATGTGGCGGATTTGGTCAAAGATGCCATCGTGCTGCCGTGGGCATTTGTCTGTGCCAAAGAAGAGTTTAGCGAACAAGAATTTCGTCAAAAAGTCTTACAAAAATTCACCGAGCATAAGGCACTTGATTTTATGTTTAGTCAAGTCAAATTGGCGTCACAATTTTTTAAACAAGGGCAATAAAATGATCGTCACCTTTATTTCCCAGTGTGAAAAAAAGGCGCTGGCGCGTACACGTCTTGTGCTGGATGCCTTTGCCAATCGGATTGGCGATAACACATGGCAGACAGTCATCACCCAAGATGGGCTTGCCATGGTCAAAAAGCTACTAGCGTGTACGGCAAGTAAAAACACCGCCGTCAGCTGCTATCGCTTCCATACGCGCAAGCACAGCGAGCTGTTATGGATCGTGGGTAATCGTCATAAGTTTAATGAGTGGGGCTGGGTGCCGGTGAATCGTACTCAAAAAAATATATCTATTTGGCAAGATAGTCATTTATGGCAAAATTTAGAATTGGTTGCGTTGGCATCTGCGATAGCAGGGTTATTTCATGATTTTGGTAAAGCCAATGATTTATTTCAACATAAACTCAATCCAAAAAAAGATAAAAATCAAAAAAGTTATGAGCCTTATCGTCATGAGTGGGTTTCATTTAAATTGTTTGAAGGTTTTGTACAAACAAAAAGCAATCAACAATGGTTAGAATTATTGGCAAATCCTCAAAAAATTTCTCAAGAAGAAATTTTAAATTATGCTTCTCAATCAACATGTCGCAATAATTTTGATAATCCAAATAGTCAAGTTAAATTTAGCCAATTTTCAGGATTTGCTAAATTGGTTGCATGGTTGATTGTTTCACATCATCGTTTATTGGTTTATCCGTACCATATGGATGACACACCTAATTTAACATCAAATTTATATCAAGAATGTGATATTAAATGGAATTCTCCTAATATTCAAAAATTATGGAAAGATGAGATTAAGGCATTGAATTGGCAATTTTCCTTGGGATTGCCATTGCAAAGCCAAGAATGGCAAAAAAAGGCTCAAGAGATTGCAGGTAATGCCTTAAAATCTTTAGAAAATATCAATCAATTTGATTGGGAACAAGATGGTTTAACGCAACATCTAGCACGAGCAATGTTGATGTTTGCTGATCAATATTATTCTGCACAAAATGCAAATACTCATTTTCAAGATAAAAACTATGGTGCTTATGCCAATACCGATAGTAATCATCAATTAAAACAACGATTAGATGAACATAATTTGATGGTTGCACATCATGCTTATCAATTTAGTAGAAAGTTACCACAATTTTTATCAGAATTAAATACGATTGGTTTTAATCGTATTTTAGATAAAGGTATTGAAAAAGCAAAGCCCGAGTTGAGCCAGTGGCAAAATCAATCAACAAAATTAGCCAAAAAATTAAATATTCAGGCTAATGCATGTGGTTTTTTTGGTATTAATATGGCATCAACAGGTAAGGGTAAAACCTTTGCAAATGCTCGTATTATGTATGCGCTAGCAGACCAAGAAAAAGGATTGCGTTTAAATATTGCTTTGGGCTTAAGAACGCTGACGACACAAACAGGGCAAGCCTTAAAATCATTATTGAATCTTGATGAAACAGAGATTGCAACTTTAATTGGTTCAAGAGCTGTTCAGCAATTACTCAATAAAAATCAAAATAATCAAGAAGAGGTTGATAAAAAATTATTAGCACAACAGCAACAATTATTAGAAGATTTAGAGAAAACACATTTAGCTTACCAAGGTAGTGAAAGCCTTGAAGAAGATAATGATTTTGATATTGACTACTTACAAAACATTAATAAAGAAAGTATTTGTTATCAATGGTTTAAAAATAAACCAAAATATCAAAAACTATTATCAGCTCCAATTTTAGTCAGTACCATTGATTATTTAATGCCTGCAACAGAAGGTTTGCGTGGTGGCAAACAAATTGCACCCATTTTTCGATTATTAAGCAGTGATTTGGTATTAGATGAGCCTGACGAGTTTGGTTTGGATGATTTACCAGCTTTGACACGATTGGTAAATTGGGCTGGTATGTTAGGCTCTAAAGTTCTATTATCTAGTGCAACGATTCCGCCTGCAATGGCGGTGGCATTATTTGAAGCCTATGCACAAGGTCGTCAAATTTATAATCAGTGTATGTCAGGATATCATAAACAAAAGCCGATTGTTTGTGCGTGGTTTGATGAATTTTCAGTACACGAATTTGAAACTTCAGATAGTCAAGAGTATTTTAAACAGCATCGTAAATTTATTAAAGAACGGATTACAGCATTAACGCAAGACAATAAAGTATTACGTAAAGCTGAAATTGTAGCGATTGAGCAAGGTGAAAATGCAGTTGAGCGTTTATCAAATAGCATTTGGAAAACCATCTTTAAAGCACATGAACATCATCACCAAACGAACGAACAAGGGGTGAGTATTTCTTTGGGTGTGGTGCGTTTCGCGAATATCAATCCATTGATTGCGGTTGCTAAACATTTAATCGCTCAAAATGTCCCAGAAGATTATTGTATTCATTATTGTGTGTACCATAGTCAATTTACATTGGCAGGGCGTTCAGCGATTGAACAACGTTTAGATAGAATTTTAAACCGTAAAGATGAACAGCAAATTTGGCAACAGCCTGAAATTAAAAATGTTTTAAATCAATATCCAAAGGTAAAACATCATATTTTTGTGGTGTTGGCAACTTCAGTTTGTGAATTGGGACGTGACCATGACTATGATTGGGCAATTGCTGAACCAAGTTCTATGCGTTCGTTTATTCAACTAGCAGGACGCATTCAACGTCATCGCCAAAAAACAACAGACTATGCAAACCTTTTTATTTTAAATCAAAACTTTAAAGCAATAAAAGGTAAAAAAATTGCATTTCATCGACCTGGGTTTGAAAGTAAAGACTATTTTTTAACCAGTCATTGCCTTAAAGATATTTTAACACCTGAACAATATGAACTGATTACAGCCATTCCTGCTATTCAAGCGATTCAACCGACGTCTGCACCTTATCAAAATTTAGTGAGTTTAGAGCAAAGTGCTTATTGGTATCGGTTGGGTGTATTTGACGAGTATCAAGATAAATTATATGCAAAACTATGGTGGAAATATCCAATTAATTGGATAGGCGAATTACAGCGACAACAGCCATTTCGTCGCTCAACTCCTGAGATTAGTATGATTTACCAAGAAAATAGTCGGGATAAATTGGTATGGTATGAACGTAGTCATTCAGATTATGCAAAACTTATTGAAAGTACTCGTATTATGACCAATAATGATTTATCATGTGGTCATCATAGTCTGATATGGTTTGAATGTGATGATAGGATTCGCTACAATCAACTGGCAGAGTTGTTAAATAAATCAGTGGAATATATTCAACGAATTTATGGCGAGGTCTCAATTTCTATATATTCAAGTGATGTGAATCTAAGTTTTGAATATCATCCATTTTTAGGCGTATTTTTTGAGAGTGATTAGGAGAGGATGTGTCAGAAATCAAACATGCTCAGCAAGCTATTTATGAGTTTTTGCGTGAAAGAATTGAAAAAAAAATTGAACAAGAGCAAAAAAGTAAAAAAGATGCTTTTACAGAAAATGATGCTCAAAAAATCCGTGATAAGCATGAAGCTCGTACTTGGGTAAATTACATAGCTGAAAATACCGATGAATTATTTTTAAATGTTAGCCATGTGGCTAAACTAACTCATCCAAGTAGCCGAGCAATGAGTCTTAAAGATAGTATTATGCAAACTAGTTATCTACATTTGGTTACAACGCAGACAACAAATATGGGTTTACTGGATAATAGCTATACAAATGCCATCTATTCTCCAGTCGCCGAATTTTTAAGTTATCCTGTCAAAAATTCAGCAAAAAAATTGGGTGAACTTTTATCAGAATATGAACAATGCTTTGCTCTAATTTCCGATAGTAAGGAGGAGCGAGAATCTTGGTGTAAACAAATCAAACAAGCCTATGAATCACAAAAAATTCGTACCCATGTATTAGCCAAACAAATCTATATTCCTGTGGCAGAGAGTTACCATTTGGTTACACCAATGTATTCTAGCTCGCTGACTCAACATATTTATTTGGCAATTCAAGAGGCTCGTGATAAATACAATCCTGCAAAATTGGCACGTAAGCAAAATGAATGGTGTGAACAGCCAACAATTTCCTTTCCAAAAGTTGCGGTCTTAAAAGTAACAGGTGGTAAGGGTGTATCTGACATAATAAAGATAGCTAGAAATGTTTCTTTGTATCATGCAGAACGAAGGGGACAGTTATATTTGTTTTCTGCATTACCGCCTAAATTTACCCATAATCCCAAACCTCCAACAAGCCTTAAACAAATTTTGCAACATTGCTCTTATAATTGTAAAAAAATATTTACGGAAATTCAAGCTTTACTTTATGCGGTAGAAAAACAAGATTTGTTTTTAAATAATACTAGACAAAAAATTTTGGAGGAATATATTCAAGCTATTATGGAAAATATATTAGATACAATGACTATTGTTAGACGACAATATGATTATGGATGGTCCAATGATTATCAATTGCCTATGTATGTCAGGCTATTTATTGATGGGGAGATTTTGAACACGCAAACTTTTTCACAGCCCGAAATAGCAGGTTATATTGGAGAATTAGCGGTTGAATTTGCTCAATGGATAAATAATAAAATAGATAAATCATATCAAAAAGATTTTGAAATAATGTGGTGTAAAACCATTATCCCTATGTTGCAATCGCATTATCGAGTCTTAAAGGCAGAATAATATGTCATCTTATATTTTATTAGAACGGATTAAAGTTGAAAATGCCAATGCCTTAGCAGGGTTTACTTATGGTTTTCCTGCTATCACTTCTTTTTTGGGGTTTCAACATGTTTTATCTTTGAAATGCAAAGAACAATTTGGTATTGAATTTACAGGTTGTGCTATTTTTTGTCATGATTATGAAATAAATAGCTATCAACAATATTATACCCGTTTTATTCAAAATCGTTGCCCGCCTCCAACATTGAAAAATACTTCATCAGGTCAAAAACGAGGTGAGAAAGTTCCAATTATTGAAGAGGCAAAAATGGATATGGTGGTGTCTATATTATTGCGTTGTAATGACTCATTATCCACTAATGATGATGTTAAAAATAGCTATATGACACAATTAAAAACTTGGGTGTATCAAGCTCGTTTATCTGGTGGCACAATTCATCATATTCGCAAGATTCATATTGTGGATAATAATTTGGAAACATTAAAGAATAAGGTTTTACCAAGTTATGTTTTAAAAGATGCAAGCCATTATTTACAAGAACATCAGCAATATTGCCAAGAACAAGGGATTGAAAAAACAACATTTGATGTTTGGACAGATTTTTTTGCATTTAAAGAACAATCAGTCCAAGATGACGAGAACCAAACGATTGAATGGAAAAGAATTATTCCCCCAAATAAAAAAGGCTGGATTGTACCATTGATGGTTGGTTTTAGGAGAATTAGCCCTTTATATCAACCCGTACAAGTAGAAAATTTACGAGATACTCGTTACCCGTTTACTTTTGTAGAGGCTATACATGGATTGGGTGAATGGCAAAGTAGTCATCGTATTACAGATATAGAAACTTTATTTTGGCGATATGATGTACACGATGAGTGGTATCTATGTACGCAACAAAATGTCAAACATCAACAACCAGTGCGTGATACACGGTTTGAAGACTAACTTATTTTTACTGATGGAGTAATTGATTATGGCAAAAGCACCTAAACAAGCAAAAAAACAAGCACCTGTACCAAGTGTGCTGGCATTTAGTCGTAAAATTGAACCTTCTGACGGTTTAATGCAAGCGGGATTATGGTCTGAAACTGTTCAAGATTTACAAACTCAATCTTGGCAAAATATTGAATTACACGATAAACGTAATCGTGCAACCAAAAGCCAATACGGTGTGGCAGATGAAGAAAAGATTCAGCCAAATATTGTATGGGGCGATGATGCCAATTTGCCACATGATTTAGATACTTTGAGTGTGTATTTTACAGTAAAATTCTTGGGTAATATTGCTAAACCTGCAGCAAATAATCGTCCTGAATTTGGTGAAAAATTAAAAATTGCAATTGATGACTATATTCAAAAAGTTGGATTTAAACCATTGGCATTACGTTATGCTCAAAACTTAGCAAATGCTCGTTTTTTATGGCGTAATCGCATTAATGCCAAGCAAGTATTGGTTCAAATTTATGATGTAGAAAATCCTAAACAATCTTGGGAATTTAATGCCTTAGATGTGCCATTTAATGACTTTACACAAGAAGATAAACAGTTAGAAGATTTGGCTACTTACATTGCTGAAAGCTTTAAAGATGGTAAATATCTATTATTAGGTGTTCGTGCTTTTGCTAAGATGGGCTTTGGACAACGTATTTTCCCTTCTCAAGAAATGCGTGATAAAGATAAAGAAACCAATAAATCTAAATTTTTATATCAAATTAGAACTAAAGATGGTTTATGTGCAGGATTGCATTCTGAAAAGATTGGTAATGCGATTCGTACGATTGATACTTGGTATAAGAGTGAAGATGGTGTTCAGCCTGTGATTGCTGTTGAACCTTATGGTTCTGTGCCAACACAAGGTCAGGCATATCGTACCAGTAAAACTGATTTATATTCATTGATGGTAAATTGGCTAGATGGTAAAGATGTTAGTCTAGATGATAAGCATTTTGTGGTGGCAAATTTGATTCGTGGTGGTGTATTTGGTGGTAATGATTCATGAATTATTATCAAGAAATCACCTTAATTCCTCAGGCGGACATCTCCCCTTATGCGGTGTGGAGCAAGCTCTACACCCAGTTGCATCTTGCCTTTGTTGAGCAAAAAGATGCGCAAGATAAAACGGTTTATGGTGTATCATTCCCACAGTATCGAACCCTTGCTGATAAAAAAATTGCCTATTTGGGCTATAAGCTGCGAGTATTTGCACCGACTGAGCAGGCATTATCTGCCCTTAACTTGAATAAGTGGCTTGAGCGTTTGACGGATTATATCCATATCAGCAGTATCCGCTCCGTGCCAAATGATATCAAAGGATATGCAAATTATTATCGTGCCACGCCCAAAATGATACTTGATGAGCGTATCACGCATCAAGCCAAACGGCATGGCGTGCCTTATCATAAAGCGGCAGAGCGTTTTGAGGGTTATAAGGAGCAATCATTGGTATACCCCCATATCCAATTAATCAGCCAAACCAATCAGCAGTCTTATCCTTTGTACATTGGTAAGCAGGCAGCGGAGGTTCTCACTGATGGTAGATTTGGTACTTATGGCCTTAGTCGTACAAGTAGCGTGCCTGAGTTTTAATCATCAGATGTTAAGGTTTGTATGATAGCTTTTGTCCAACACTTTTAAAGATTTGTTTTGACACAGTTATATTAAATTAATGGTTGAGAGGTTTTGGTAAATCCTTAGCCAATTTGGGTCAATATTTGTTATAATCAGTTCAACCGAATTTTTTACTTAATAAGATGAGGGCAATTATGCAGACCTTTAACCCGAATGACCATATGGTTTTTTGTCGTAAATATCAACAAAACCTTCCCAAATTACCTAATCCACCATTTCCTAATGCCAAAGGTCAAGAAATCCAAGATACCGTGTCTGCCAAAGCTTGGAATGCATGGCTTGAGTTGCAGACGATGCTGATTAATGAAAAGCACCTAAGTATGATTGACCCACAAGCAAAAAAATATCTCAATGAACAGCGTGAGAAGTTTTTGGATAATGGTGATTATGAAAAACCTGCAGGTTATAAACCACTAAAAGCTTAATACCGATGATCGGTGATCATCATAAAGCAATCATTTGATTGTGGCGTATCAACCAAAATTATAAGGAGATAATATGTTGAAAGTTGCAAGTATTTTTGAACCGATATTGACAGGCGATGATAGACCTAAGCCGTTGCATGACTATCCTGTCGTTCATGTGCAGCCGATCGCTTGGGGCGACATGGACGGCTTTAATCATGTCAATAATGTGGCTTATTATCGCTATGCTGAATCGGCTCGTATTGCCTACATGCGTGCGATTGGTTTTATGGCAGCACGAGAGGATTTATTGACGATTTTAGCAAGTTCATCCATGCAGTATCGCCGTCCTGTAACCTATCCTGATACGCTACTAATCGGCGTGCGTATTAAGCACCTTGGCAGCACCAGTGTTGTCCAAGAATATGCAATGTACAGTCAAGCCCAACAAGCACTGGTTGCAAGCGGTGAAGCGGTCATTGTCCGCACGGATATGAATATGGTAAAAATACCGTGGTCAGATGAGGAGCGTGCTTTGATTGAACAGTTTGAAAACCGTCGTTTTGATTAATTGATGCTAAGCTTTGGCATTTGGCATAACATATGACCGTTTAAAATCAGAGTATGGGTAAGCTTTTTAAGTAAAGGCTTGTTTGATCATTTGCCATCAAACAAGCCTTTATTATCAAACCAAAGAATTATTAAACCAAAGATTGGGCCATTTTGACACAAACATGGAAATCATTAGGGTGTTATCTTATTTATACATATGTTATCAATTAATATGCTATCAATAAATTGTTATCAAGGGTAGGTATGCCCAAGTTTAAGTGATCAAAAATCGCTTAAAACAATCTGCGTTTGTTATTTAAATGTCAATTTAAGCTTTGGTAAAAAACTTGATTGTTATTGATTGGCTAAGGTTGGCTTAGTGCATCCAGCAGTCGTCCGTGAATATTTTCAAAGCCACCATTAGACATGATGATGATCGCATCACCTGCTTTGGCATATGTTTTTATATGCTCAATGATGGCATTGATACTGTCTAGCACAAGCTGATTGGGCGTAGAACCAATGGCTTCTTTGAGACCCCAGCTGAGTCCTTGTGGCTCATACCAAATAACCTGATCTGCGATGGCAGCCGATGCTGCCAAATGTGGTCGATGGCTGCCAAGCTTCATTGTATTTGAGCGTGGTTCGATAATTGCCCAAATACGCCGAGGGGCTAAGCGTTTTTTAGCACCATCAAGTGTGGTGCTGATGGCGGTCGGGTGATGTGCAAAATCATCAAATACCAAAATATCATCGACATCACCAATCAACTCCATACGCCGCTTAATACCCCCAAAATGCGACAGGGCAGTACACGCCATTTCAACCGACACACCGACATGATGCGCCGCAGCGATGGCGGTCAATGCATTATTGACATTGTGTAGACCGCTCATTGACCAGCGAACCATGGCTGATGTGTTGTTGTGATGTATCCAAAATGATGAACCGTCGTTGGCATCTAGTTTGGCTTGCCACTCGGCATCGCCATTTAGGCTTGTACGCACCACGGTTGTCCAAACGCCTTTATTTAATGTTGTCTCTAGGCTTGGAGTGTCTGCAGGTATGATGATTTGACCTTTGGATGGTATCATGCGAATCATATGATGAAATTGGGTCTGGATGGCATCAAGATCTGCAAAAATATCAGCGTGATCGTATTCTAGATTGTTTAAAATGGCTGTCGTTGGTCGATAATGTACAAATTTTGAGCGTTTGTCAAAAAATGCTGAATCATATTCATCCGCTTCAATGACAAAAAATTGCTTGCCTAAATATGAGCTGTGCTGAAACGCCAAGCTTAGGCGTCTATCATCTGTATTGACAAGCGGCACGCCACCAATTAAAAACCCTGTATCAATGCCTGAGAATTGTAAAATCCATGCCAACATGGTGGTTGTTGTGGTTTTACCATGTGTACCTGCAACCGCTAAGACATGGCGATCCTTGAGCACTGTTTCGTATAAAAACTGTGGGCCTGAAGTGTAGGGCAGGCGCTCATTGAGCATATACTCCACCGCCTCCATGCCGCGTTTACAGGCATTACCCACCACGACCAAATCAGGCGTAGGTATCAAGTGCTCTGCGTGATAACCCTCCCAAACCTCCACGCCAGCATTAGCAAGCTGTGTACTCATCGGTGGGTAAATATTGGCATCTGAGCCAGTCACTGTATGACCCAAATCACGAGCCAGCAGAGCCAACGAACCCATAAAAGTACCACAAATACCTAAAATATGAATGTGCATGATAATCCTTAGTGGCAATGTTTTTATGATACCAAAGTCTTAGGTTGCTTTGGTGGCATCTTAAAGCCTGATATTTAATAAATGCTGTATTTATCGGTTATTACTTAATATTTTCTTTAAAATAATCACCTGAATCAAAGCGACGATCATGAATAAAATCATGGCTTGTGCAGGAATTGATAGCCCCATCAATGTCCAGTCAATCATTCCGCAATCACCATTGCCTGTTAGTACGGTTGTGAGTACCTCTGACATGGGCATGGTCTGCACCCAATACTCAAGCCCCGGGCCACAGGCAGGTGGCTGGGCTGATGGGGCATAGTGAAGCCAAGTATGACGAGCTGCCACCCCAAACCCCCAAAGTGTGCCTACCATACTACCAACCCAAAGTATTAAACGCACCAGTTTCTGGCGTGGGTTGATGATGGCAGCAAGCAAGGCGAATATACCCATGATCCAAAGCCCAATACGCTGAAAAATGCATAAAGGGCATGGGTCTAGCATTAAGTAATTTTGTAAATAACCAATGGCATAAACACTGCCTGCCACCATGATGAGTGACAAGATAATATTGAGTGTGCGATAGTTTGGCATCGTCATGATAAGCTCTTTTGGGTGAGTGAATGGTGAAAAATAATCCCATAAAAGCCCATATATGTTTTATGATGAACCATCAGACCTACCAAACCTTTATGTTTTATGCTTCAGCGGTAGGCTTTTAGATAGTCATCAAATCCTATCGTATCAGTAGCTTCCAGCTGGGCTTGTTCAATCAAGGAGGTGCGTGCAAGCTCATCAAACTCAGCCTCATCAACACGACTTAGTGCATGGGATAACAGTTCGGTTTGGTGCTTTTGAGCCAGTAATTTACCTAACGCCCAAGTGCCACCCACACGGTGTGAATCGGCAATGATTTGTGCTGATAAGGTAAAATCTGGATTGATTGCTTTGCCTTGCATCATCGTCAAAGCAGTGCGGTACTGGTTACTGCCATGATGTGCATCAAACGCATCGGCAATGGTCTGCATTTGGGTTAAGTGATGGATAATCCAATCATGCAGATTTTCTTTACCAAAATCAGTATCAATGGCGATGCCTGCTTGTCTGCCATGATTGACGACAATATCAATATTTTGATTTAGGCGTTTTTCTTCTTCTGGCATGAGATAAGGCGAGTCGGTAAATAAGCAATACAATGCCAAAATCTCCAAAAAACACGCCGTTACGCTTGTAATCCCAATATCAGAATAAGGGTCAAGGTCAATGGCGCGAAATTCTACATAAGCGATTCCTCGTGCTTGCAGTGCTTGCGTGGGTGTCTCAGAAGCTGTGACAGTTTGTTTTGGGCGGATGGGGCTGTAATATTCGTTTTCAATTTGTAGAATATGGTTATTAATCTGAATGGGTACGCCATGAGCATCATCCACGCCGATGGCTTCAAAATCAGCATAAGGCGTTCCAATGGCTGCTCGCAGGCCTTTGATATATTCGTCCAAATGATTATAGCGAATATCCAAATCCTCTTGGACGCTATTGGTATAACCAAGCTTACCCATACGCAGGCTTGTACCGTTTGGCTGATGATAGCTACAGGTTGTACCAAGTGGTATCAAATTATGCTGGCGACCGCTCACAAAAGTACCGCATACCGCAGGGCTTGCACCAAGCAAATATAGCACCAAAGGCGTCAGGCGCTTAAAATTGCGAATCAATGCCAAATATTTATCATTTTTAAAGGCGGTTAAATCTTTTGCACCCTCGACATGTTGCCATGTACCAAATAAATCATCACCGATGGATAAGTTATAATGTAAGCCTGCAATCGTTTGCATTTTGCGACCATAGCGTACCCCAAGCCCTGAGCGGTACAGCGTTTTGAGCTTACCAAGATTAGATGAGCCATAGTCCGCCAATGGAATATCACTGTCGGTATCAGAGGTCATACAAGGCATGGATAACGGCCACATCAGTTCATCATTTTCTAAACTGCGATGCACTAAAACATGCAAATCACGCAGCATATCAAGTGCTTGTTTAATTGATGGCATGGGTTTGGTAATCAGCTCAAGCAGATTTTCAGAATAATCGGTCGTGATATAAGGATGTGTCAGCTTAGAGCCAAGTTTGGCAGGATGAAAGGTCTTGGCAGAATAGCCGTCGGGCTGCATTCTTAAGCCTTCTTTTTCGATACCACGCTGCATCCCTGCAACAAGACTGGGTTTAAACCAAAAAGGGAGTGTAAAGGTAGATGTCATGGCAGATACTTGATTGATGATGAGGTGCCAAATTAAAGCACGATGAGTATATTATAAGTCCAAGCGTCTTTGTTGGCAAAATTATTTGTACCAAGCTTACAGTCGTGCCACCAAAAAGATGGCACAGTGACTGATGGCTGTCAAGTGACTAGATAGAAAATGATGAGCCACAGCCGCAAGTCGTGGTCGCACTTGGGTTATTGACAATAAAGCGAGAGCCTTCTAAGCCTTCGGTGTAGTCAATGGTTGAGCCGACCAAATATTGATAGCTTAAAGAATCCACGACCAAAATCTCTGAACCATTATCAAAAGTGGCATCATCATCGCCCAATTCTTCGGCAAAATCAAACCCATAGCTAAACCCCGAACAACCGCCGCCCGTCACATAGACACGCAACATCAAGGCGTCGTTGCCTTCGGTGTGTTTGAGTTTGGCGAGCTTGGCAGCTGCTTTATCTGTGAGGGTAAGACCTGTATTCATATGAACCTTATCAAGTAAAAAGAGTGTCTATTTAAATAAGACCAACTGATGATTATACAAGGTTTTAAGGGTAAAAATAAACCTTAATTAATAAATTCTGTCAAAGTTGCTGAGTGGTCAAAGCCCGTGGCTAGTCAAATCATGATTTACAGCCCATCCCATTCGGCATGATTAAAATTAATCACTTTGGGTCTTTTGGGACGCTCAGGCGACTGCTGCAATGCCTGACTGCGATGCACCAAAAAATCAAGCAAATGATTGCGGATTTTGTAGTATTGATGATGGTGATGGATACTATCACGATGGCGTGGCTTGGGAATGGTATTTTCAACAATTTCTGCCAAAAATGCCCGTGGACCATTGCTCATCAAAAAAATGCGATCAGCAAGTAAAATCGCCTCATCAATGTCATGGGTAATCATAAATACCGTCTGATGGGTGTCTGCAACAATATTGACAAGCTCATCTTGGATGACACCACGGGTGAGCGCATCAAGCGCCCCAAAAGGCTCATCCATCAGCAAAAGCTCAGGTTTTGTCGCAAAAGCACGCGCAATGCCCACACGCTGCTTCATACCGCCTGATAATTGACTTGGTTTTTTGTCTTTGACTTTGGCAAGCCCAACCATACCCAAATAAAAGTCGATTTGACGGTTTGTCTCGGTGACGGATAAATTTGGGGTTTTGGCTTTGAGTGCAAAACCGATGTTCTCACCGACCGTAAGCCAAGGCAGTAGCGCATGACTTTGGAACACCACACCACGCTCAAGTGACGGCTGGGTAACTGGCTTATCATACATCAAAATCTCGCCAAAGCTTGCTGCCTCAAGCCCTGCTAAGGCATTTAAGATGGTGGACTTACCGAAGCCTGAATGACCGATAAGGCAGATGAATTCGTTTTTTTGGATATTAAAATTCACATTTTCAAAAATATTTTCGCCATCACCGTAGCGTTTGGTGAGTGCATTAACCTGAATGAGTGGCGAAGCGGTTTGATTATTCAACATAACTCACCTTTTTTTGTAATATTGCAAATAACATATCCAAAATCATGCCCATAAGACCAATGAGTAGCACCGCAAAAATCACATTGGCAAGCGATAAATTATTCCACTGATTCCATACAAAATAGCCAATCCCTGTGCCACCGACAAGCATCTCGGCTGCCACAATCACAAGCCAAGCAATCCCCATAGAAATCCGCATGCCTGTTACGATGGTGGGAGCTGCGGCAGGGATGACAATTTTGGTGGCAGTCTTGAAGGGCGATAGTTCAAGCGTCTTGGCGACATTACGCCACTCTCGGCGTACCGATGCCACGCCAAAGGCTGTGTTGGTAAGCATTGGCCAAATAGAACAAATAAAAATCACAAAAATGCTTGATGCGTTAGAATCTTTAATCGTATAAAGGGCAATCGGCATCCATGCCAATGGTGAGATGGGCTTTAAAATCTGAACAAAAGGCGTGGCGGCACTGCCAAGCACAGGTGACATACCGATGGCGTAACCCAAAGGAATCGCCACAATCATCGCCAAGAAAAATCCAAGCAACACTCGCCCAATGGAGTAACCAAGCTGTATGCCAATGCCTTTATCATTCAAGCCTTTGTCATAAAATGGGTCAGAGATATGCACCCATGCAGTCTTGGCAAACTCTGTTGGGCTTGGAAATTCGCTTTTTTGGATGGCGACTGTTGCCCCAGGCTTGGTAAATTCAGGTATATCACCCATCAAAATACGATACTCTAGACGCAAAGGATCGGTGGGTGCGGTGATTTGCTTGGGCAAGGTGGCGGCGTGCCAAATGCCAATCACACTCAAGACAATAAGCAGTGATAATAGATAACCTTTGGTTTTGGTCGATAAAGATTTATACGCCATGTAATCTCCCTGTGGATTTGTGTCCGATGGCAAATGAGTCTAAATACGCATCAGGATCGGCAGCATTAAATTCTTTACCCATCACGGTAATTTTTGGCTCATCGTCTTTGACCGTGTAGCCCATGGCTTGCATTTGTTTTTTGGCATCGGTGAGCATAAATACTTGATTTGCGATATCTTGATAATTGATGTTGCCAGTTACATAACCCCATCGCTTCATCTGGGTCATCATCCAAGCCGCTACCGAGTGCCACGGCATCACATCAAAGCCCATGCGATCAGGCACATCTTGGATAGTATCCACACCATCAGCAAAACGCCCCATGATGGATTGGCGTAGCACCAATTCAGGCTGATTAAGATAATTGGCAGGTGAGAGCAGCTTGGATAAGTCTTTACGAATACTTGGTTTATTTGCCATCACATTGGCTTTAATGATGGCACGATACATCGCCAAAAAAGTTTGGGGATAATCATTAATAAAGCTTTGAGATGTCCCAAACGAGCAGCATGGGTGACCATTCCAAATGTCTCGGCTTAGGGTATGGATATAGCCCGCCTTATCCCAAACTGCACGCTGATTGAACGGCTCAGGACCAAAAAACCCATCAATATTGCCTGCCTTGAGATTGGCGATCATATCAGGTGGCGTCGTTAAACGCAGTTTGACATCTTTATCAGGATCTAGCCCATGCTCGGCTAAAAAGTAGCGTAGCAGATAATTGTGAATACTGTGCTCAAACGGAATGGCAAACGCCATGCCTTTCCAGTTTTTTGGATTGCGGTTATTTTTATGCTTAAGCGCCATAACGAGTGCTTGACCGTTCGTGTTTTGTATGGCGGCAACTTTCATATCCTGCTTAGCTGAGCCAAGTCCAAGATTGATGGCAATTGGCATCGGTGCCAAAAAATGTGCAGCGTCCAGCTCTCGGTTCATCATTTGGTCTCTGACCAACGCCCAGCCTGCCCGTTTTAATAAATTGGCTTTGATGCCTTGTTCTGCATAATAACCCAGTGGATCTGCCATAATCAGCGGCGTTGCACATAAAATGGGTAAAAAGCCAATATCCACCGACTTTTTTTCAGGCTTAAGCGTGTCAATGGCGGCAGCCTCTTGGAGCGTTGCGATGGGCAAAACACTGGCAATCGCTGCCAAAGCAGTTGTTTTACCGACAGTTTTAAAAAACGCACGACGGGTCGGCTCATCTGGAAACAACGCTTTGATTGCCACCGCTTCAATAAAATCGGTATTGGTATGCTCAATACGGCTGTGATCAGAGACGCCTTCAAAGCGATCATCCAAAGACAGCTTGTCATCACACTCGCTTTGGCTGCGATGGTTGCCACAGCGGCAACCAAAATTGAGCGGCTTGTCAGTATCGTCGGGGCGAAAAATATTTGACATGATAAAATATCAACTTATAAGACAATCAAGCGACACGCCACTTTTGATGATTCTTGAGCGGCAGATGTGCTTGATTTGATGTTTAATTGGCTTGGGGCGATGTTTTCATTTCAATTTTGGCGGAGATGACGCCGTCGCTACTTTGGGTGAGTATCAACTTGTCATCGGTATTTTCTTGTACTTGCCAGTCTTTGGCTTGTTCGATTTCACCAGTTGCCGAAACGATGATGGATTTGGTTTTTAGGCGTATTAAGGGCGACTTGTGTTGATAGCCTGCGTGTGCCATATCGCTGATGTGATGTGCAATGGCGGCAGCTTGTTCACGCAAGGGGGCAACAAATCGGCATGGCTTATCATCAATGGCGATACAGTCGCCGATGGCATAGATGGCAGGGTGAGAAGTTTGTAGCGTCTTTGGGTTGACCACGATACCGCAGCGAATGTACTCAATGCCTGCACCTTTGGCAAGGCGATTATCCAATATAAGACCTGTGCTTGCGATAATCTCATCGGCGTAGAGACTTTGATTATTATAAGTAATCACATAGCCGTCATCTTGGGGTCTGATGTCTGTGATGTGAGCATCGCCAATATAATCAATACCAATCCCTGTCAGTGCATCACGCAGGCGTTCACCACCAATGGTGGGTAAAATCTCCGCCATCGGCAGGCTGTCACGGTTGATCAATGTAACTTGATGACCTGCTTTGGCGATGTCTTCAGCAATCTCTGTACCAATCATGCCTGCACCGATGATGGTGATGTGTTGATTGGGTTTGGCGATGAGTTTTTCTTGCAGCTTGGCAAACATATCAATGTGATTGACACGCCATACATATTCAGCAGGCAGGCTTGGCGGCAGCATTGGGGTCGCCCCTGTTGCTAGGATTAATTTTTGATAGCTAAAATTACCACGCGTGGTACGCACGATACGCTCATTAGTATCAATGCTTAGCACAAATGTTTGGGCAACCAAAGTCACATTTAAAGCCTGTGCTAAGTCGACAGCTTTTTTGGTGATGAGTGTTTCAGGTGTTTTGTTTTGACTGATGGCGATGGAGAGCTGTGGCTTCATATAACGATCACCTGAATCGCTTGTGATTAAGGTGATGGGCAAGTTTTCATTGAGCTTTCTTAACGCTTCGATGGCTGTCCATCCTGCCGTGCCGCCGCCGATGACGATGACACCAGTCTCGCTGTGGTGACCAATTAGGGGGGCGATAACCTCGTCTCGGCTGACAAATGGCTCAAAATCTCGCTTGGTGACGCCGCACAACGGACACTCCCAATCTTCAGGAATATCCTCAAAACGCGTGCCAGCAGGTAATCCGCCATCAGGGTCGCCCAATTTTTCATCATAAATCCAGCCGCACGCACGACATAAAAATTGCCTCCAAGCACCACGACCATCGGTAGGATTACCGTTTGAGTCCATGTTTGATTTGGCTGAATTTGAAAGTGTATCGCTCATTTTGGAGATTTCTCGGTCAGTAGTTGGTGGGATAAGTAGCGTAAATGCTTGATGGCAGGTGTGACAATCGCCACGAAGTGCGCTTCACGAATACGCCTTTGTGGGCTAGCGCTCATCAGATAGCCTTTCGCGCCTTGATGCAGTAGTGATGCTTGGGTGGCTTGTAGTGATAGCTCAGCGCCTTGGATGCGAGTGTCTAGCACTTCTAAGAAAAAGTCTTTGTGTGTTTCAAAAGGTGTCTTGGCAAGCACCAAAGTACGCTCAATCAAAGCATCAAGCTGGCTTTGTAGTACGCCCGCTTGGTCTTCTAAGAATTGATTGACATGCCCAAGCTGAACCTCTACTGCAGTGATGTCATGGATTGCCCCTTGGATAATGCCAGCACCGATACCCAGTTGCATGAGTACAAATGCCCCACGCACACGCTCAATAAAGGGCTTGGCAGGGTCAGCGATTAAGCTGTCATCAGGAACAAAGTAATCCGTTAAGGCGATTTGCCAAGTGCTTGACCCTTCCATACCGCTAAAGGTCGGGCAAGGGTTTAGCTGCCAGTTATCTTTGCGTGCTTCATCAAATGATAATAAGAAAAAAATGTCTTTATCAATCTGACCGCCGTGTTCGACGCTAGCAATTGCACCGCAATATTGATTGGGTGCAATGTGGCTTATCCACGGTAGCGTGCCTGACACCACATAGCCACCATTGACACGCTGTGCGCGTAGAATCATCGATTCAATATTAGCAAAGGTTTTCATGGGATTGGACAGTGCTGTCCCCCCAAAGCTTTCACCCAATGCGTGGCGGTGTAGGATATCGGATTTTAAGGCGTGATTGTCTGACTGGTCAAGATACAAAGCACAGACCTGATGACACCATGACAAAAACCCTGTCGTACCGCAAGTTTCAGAGATTTTTGCGGTCGCAAGAATGGCGTCATCAAAACGACCACCTTGTGCTGACAGATGTGTCGAAAAAGCCCCCAGTTTTGCCAATTGACTCATCTCAGCAGTGGGGTAATAGCCTTTATCGATGGCGATGGGGTCAAGTAGCTGCTTTGACGCTTGTGCAATATTGTCCAGTAAATCGCTGTCTTGCCAAAGCTGAATTGGCTCAAAGGCAGCATTGATAGGAGCTTGGCTATCATGATAAAAAGTGTGCAAGTGATTCATGTCTTTCTCAAACGATAAAATGACCAAAAATGTGTGACCAAAAAAATGCGTGAACGATTAGATTGTAATCACAAAGTTTATCATTTTCTTATTCTAAATTAGAATAAATATAAGCCAAAATAATACATAGGCAGCAAAGTCATGCAGTATGGTGGCTGGCAGGATTTTTCGCTTGTGTATCTAAAAAATTGCTTCAGGCGAACACCTGAAGCAATGAATTTTAGCGATTCATAAAAGCAGCAAAACTGATACAGTCAAGCTGATTAAATCTTAGGGTGCAAATGCTTGTAACTCTGGGTTGATGTCGGTTTGGGCGACATTATTGGCGTAGTTACATAAAGTTGCCAATGCCACACCCATGACCACATCTAGGATATTTTGGTCGCTATAGCCAACTGCCTTAACAGCAGCAAGCTCATCATCAGAAACCTTACCACGGCGGTCAATGAGCTGCATGGTAAACTGTGCTAGGGCTTGATATTTTTCATTGTCTTCGATGGCGGTGCGACCACGCAAAGCGTTTAGCACATTTTCAGGCATCTGAAGTTTGGTGCCAGCTTTGGTGTGACCTGCCACACAAAAATCACAGCCATTATGAGCAGCAGCGGTAATTTGTACTACTTCGATTTCTTCGGCGGTTAGGCTGTTACGGCTGTTCATTTTGCCCACTTCTTGATACATCTCAAGTGCTTGGGGTGAATTTGCCAAAACACCGATAAGATTTGGGATAAAGCCATTGGCTTTTTGAACCATGCTAACACGTTCTTTGGCTTTGTCTGAGGCAGATTCGGCGGTGTGTACAGTTAAGCGTGCCATATTTTTCCTTGTTTATTTTAAAGTTATCATAAAATCGTTCATCATCATAAAAACACAATCAAAGCTATTGATTTCAATGAAAGCTAAACAGCATATGATAAAAACCATTATTCTGATTATGCGTGATGATAATGTTAATATAGGTACTCTGAGCAATTTTTACAAGAGTAATTAGCAAAATATGCTAAAATGATTAAATTTTATATGATGAATTGTAATGATAGAATTTAAAAATGTTGCGGTGCGTCGAGAAGGGCGACTGTTATTCAGCGATGTTAATTTTCAGCTGCATAAGGGTCAAAAAATTGGCTTGACGGGCAATAATGGCACAGGAAAATCCACACTATTTGCCACCATTTTGGGTACACACAATACAGATGTCGGCAGTATTAGCTTGCCTGAGTCATGGCAGATTGCTCATATGGCACAAGAGGTCAGTGCAACAGCGATGAGTGCGATGGACTATGTGCTGTCAGGCGATGAAGAATGGTGGCAACTCAATTGGCAAATCAACCATCAAACCAGCTTAACTGATGGTCAAATTGCACCAATGTATCAGCGTTTTGAGGAAATTGATGGCTATCGCACGCCTGCCAAAGCGGCGATGATTTTGGCAGGGCTTGGGTTTGGTGAAGCTGACCACAGCAAGCAAGTATCCATGTTCTCAGGGGGTTGGCGTATGAGGCTTAATTTGGCTCGGACACTGATGCACCGAGCTGATGTGTTATTGCTTGACGAACCAACCAACCATCTGGATTTAGATGCCATTTTTTGGCTTGAAGAGTGGTTATTAAAATTTGAGGGACTGATTTTATTAATCAGCCATGACCAAGCCTTTTTAGATACAGTGTGCGGACATATTTTGCACATCGAGCAAGGACAAATAACACTGTATACGGGTAATTATAGCCAATTTATTCGTACACGAGCCCAAAGGCTTGCCCAAGAACAACAAGCTTTTGAAAAGCAACAAGCCGTGCGTGCTCATCTTGAGGATTATATTCGTAGGTTTCGTGCCAAAGCCACCAAGGCCAAACAAGCCCAAAGCCGCATTAAGCAGCTTGACCGTATGGCACAGCTGTCGCCTGTGATGGCAGACAATGGCTTTAGTTTTCGTTTTTATGAACCGCAACACATGGCATCACCGCTGATTTATTTGGATAATGCCACCATTGGCTATGATGGCATACCAATGCTAACAAAGATCAATCTACGCATCACCCCAGATGTACGATTGGGGATTTTGGGTGCCAATGGTGCGGGTAAATCTACACTCATCAAAGCATTGGTGGGCGAGTTGCCACTCATTGACGGTATCTACAAAGCCTCTGAGACATTACAGCTTGGCTATTTTAATCAGCATCAGATGGATAGCCTAGATGACGATGCCACACCCATGATGATGCTAAGGCGTCTGTCAGGTCAGACATCTGATGCTAATTTGCGTGCCTTTTTGGGTGGTTTTGGCTTTCAAGGTGAACGCATCGATACCCAAAGCCGCTTATTTTCAGGGGGTGAGCGTGCCAGATTAATGCTTGCACTGCTTGTTTGGCAAAGACCTAATGTGCTGATACTTGATGAACCAACCAACCATCTGGATCTACAGATGCGAAATGCACTCATGTTGGCATTGCAAGATTTTGCTGGGGCATTGATTTTGGTATCGCACGATCGAGATTTGATTATGTCGGTGTGTGATGAGCTATTGTTGGTCTTTGATGGTCGTGCCACTGAGTTTGTGGGGGATATGGCAGACTATGCTGAGCATCTACGCCAAGCCAAAAAAGCACATCAAGCCAATCAAAAGATGGACAAATCCATTCATCAACAATCTACAAATACGGCAACTGGTCAAGAGATGTGCTTGCATGACAGCCTAAGTAAAGAAGATAGGCGTAAGAAAAATGCCCAAATCCGTGAACAAACAGCACCGCTAAGAAAACAAATCGCTAAGCTTGAGGATCGGCTTGGCAAACTGAGCGATAGATTGGCGATCTTAGAAAATGAGTTGTCTGATGCTCGTCTGTACGAAGATGATTATAAGTCAGAATTATTGGACAAACTCAATCATCAAAACACGCTAAAATCACAAATTGATGACATCGAAGAGCAGCTTTTGACGGCGATGGCTGAGCTTGAGACACTAGAAGATGAGCTGTCAGGATAAGAACATATGAAAACTGTGTATCGCCAAGATTATTATCGCTTACTTGGCGTGGCTGATGATGCCGATACTGCTACTATTAAGCGTGCTTATCGCCAACACATCGCGCGTCATCACCCTGACCGTCAGGCAGATCCAGATGAGGATGTGGTGCATCAGCTAAATACCGCCTATGCCATCTTAAAAGATGACAAAGTACGCCGTCAGTACGACAGGCAACTGCCACGCATTCGCCAAAAGCAGTGGTTGTGGCAGCAGCGTGCCAAATTTTATGAGGTCAAGCAGGGGTTTGGTTATGTTGCCAATACGGCTTTGGTGAATCTTGGTAAGCAACAATTTAATCGCCTCATCGTTGATGCACATCATACCAAACACATGGCACAAATAACGCAGCGAGCAGCCGTGCACCTTGGGCGTATCTGGCAGCAATTGATTGATGTATCTGCTAAGCTTGGCTATGATACAAGCTGCACCATCGGCTTACATATGGTATACGAAGGTGGCGAGATATTAATTCATTGGCAGGGCAGACGCTTTAAGGCAGTCTTGCCAGCGGGGCTTAGTCATGGTGATATCATCACCGTGCAGTGTCATGGGTCGCCTGTGCGTCTTAGAATCCAAACCAAGCCTGTGAATATTTATGTTAAAGGTCTGGATATCAATTATGTGATTTTTTTAAGCCCTAAGCAAGCAGCAAATGGCGATACTGTTGTGCTACCAAAGCCCATTGGTCTGACGCTTACGATTCCACCAAATGGCAAATATCCGACAAAAATTATGCTATCAAACCAAGGACTTCGGCAGATGGCAAATACAGGAGATGTGATCGTGCATCTAAATATCACCTAAACCTTCTTGCTGCGTGATGGCATAATTTATTACTATTAATTAATCATTATTAAACTGATATTCTATATATTCTGTGAGTATTTTATGACTGTACAATTTTCAAAAACCGATTTTTTGCCACCGCTTTGGCTTAGAAATGCACACTTACAGACCATTTTACCACGCTATATCGCCAAAAATACACCTGATTATCATCGCATGCTACTCAAAGACTCACTGGCACAAAGTGATGTTGCGTTTGATTATGTAATGGCTGATGATCAAAAAGGGGCTGATGGCAGATATACCACGCCCATTGTGGTGCTGTTTCACGGTATGGAAGGCTCAAGCCAAAGTCATTATGCACGCACATTGGCAAGTCATATCCATGCCAAAGGGTGGCATTTTGTGGTGGCACATTTTCGCTCTTGTGGTGGCGTGGCGGTATCGGGCAAAGTGTTTTATAATGCTGGAGATACGGCTGAATTGGCACATTATTTGCAAGTTTTACAGCAGCAATTTACCACAATTTATGCCATTGGTGTATCGCTTGGCGGTAATGCCTTGGCAAAATATATGGGCGAGTATGGGTCGGACGCCATTGCAAATCGTGCCGTGGTTGTCTCTGCACCTGTGGATTTGGCAAGTGCATCTATTGCCATGGAACGCCTGCTTGGTCGGTATATCTACACGCCTTATCTACTCAATCCCATTATCAAAAAAGCGTTAGATAATCGGCTAAGTCGTGAGGAGATTACAGCGCTTAAGTCTGCTAAGCGTATGGCTGATTTTGATAATGCATTCACCGCACCTCGTCATGGTTTTCGCTCAAAAAATGACTACTATCGGCAAGCTTCTGCATTGCCTTATCTACGCCACATTCAAAGGCCAACCTTAATCATCACCGCCAAAGATGATCCATTTTTGGGCGTAACAGCAGAGCCTACCGATGTATCGGCAGATGTGCTGCTACTGGATACTCGCTATGGTGGACATATTGGTTTTGTTGATTATGATTATCAAAAAAGACAGTTTGATTTGGGGTTTATACCACGCACGACGCTTGATTTTTTTGGTTTTTGATAAGGAATGATGAAATTGTGATACATGAGATGTGTATGATTTTTTGCTTTATATCCCAAACTTAAGTGCATTATCATAACATCCTGCTGACTACAGTTTTTAAGATTATTCATCTAAATATATTTCATTGGTCATATAAATATATTTAGATGATCCTATCAAACTATATGACTACTACAGGTTATACACTGATGAAAGATTGATGGATAAGCCAAGCTTAAGCACTTAATGGTCATGTGACCCCTGTACACCATCAAACATAAGGCCAAAAATTCTTGGTCTTGGGTTTTTTATGAACTATTTCAGCTCTAATACATCTTGCATATCATACAAACCTGCAGGCTGCTGTGCCGCCCATAATGCAGCTCTTAGTGCACCTGTGGCAAAAGTTGCACGATTTTGAGCTTTGTGAGTAATTTGGATAATCTCACCATCCATAATAAATTCAACTGTATGCTCACCCACAATCTCGCCACCACGCAACGCATGAATACCAATATCTCCTCGTTGGCGTTTGGCAGCACCTTTTCGACCATAGATGGCAGCATTAGTTATATTTTGTCCTCGTGCTTCGGCAATGGCTTGTGCCATCATCAAGGCAGTGCCTGAGGGTGCATCGATTTTATGTTTATGATGATGTTCAATAATCTCAACATCAGCATCCAAACCCAGCACACGGGCAGTCGTTGCAAGCAGGTTTAGGGATAAATTAACACCAGTTGAGTAGTTGCCTGCATAGACGATGGCAATATGCTTGGCGGCATCTTGAAGTTTGGCTTCTTGGTCATCACTAAGACCTGTCACGCCCATCACGAGTGGAATTTTGTGCGTAATGCACTGATTGAGTACCTCGTCTAATGCTTCAGGTAAGCTAAAATCAATCATCGCATCAACTTGAGAGCCGTCAAGTGTTGAGAGTGCAACACCTGATTTTTTACCACCGATGAATTCGCCAGCATCCACACCGATCAAGCTTGATATGCTGCGTACATAAGCACCGCCAAGCTCGGTGTTTGGGTGGTTCATTGTTGATTCGATGAGCATACGACCCATGCGTCCTGATGCGCCCATAATGCCAATTTTAAGCTTATTCATAACGATGTCCTTGTTTGGATGATAATTGCTTGATTATAGCAAGGTTATTTTGATTTTTCATCATAATTTAAGCTGCCTAACGCTGTTTTGATGTCATCGATCAAATCCTTAGGTGATTCAAGTCCAATACAAAACCGTACCACATAGCGGCCGCACAGATGTGCCTGTGGTAAAGTACGCATTTTGCTTAAGTCATACAGCATGACTAAGCTTGTTGCACTGCCCCAGCTAAAGCCTAATTTAAATATCCGAAGTGAATCACAAAAACGGCAAACATCTGCCCAAGAGTAGTGCTCATCAAAGACCACGCTCACAAGACCTGCCGATCTTCCATTTGGACAGTTTTGTTGCCAAAAGTGGTGACCCAAAGTATCAGGATTGGCAGGGTGGAGTACTTGAGCAAACGCAGGCTCGCGTTTTAGATATGTCAAAAGCTCAATGGCGTTTTTGCTTTGTTTGTCGTAGCGTAGGGCTAAGCTTGGCAGACTGCGATAAACTCGTGCGCAATCATCACCTGAGACGCTAAAGCCTAAGAGTGTATGCATGCGTCGCAGCTTTGTATGTAAGGTTTCGTCATTTGTCACGATGCTCCCCATCAGCACATCACCGCCACCGCTGGGATATTTGGTTAATGCATGCACACAAATATCCACAGATACACCATTTAGATCAAATGGCGAATAAGCCAGTCCTGCACCCCAAGTGCTGTCTAGGGCAACGCAAACATGATGTTTTTTGGCGATTTTGATTAGTCCTTGTAAGTCAGGAAATTCAAGCGTTACAGATCCTGCTGCCTCAAGCCATAATAGCTTACAGGCAGCCGTTGGCTGAAAGCTTGTCGCATCCAGTGGGTTGTATATTTTGATCACCACGCCGTAGCGTTTTTGTAGTTCGTATAGATGCTCAAGATTTGGGCTGTACATATTTTCAGTTACCCACACCTCATCACCTTGTTCAAGCAGTGCAGTATTGACCAATACGATGGCAGCAAGGCCGCTGGGTGTTAAAAGTGCATATTTGCCACCTTCAAGCCTTGCTATTTGATCAGCCAGCAGATAAGTTGTCGGTGTGCCATGCGTGCCGTAGCTATAATCGTAACGATCACGCCAGTGTCTTTGAAATAGTGCCTTGGTATTATCAAAGATGATCGTTGATGCATGGTATACAGGTGGCTGTAGGCTATTTATTTGCATGGGGGCTTGACGGGGGTCGCAAATGAGCTGGGTGTGCTTGTCCATGGATAAATCCTTATTAATTAACGAGTGGTTTTATCGTCATTCATACGGCTAAAAATCATTGCTAAGATCGGTCCAGAAATATTATGCCAAAAACTAAAAATCGCACTTGGTACTGCAATCAATGGATTCATCTTAAAGTGTACAGCAGCCAACGCTGCACCCAATCCTGAATTTTGCATACCCACTTCAATGGCGACCGCTTTGCTGTCGTGTAGCGGCAGCCTGAAGATTTGGGCAGCAGCATAACCCACCAAATAGCCAAGTCCATTATGAAGTGCGACAACAAAAAAGATAAACAAACCAGATTCAATGATGCGATCTTTACTCACCGCCACGACTGCTGAGACAATGAGTACAATGGCAATGACAGAAATTAAAGGCATGGTTTGATTAACTTTTTGGACTTTTTGCTTAAAGAATGAGCGGATGATAAGACCGATAAATACTGGCAAAAGTACCATTTTTAGCACAGAGACAAACATGCCACTTGCATCGACTTGTAGCCATTGACTGGCAAATAAATAAAATACAATTGGCGTCAAAATAGGGGCTAAGAGTGTAGAAAGTGTCGTGCAAGCAACTGATAAAGCGGTATTGCCTTTAGCAAGAAAAGTCATGACATTTGACGAGGTGCCGCCAGGGCAGCAGCCGACTAAGATGACACCGATTGCCAAATCAGGTGGTAGCCTAAATGCTTGAACCAACAAAAAGGCAATGACTGGCATCACGACATATTGAAAGACAACGCCGATAATCACCGCCTTGGGGTTTTTAGTGACCTCACCAAAATCTTTGAAAGTCAAGGTCAAACCCATGCCAAGCATGACGATGCCAAGCAGGTAAGGAATCCATGGCACAAGCTGCTTGAATGCATCAGGAAACTGTACGGCAATCAGTGCAAAAACCACCACCCAAACGGCAAATGTTTTACTGACAAAGTTGGTAAACTTCAATAAGCCATCCATCAAACATGCTCCAAATTTTATAGTTTATATACAAAAAGTTTGTTTTAAATATTTTTTGAATAATAAATGTTATGAATCAGGTTGTCAAATTTAGCTTATCAAATATCATGCATAAAAAAGCCCCGAATAATTGGAGCTTTGATTGATGCGTGATTTGGGTATCAGTCAAACAAATCTTTGACATCATCTTTGATTTTATCAAAAAATCCCTTTTTCTTAGGCTCACTACTGTTTTCGGTGCTAAGCGTCCCTTGTAATTGACGCAACAAATCTTTTTGTTCGCTGGTCAAATTGACAGGGGTTTGGACAAGGATACGGCAAATTAAATCACCTTGCATACGCCCTTGAACGGTCGTAACGCCTTTACCTCGTACACGCAAAAGTTTGCCTGATTGCGTACCTTCAGCGACTTTAATTTTAACTTTGCCATCTAAGGTTGGGATTTCGATTTCATCACCCAATGCCGCTGAAATCATTGAGATTGGGATATCCATGTGTAAATCAGCCCCATTTCGGGTAAAGATTTCATGAGGTTTAACACGAACCTCAACATACAAATCACCACTTGGCATTCCTTGGTCGCCTGCCTCGCCTTTACCAGCTAAGCGTACACGGTCGCCATCATCAACGCCAGCAGGTATAGAGACCTCAAGCGTTTGTTGCTGAACTTTTTTACCGTTACCATGACAATCTAGGCAAGGGTTTTTAATTTGTTTGCCTGTACCATGACACTCTGGGCAGGTTTGTTGCATGACAAAAAACCCTTGTTGCATCCGAACCTGACCTTGACCATGGCAGGTGCTACAAGTTACGACATCGCTATCTTTAACCGCACCTTTACCATGGCAGGTGTGACAAGAAACGCTGGTTTGATAGCTGATTTGTTTTTTACAGCCCTTGACAGCTTCTTCAAGCGTGAGTGTTATGTTGTATAATAAGTTAGCACCTTGGCGAGCTTGTTGCTGGGATCTACCGCCACCAAACCCTCCAAATCCACCACCGCCAAAGGCTTGCCCAAAGATATCACCAAAGATATCATTAAAATCACCACCGCTAAAGCCCCCGCCAAAACCACCAGAGCCCATGCCTTGTTCATAAGCACTATGCCCCATGCGGTCATAGGTTGCGCGTTTTTCAGGATCGCTGAGCGTTTCATAGGCTTTGGACGCTTCTTTGAGCTTTTCTTCGGCTTCAGGATTGTCAGGGTTGCGATCTGGGTGGTATTTCATCGCAATTTTACGAAATGCTTTTTTAATCTCTTTTTCGTCAGCCGTGCGATCGACACCCAGAACGCTATAAAAGTCTTTACTCATGTCAAAATCCATAAAAAGTACAAAAATATGCCTCAATATGGAGTTGATACGCCCATTTATCAAGCCATGAACTCAAAAAAAGTAATAAAATCAACGGTAACTTAGTTGGCATTTAACTGATGATGGCTAATACAAAAAAACCAAATGTTTCATGTGAAACACTTGGTTTTAGGTACTTGGTTTTATGTATAGTCAACCTCTGTGCCAAAAAGATGAATAAAACTTTTGGTTCAATAAGCTTGGTACTGTTGGTCAAGCAAACTTAGCGAAGGTTTAAAAATTGGTAAATTTCATGGTTAGATAAATCGCCTGTAAATTCTCTGCCTTGGGCATCAAAAACCGCTGGTGTACCCATGATGGCAAGTGGCATGACCTGTTTTTGGATGGCGGATAGTGGATTTGGGTTGTGTTGGCATTGGGCTTGGCTATTTGGGATAATGCCTTTCATTGCAGCAGATAGCAGGGCAGCACGCTTGGCGTTGTCTGTCGTACACCAAATATGATTCATAGGCAGTAGCGACTCATCATAAATGGGATAGCCGATAATTTTGATGGTAACACCTTGAAGATTCAGCTCATCGATGCGGTCGTGTAGGATTTTACAATAAGGGCAATTGATATCACTTGCAATATAAAGTACTGATTTTTCACGAGCTTTTGAAGGATAAATGACCAAATCTTTATCAGACAATTCACCTAAAATATGGCGATTTTTGGCTGCTTCAAATACCAAGCCATATTCTGAAAATTGTGCATTTTTGATGCTGGCCATCGCACCATCCATCAGATAACGCCCATCACTGCTGATTAAAAAGGTGGTATCGCCTTGTCCTGAGATACCCCATAGCACGCCTTGGATACCAGTATGATAAAAAACAGCCTCTGTCATATCATGCATGGCACCCATATTTTTTAATAAGGCGGTACGGTGTTCTGGTGTGATGGGCGTACCGATAGGGAGGGCGTGTTGAGTGGCAGCATCGATGGGCGTGATAGGGCTTGGGTTGGCGCTTGGTTTACCTTGAATGATGTAATCTAAATCTTCACTGATCAGTAAGTGATTACCATCTGCCAAAGTAATTTGCCACAGTTTAGGCACATTGCTTTGGGTCACCTCAACGACAGGTGTGACAAGCCCTGCACTGGCAAGCCGTGTCTGAATTTGCGTGGTGTGCGTATCTGGGCCATTGGCTAAAGCAAGCGTGCTACAAGATGACACAAATAGCATGATTGCCAATGTGCCACGAAAAATCATCTTCATCATAGTACTGACCAACTTAAAATTGATTAATCTCATCTGGCGTTAAAAAGCGGCATTCACCCATCTGAAGCCCTTCAAGTGAAATATGACCAATGCTGGCACGGTGCAGCTTGATAACTTTATTACCAAAGTATGCCATCATGCGTTTGACTTGATGATATTTACCCTCGGTAAGTGTCAGCACAGCGTGCGTCTCATCAATAAAGGATAAGACAGCTGGGCGGGTTTTTTCCGTTTCGCCTTCTAATAAAATGCCGTTAGCAATTTGTTTGATGGCATGTGCTTGGGCATCTTTATCCATCGCATCAGCAAGTGTTAATTGGTACTGTTTGGGTTGATGGCGTTTGGGGCTGGTCACACGGTGCAACCACGCACCATCATCTGACAATAGCAGTGCGCCTGTCGTATCAACATCCAACCGCCCTGCGATACGCAGATTGGCTACCTCAGGTACTGCAATTAAGTCGGTTACCATGGGGTATTCTTTGGGCTTTAAGGTGCATTCAAAACCATCAGGCTTATACAACAAAATATATCGATTGCCATCAGCAACCGATAGTGCTTCACCTGCCCAAAGTATCTCATCATTTGCCAAATCAACATGATGACTTGAGTCTTTGATGATGGTGCCATTGACAGTAATTTCACCAGCATGAAGAACTTTTTTGGCATCTTTGCGTGACAGTTCTGTGGCTTTGCTTAAAAATTTATCCAAACGCATATATGGTCTCATTCATTTAAGTTATTTGAACTGTGTGGGTTTAAGTTGCCTGATTTTAGCACATTTTGATTGGTGTCTTTGTAGTTTTGATGTTGGCTAAGATTTCGCCAAATTGTACAAAAGGGCAAAATATGGGAAAATGGCGTATCATTGTATGGAAGATGGATTGTGACTTACCAAACTTTAAGTAAGCCGTGTGAGGCAATATACGAAATCAAAAAAAGCGAGTTTTTGGCTTTTGCTTATCCCATTAGTACTCGTGAGCAGGCAATGAGCCATGTACAAAATTTACGCACCCGCTATCTAGATGCCCGCCATCATTGTTATGGCTATATTATCGGAAATCCGCACAATACCACCAGCGCAGGTTTTGATGATGATGGCGAGCCCAATGGCACAGCAGGCAGACCGATTTTAAGTGTCTTACAACATAAGGCAATTGGTAATTGTATTATCATTGTGGTGCGTTATTTTGGCGGTATTAAACTTGGTGCTGGTGGTCTGACCCGAGCCTATGCAACAGCAGCTCAGATGGCGGTAGATAAGATGGTATTAAAAGCATTTATCGCTTATCAAATTGTCAAGTTAAAACTAAGTTTTGCACATGAAGCACAAGTGCGTTATTTGGTTCATCAAGTCGGCGGCCGTATTTTGGAGGTTGACTATGAAACGGATGTGTGTATGACGATTGAAGTTGAGCAAAAAGCTCTGGAGGCTTTTGTAGAGAGCTTGGGCGTTTATGCAATCGTTGAGCAAACTTAGATGAGCATAAATACCAATCACAAAAAAACCACAAGTTTTGGCTTGTGGTTTTTTTGTGCGCAATCATTGCATATTTCCCTATGGTCATCCTTGTAACAGCCATGCTATCCTAGCGTCGGTACTTACCTGTACCCATGTCCTTTGCTGTTGGGTATATTATGCCCAAATTAATCAGGTTAAAATAGTGGCAAATGTCATCAATGTTTGTAAGATATTGCTTACAAAATTGGTATGGGGGCTTTAATCAGTTAAAAACTTCATGATTTGGCAAATTTAGTATGGCTGGTTTAATCAATTTTTATAAAAATTACAGATAACGGGCTTAATTTATCCATTTTTATCAGTGAAAGGGGTGAAAAATCTAACCAGCTATTGCCTTTTGTGATGAATTCATGAATAATGAAAGCACAAAGAAAATCAAAAATTGTTTTACACCAATGCTGGGAGTTACCATGCAAAATCTTGATGCTTACAAACAAGACTTATTAGCACTCAAAAAAGAATATCAATCAAGAATTGATAAAATCAGCGATCATATCTCAAACCCCAAAGACCAGCTTCAGCAGCACTGGGATGATCAAGCGGTTGCTGCCAGCCGTGATGAAATGCGTAAGGCATTATTGATTGAAGCTGAGCAAGGGCTGGCACAGGTCAATGGTGCATTACGCCGTATTGAGCAAGGAGAATACGGCAGCTGTGTTGAATGTGGTGAACCGATTAATGAAAACCGCCTACAAACTGTGCCTTATACGCCTTATTGTATTCATCATGCGTCTTAATGATGCGTCAGGGCGTCTCACCAAGCAAACTGTATTTGCCTAAGATAAAAGATGCACCATTGACAATCTTTGAGTATGTGTGCAAAAAATTTCATCATATCGGTACAGCAGTTTGGCAAAAGCGATTTAATGATGGGCTGGTCAAAGATATTGATGGCAGGATACTTGACTTAAATAGCCTCTATCAGCATGGTATGACCATCACTTACTATCGCCATCTTTACGATGAGGTTGTTGTACCGTTTGAGCATCACATCATTTATGAAGACCAAACACTGCTGGTGGTGGATAAACCACATTTTTTGACGGTGTCACCAGCAGGGAGATATGTGCAACAAACACTACTCACACGCCTAAAACAAACCACAGGCAATGCCCATCTTTCACCCGTGCATCGCTTGGATAAACAGACGGCTGGGCTGATGATTTTTACCAAGACTTGTGAATCACGCCGTGCTTATCAATCACTGTTTAACGACAGAAAAATCAATAAAATTTATCACGCCATCGCACCGATGACTCAGGCACATCAATTCCCTTTACAGCTCTCACTGCCCTTGGTGCGAGGTGAGCCGTTTTATACCATGGCGGTTGGTATCGGCGAGCCTAATACACATACCGATATTGATATCTTGGCGGTCAGTGAAGATGGCAAATGGGCAAAATATGAGCTAAAACCAACAACGGGCAAGCTGCATCAGCTTAGAGTACACCTAAATTATTTGGGCATACCCATCGCCCACGATAATTTTTATCCAAAAGTGATGCATCGTGCCAAGGATGATTTTGATAAACCATTACAGCTTTTGGCTAAGCACTTATCATTCACCGACCCTCTTACCAACAAACCCATGGCATTTGAATCTGGTTTTGAGCTGGATTTTTCTAAAGTTTGATAAGCTTTTATGATTGCCAAGCTCACCAGTTTTGGTGCGTCAAGTTATGCCATCAAGTCAAAGATGATTTGATAAATTTTAATCAATTTAATCCAGCAAAGGCGTGTTATGGCGACTGATTGTGTGACATGTGATTTATTGGACAATCATAGCGATAAAACCATCAGCGTAGTCAGCCCATCAATTGATGGCAATCGCTTTCGTAATTTTGGCGGTCATCACAGTTTTGGCGGTCAAGGATGGTTAGGCAGATGTGATGATTTAATTGTCAGTGATGAGCCATTAATTTAACTGTATGTCATCAGTTTGGTGAGATACAGCCAAGATCTGTTTTTAAGTAGTCAATCCAGCCAGTGATTCAATGGCTGCTTTTAGGCTAGCATGCCTAACGCACATCAATTTGTAATACTGCTGCAACAAATTCTGACTTTATGATAAAAAAGTGGTATAGTAGATTGATTTTATAGGTCTTGGCTTGCACTTGAACCGTTCATGAGATGCTTTTAAATGGAATTTGCTGACTGTCAAACAGCCAATCAAAGCACGATGAATAGATTCTTGTCATTTTAGGAGTGATTATGCGTTCAATTGTAGATGCTTATTTGCGTCTGGGTTTGGTGCCACTGATTGTGTTGGCACTGGTGATTGGGACGACAATTGGGGTGGTTGCCCCATCTTTTGGCTTAAGTTTGGGTATTTTAGGCTCAATTTTTGTAGGCGCACTTAAGGCAGTTGCACCAATACTGGTGTTTGTGTTGGTGTTGGCAGCGGTTTCAAATCAGCGTATCGGTGCAGACAGCCGTATTAAACCGATTATTTTTCTTTATTTGGTGGGTACATTTTCGGCGGCATTGGTCGCTGTAGGTGCAAGTTTTATGTTCCCAACAGAACTGGTCTTAAATAATATCGAAAGCGTTGAGCAAGCTGCACCCCAAAGCTTGCGTGAAGTTTTAACCAATCTTGTGATGAATTTGGTTGCCAACCCTGTGGCATCATTGGCCAATGCCAATTATATGGGGATTTTGACTTGGGCGGTGCTGATTGGTCTTGCGCTTCGCCATGTCACAGAGACCACTTTGCGTGTGGTGTCAGATTTGGGTATGGCGGTAACCAGTGTGGTTAAATGGATTATTGCGTTGGCACCTTTTGGGATTTTGGGTCTGGTGGCGTCAACTGTGGCAGAAACTGGTATTCAGGCACTGGTGGGCTACGCACGATTATTGGCGGTACTGGTCGGCTCGATGCTGTTTATTGCTTTGGTGATGAATCCCATCATTGTTGCGGTGATGACACGCAAAAATCCTTATCCTTTAGTATTCACCTGCTTGCGTGAATCTGGCGTGACGGCATTTTTTACACGCTCATCAGCAGCAAATATCCCTGTAAATATGAACCTTGCACGCAAATTGGGTCTCAGCGAAGATACTTATTCGGTAAGTATTCCTTTGGGTTCGGCGATTAATATGGCGGGTGCTGCGATTACCATTAATATTTTAACCTTAGCGGCAGCACACACTTTAGGGATTGAGGTTGGCTTTGGTGCAGCGGTGCTATTGGCGATTGTCGGCAGTTTGTCAGCGTGCGGCGCTTCTGGCGTGGCGGGCGGATCGCTTTTATTGATTCCTTTGGCGTGTAATTTATTTAACATTCCAAATGATATCGCCATGCAAGTGGTTGCTATCGGCTTTATCATCGGCGTGGTACAAGACTCTGCTGAAACGGCACTTAATTCATCAACTGATGTGCTATTTACAGCAGCGGCAGATCCAAAATACGCCCATTATGGCTAATGATATCAATACTTAAAATGCCTTGCTGATGCAAGGTATTTTTTTGCTCGTTATTAATTTTGCTTGTTATTAAGTAGTGTCATGCACAGTTTACGCCAAATCCATCAATTCACGATCCCAAACTTGCCAACAGTCATCATCTTTGGCATTTTTTTCCTCAAATATCAGCTCAATCTTACTGTGATCTCGGGCGGTGGTGTCTGTAATATTGATACTCTCGGGGGTAATATTGATTAAAAGCCAGCCTTCTAAAGTATGCACGACCCCCTTGATGCGTAAATAATTCGGACGAGATAACAGCCACTTTTGTAGATGATGGCTATCAAATTGCCATGTGCTAGGCAATCGCCAGCCACCCACTTGATGTGCCGCTCGTCGCTCATGATACCGATAAGGTAAATCATTTGGCTACTTGACAGCTTTGTCGGTGGCGTGAGTGATCAGTGGATTGGACGCTGTCAAAGAAATCAGCCAAGTCGCCTTTTGAGCGTTATGTGGCGTGGTTAATAATATCCCAGCAATCTCTTGGTTTAAAGGCACCTCATCGATGATGACAGCATGCTCATTGATGCTTTTGATCCACGCTCTTAAAGCTTGCCGTTCATGATCTGTGAGCGTATCATGGCGATTGATGGCAACAATATCAGCGTGACGCACATGGGCAATATAGCCATCATGAGTGCGATATTTTTCTTGTTGCCATTGAGGTACGCTCAGCACACAGATGACGGCATTGAGCGTAAGCGTGGTTTGCCAGTGTGGTTCAGACAGCTGATCTAGCAGCTCATCGGGGTGTGCAAGCCCTGTCGGCTCAATAATTAGGCGATCAGGATGATGCTCATTAATGAGCCTGACAAGTGCAACTTGTAAGGGCAGCTGACCTGTGCAACAGATACAGCCGCCATTAACTTCTTTGATGGCGATGTCATCATCGGTCACGAGTGCACTATCTATACCAATTTTACCAAATTCATTCAGCAGTAGCGCCCATCTTTGGTGGGATTTATGAGAAATTAGGGCATTGATGAGCGTGGTTTTGCCAGCACCAAGAAAGCCTGTAACAAGCGTGGTTGGAATTTGATGAATCGGTATCATGATGATTTTGACTTATTGATAAAATAAAAATGGGACGAAACTGTCCCATTATGGCATATGTGTCGATCAGCCTTCAGCACCATCTGGCACAAATACATAGCCCACGCCCCAAACCGTCTGGATATAGCGAGCTTGAGAAGGATTGTCTTCGATTAGTCTGCGTAGGCGAGATACCTGAACATCAATAGAACGCTCCATCGCACCCCACTCACGACCACGCGCAAGATTCATGAGCTTATCACGAGTCAAAGGCTCTCTTGGGTGCTGAACCAAAGCTTTTAAAACACTAAACTCACCAGTAGTTAAGGTAACGACATTACCATCTCGTTTGAGAGTGCGTGTGGATAAATCCAGTGTCCAAGGTCCAAACTCTACCACTTCTACTTGTTGGCTTGGGGCGCCTGGCAGCTCTCTATTTTGGCGACGCAATACCGCTTTGATACGCGCAAGCAGCTCTTTTGGGTTAAACGGTTTTGGCAAATAGTCATCAGCACCTGCTTCAAGTCCTGCAATGCGATCCGCATCAGAGCCTTTGGCGGTGAGCATGATGATGGGAATGCTTGAATTTTCTGCACGCAGACGCTTACAAATTGCGATGCCATCTTCGTCAGGGAGCATTAAATCTAAAACAATCAAAGAAAACATCTCACGCGCGATGAGCTTATCCATCTGCTTACCATCATGTGCAACACGCACCACATAACCATCATCTTCCAAAAAGCGTTGCAACAGTGTTCGTAGCCGAGCATCGTCATCTACCACCAAAATACGGTGTGTCATCGTATCTAATATGTCTGTCATATCATCTTCCTTATCATCATATACCGACTGTATCAAGTCGGCTCAATAGTCTTAGTGTACAATATTGCACAGTAAAATGTCACTAGTTTTATGTTAATTTTCTTTGAGATTTGGTCAAAACTGCCTGAAAGTTTTGATGGCGTTTTAAAGGATATTTTAAAGGCTGTTGGCAGACTTTGAACGCTAGGCTTTGGTGTTTTGAGTGAAAGTTGGTATAATGGGTAAACATTTCCTGCCAATCGGCGCAATTAAAAGAATCCTTATGACCAACACAACGACTGATACCGATATTCAAATCGACCATCAAGCCATTTATGCCAAACTTGCTGCAACGCATGCCATCAAAAGCACTCAGGTTGAAGCATTTGCTAGACTTTATGATGAAGGGGCAAGCGTTCCTTTTATTGCTCGCTATCGCAAAGAGCATACTGGTGGCCTAGATGATGAGATTTTGCGTGAGCTTGAAAAATCACTCATCATTGAGCGAGATTTGGCAGCACGCCGCCAAAAAATCCTAGGGTTGTTGACTGCTCAAAATGTCATGACGGATGAGCTTGCTGAACGGGTGAATACCGCCTCAACCAAGCTTGAGCTTGAAGAGATTTATCAGCCTTATCGTCCACGCCGTCGCTCTGTGGCTGCACGCGCAAAATTGGCAGGACTTGAACCAATTGCACATGCTGTTTTGGCAGGCCAAAGCCCAGCAGAAGCACTTGAGGGCTATATACCACCTGAGACGCTGACCGATGATAAAGGCGAAACTTTTGAGGCTGATTTTGGTGATTTTGATAAACAAATCATCGGCATTCAGGCGCTTATTTTGGACGAATGGGCGACAGCATTAGACTTATTAGACAAGGTACGCACTGGATTTAATGCCACGGCAAGCATTCGCTCTGAATTAATCGGTGAAGAAAAGCGTGAAGCGGGCGAAAAATTCAAAGACTATTTTGAATATACCGAACCATTTGCCAAGCTATCAAATCACCGCCTGCTTGCCATGTTGCGTGGGCGTCAACAAAATGTGTTGGTGCTACATGTTGATGGTGAAGATGAACCATTTATTGAGATGATCATGCGTCATTTTGAGATCAACCCAAAAGCTGCTAATGGTGAATTTTTGACCGAGACCGCCAAAAAACTTTGGCTGGTTAAATGGCGTTCACAGATTGAGCATCGACTGCTGACCGAGCGTCGCTTGGCAGCGGAGGCGGATGCCATCGCCGTTTTTGCAGAGAATCTCAAGCATCTGCTTATGGTCGCTCCAACGGGTCGTAAGGCGATTTTGGGAGTGGATCCAGGTTATAGTCATGGTGTCAAGATGGCGGTGATTGATGGCATGGGCGAAGTGTTGGCAACTGATACGGTCTATCCTTTTAAGCCGCATCATAAACTGGCTGAAGCCAAAGATCGCATTGAGACGCTGATTAAGACGCATCAGGTTGAATTGGTTGCTATTGGTAATGGTACTGCCAGCCGAGAAAGTGAAGAGCTGGTGAAATCAATCATTCGTGAAGCTTCTTTATCTGCTCAGGCATTGGTGGTCTCAGAGGCGGGTGCATCAGTTTATTCAGCCAGCGAAATCGCCTCCCAAGAGTTGCCTGATTTGGATGTGTCGGTGCGTGGTGCTGTGTCGATTGCACGCCGCTTACAAGATCCGTTATCAGAATTGGTCAAGGTTGAGCCAAAAGCGATCGGCGTCGGTCAGTATCAGCACGATGTTAATCAAACTGAGCTTGAAAGCAGTTTAGATAAGGTAACCGAAGACTGTGTCAATGCGGTGGGAGTAGATGTCAATACCGCAAGCCCTGCAATTTTAGCTCATATCTCAGGGCTTAATAAAAATGTTGCCCAACAAATTGTTGAGTATCGTCGTGCGCATGGTGCTTTTACTAACCGTGAAGAGCTAAAAAATGTACCACGCTTGGGCGTCAAAACTTTTGAGCAAGCAGCAGGGTTTTTGCGTATCAAAGAGGGTGATGAACCACTGGACGCTACTGGTGTCCACCCTGAAAGCTACGGATTGGTATATGAAATTTTAACTAAGCATGGTAAATCACTAGATGAGGTATTGGGCAATGAGAGCTTGACCAAAGCACTTAATGACAGCTCGGATAATTTTAGCCAATTGGCAACAGTTTTAAATGAGCTTGCCAAACCTGCACATGACCCTCGTGGAGAGTTTCGTACTGCCAAGTTTCGTGATGATGTTAATGAAATCAAAGACTTAAAAGTAGGTATGACCCTTGAGGGTGTCGTGACCAATGTGACCGCCTTTGGCTGTTTTGTTGATGTTGGCGTGCATCAAGATGGCTTAGTGCATATCTCAGAGCTGTCAGATGGTTTTGTGACCAACCCTGCTGATGTTGTTAAGCCTCAAGATATTGTTACAGTTCGGGTTATTTCAGTAGATGAAGTGCGTGGGCGTATTGGCTTTAGTATGAAATCTGAAAAATCTGCCAAAGCTAATCAGTCAGCCAAGGCGGATAAAGCAGACAAATCGGCAAATCATAAGCCCAAAGCAGATCGCAAACCTGCTCGCCAAGACAAACCAAAATCTACCGCCAAACCTGCCAAAACGATGGGCAGCTTTGGTGCGCTGTTACAGCAGGCAGGATTGGGTAAATAATTCGCTCATCTGACTTGCCAAGCCCATCAAGCGTGATTGCTTGATGGGTTTTTTGTTTGATTATTGGCTGATACCACGACTGCCGAGCCACTGTTTCATCAGTGCAATCTCTGGGTTTTGGGCGTCGATGATGTCTTGGGCAAG
>ERZ1023425.9-NODE-9-length-97910-cov-762.189198_pt1 | contig 97910 bp, 89 predicted proteins | sample MGYA00380514_ERZ1023425 | MGnify/ENA primary metagenome ERZ1023425 (study PRJEB33173, sample SAMEA4830391) | metagenome | study: EMG produced TPA metagenomics assembly of the PRJEB25223 data set... | reverse complement strand
ATTGTCATATATTAAATAATTCAATTTATCTAATCAATATCAAAATGAAAAAGTAATTGTAGGGTGGGCTTTAGCCCACCAACAAACAATCGTAAGATATTTTGGTGGGCTGAAGCCCACCCTACGTTTGGGATAGGTTCAAAACAAGCCGCAAAAGTGCGGCTTATTTTTCAGCTGTTTTTCTTACGCAATACGCATTTGAAAAATCACCAATTCAGCTTGGCAACAAAAAGTAAAATCAGCCTTTAATAAATAGCCATCATCCACTTTTGTAATTTCAGATTGAATTTCACAAGGTTCACTTTCTACATCACGCGCTTTCTGAGTAAAAAATGCGAGCGCTTCTTGCGCTTGTTCCTCACTGTCATAAACATATTCAATAACCTGACTACAATCACGATTATCGAAAAGTGATTTCATATCAAATGTGTTACAACCTACACATTCAATCGGTTTTTCAGTTTGAATTGCCATAATATTATCCCTTTTATTCCGTTATTTTGCAGCAACAAAACCTACTGCTTCATACACTTTCGCCAAGGTTTCTTGCGCTTTTGCACGCGCTTTTTCCGCACCTTGTCGTAAGATATTATCTAATAAAGCTTCATCATTACGATATTGATGGAAACGTTCTTGTAAACCAGCAAGTAAAGTTGAGACTTCATCCGCTACTGCAGTTTTTAAATGTCCGTACATTTTACCTTCAAATTCTTTTTCAAGATCAGCAATTGGCTTATCCGTAACCGCAGAAAGAATATCTAAAAGATTGGATACACCCGCTTTATTTTGTACATCATAACGAACAACAGGCGGCTCATCTGAATCTGTTACGGCACGTTTAATTTTCTTCGCCACAGATTTTGGATCTTCTAAAAGTGTCACCACGTTGTTGCGGTTATCATCTGATTTTGACATTTTCTTTTCAGGATCTTGCAATGACATAATACGCGCACCTGCTTTTCCAATGAAAATTTCAGGAATGGTAAAAATATTGCCATAGAGCGCATTAAAGCGATTTGCAATATCGCGCGTAATTTCTAAGTGTTGTTTTTGGTCATCGCCAACAGGCACGCTTTTTGCTTGATAAAGTAAAATATCCGCCGCCATTAACACAGGATAATCAAACAAACCCACGTTAATATTTTCTTCATAACGCGCTGATTTATCTTTGAATTGGGTCATTCGGCTCATTTCACCAAAATAAGTGTAGCAGTTTAACACCCAGCTTAATTGCGTGTGTTCTGGAACGTGAGATTGAACAAAAATAGTACTTTTATTTGGATCAATTCCACACGCTAAATAAAGGGCAAGTACGTCAAGCGTTGCTTTGCGAAGGGCAACAGGATCTTGACGAACAGTGATCGCATGTAAATCGACTACGCAGAAAATACATTCATAATTCTCTTGCATTTTCACCCAGTTGCGCAACGCGCCCAAATAATTTCCGATAGTTAATTCACCAGAAGGCTGCACGCCACTAAAAACAATTGGTTTTGCCATAATCAATCCTTAATACCTTAAAACTGTTCGCTCATCATATCAGAAACTCTAGGGTTTTTTAATGTTCGAGTTCAAAAGCTAGGTTAAAAATGCTATATTTAACGGAAACGTTTTCCTAATATTTTCTAATGAAAAACTACCACGATATTGTTCTTGCCCTTGCTGGAGTGTGCCAATCAGCAAAATTGGTTCATCAACTTGCAACAGAAAGTCGAGCAGATTCAGATACATTTTTAACCGCACTTAATAGCCTTTTCATTACCCAACCACAACAAATCGAAGATGTTTTTGGTGGAGAAGTTCGTCATTTAAAATTAGGTCTAGAAACCTTAATTCATCAGCTCAATGCACAAGGCGATCAAAATTTAACTCGCTATTGGCTAAGCCTTTTGGCATTAGAAGGGAAATTATCGAAAAATCCCGATGTCAAACAAACATTAGGCAATCGAATTTCTCGCCTAAAAGAACAGGAAATTCATTACGCTCGCGATAGTGAAACAATGCTATCTATTATGGCAAATATTTACAGCGACGTTATTAGCCCATTGGGCAAAAAAATTCACATACTAGGCTCGCCTGATTATTTGCGACAAGAACTCGTGCAAAATAAAATTCGTGCAGTTTTACTTGCAGGCATTCGCTCTGCCGTGCTGTGGAAACAAATGGGCGGAACAAAATGGCAAATTTTATTTTTCCGCAGAAAATTACTTGCCACCGCAAAACAGATTTATTCTTCTATTTATTAATACAATTCTGGAGCAAACATTTATGCAACTCTCTACACTGACCGCACTTTCCCCTCTTGATGGTCGTTATCAAGATAAAGTAACGCCATTACGCACTATTTTTAGCGAATTCGGGTTAATGAAATTCCGTGTAGCTGTGGAAGTTCGTTGGTTACAAAAATTAGCTTCAACGGCAGACATTACTGAAGTACCGACATTTTCTATGCAAGCAAATGCTTTTTTAGATGGAATTGTGGCTAATTTTAATGAAACAGATGCTGCGCGTATTAAAGAAATTGAACGCACAACCAATCACGATGTGAAAGCCGTTGAATATTTTCTGAAAGAGAAAATTCAAAATGAAGTGGAACTAGTGAATGTTTCCGAATTTATTCACTTCGCTTGCACCTCAGAAGATATTAACAACCTCTCTCACGCATTAATGTTAAGCACCGCGCGTGACGAAGTTATTTTACCAGAATGGCAAAAACTGATTGATGAAATCACTCGTCTTGCAGAAGAATATAAAACGATTCCATTACTTTCTCGCACACATGGTCAGCCAGCTTCACCAAGTACAGTGGGCAAAGAAATGGCGAATGTCGTTTACCGCCTAAAACGTCAATTTAAACAACTTCAGAACGCAGAAATCTTAGGTAAAATCAATGGTGCGGTAGGTAACTACAATGCGCATTTATCAGCATATCCTAATATTGATTGGCATAAATTCAGCGAAGAATTTGTCACTTCATTAGGTATTCAATGGAATCCTTATACCACGCAAATTGAGCCGCACGATTACATTGCTGAATTTTTTGATGCAGTAGTACGCTTTAATACCATTATCATTGATTTTGATCGTGATTTATGGGGATACATTGCATTAAATCACTTTAAACAACGAACTATTGCAGGCGAAATTGGTTCTTCTACCATGCCACATAAAGTCAATCCAATTGATTTTGAAAACTCAGAGGGCAATCTAGGCTTAGCCAATGCAGTAATGACCCATTTAGGTCAAAAATTACCAATTTCTCGCTGGCAGCGTGACTTAACGGATTCAACCGTATTACGTAATTTAGGCGTAGGATTAGGTTATTGTTTGATTGCTTATGCTTCAACGCGCAAAGGAATTAGTAAACTTGAAGTAAATCAACCGCACTTATTAGAAGAACTCAATCAAAACTGGGAAGTTTTAGCTGAACCAATTCAAACCGTAATGCGTCGCTATGGAATAGAAAAACCTTACGAAAAATTAAAAGAATTAACGCGAGGTAAACGAGTGACAGAACAAGCTATGCGTGAATTTATTGGTAAGTTGGATATTCCACAAGAAGAAAAATTACGTTTACAAAAATTAACACCCGCTACTTATATTGGAGCTGCAGTGGAATTAGTAGAGAAACTATCATAGGAATTTGGCTCTTTTTCCAACAATATTCTTTACAAGAACATGGCTTTTCTCTATAATCCTGCGCCTGTGTTAGTCAATCTAACAAATTTCTGGTTGGTGCTTGACCTATTCAAGCCCCATCCAAGACCGTAGGGGAGTAATCTTAATTATCCTACGTAGATGGTGAACAGAATAAGAATTTTTCTTGCTTCTGGGCGCCGAAGTCATCCTAGTCTTAGGATTAGGTAAATTAATTCCGAGTAATCGGAGTGTATTCAGGAGCTAAAAGCCAATGGCATTAAATCTTCAAGACAAACAAGCAATTGTTGCTGAAGTAAATGAAGCAGCCAAAGGTGCACTTTCAGCAGTAATCGCGGATTCACGCGGTGTAACTGTTGAGAAAATGACTGAATTACGTAAATCAGCACGTGAAGCTGGCGTTACAATGCGTGTAGTTCGTAATACTTTATTACGTCGCGCAGTTGAAGGCACAGATTACGAATGCTTAAAAGATACGTTTGTAGGTCCAACACTTATCGCGTTCTCTAACGAACACCCGGGCGCAGCTGCTCGTTTGTTCAAAGAGTTTGCTAAAGCAAACGATAAGTTTGAAATTAAAGGTGCAGCCTTTGAAGGTAAAATCCAAGATGTTGAATTCTTGGCAACATTACCAACTTACGAAGAAGCGATTGCACGTTTAATGGGCACAATGAAAGAAGCTGCAGCAGGCAAACTTGCTCGCACCTTCGCGGCATTACGCGACAAATTACAAGAAGCAGCTTAATCATTAAGCGTTTCTTACTTCATCTAACTTTATTTATTTTAGGAATTGATTGTTATGTCATTAACTAACGAACAAATCATTGAAGCGATTGCTTCAAAAACTGTAACTGAAATCGTTGAATTAATCGCAGCGATGGAAGAAAAATTCGGTGTTTCAGCAGCGGCAGCAGTAGCAGCAGCTCCAGCAGCAGGCGGTGCAGCGGCAGCAGAAGAAAAAACTGAATTCGACGTTGTACTTAAATCTGCAGGTGCGAACAAAGTAGCAGTAATTAAAGCAGTACGTGGTGCAACTGGTTTAGGCTTAAAAGAAGCTAAAGATTTAGTTGAATCTGCTCCAGCTAACTTAAAAGAAGGCGTTTCTAAAGAAGAAGCTGAAGCACTTAAGAAAGAATTAGAAGAAGCGGGTGCAGAAGTAGAAGTTAAATAATTTCTATTTTAACTACTTTAAAATTCAAAAAACCGATGGGAAACCGTCGGTTTTTTTCTTATCTAAAAGTCTGTTACAGCTTTTACTTAAAAACTTACCATTCGCTATCTTTCTACGATAGAATATTACCCATTATTGATGAATAAAGAGAAAATCTATGACAAAAAAAGCATTAAGTGCGGTAATTTTAGCAGCTGGAAAAGGCACTCGTATGTATTCTGATTTACCCAAAGTGCTACATACAATCGCGGGTAAACCAATGGTAAAACACGTGATTGATACTGCCCATCAATTAGGCTCAGAAAATATTCATTTAATCTATGGTCACGGTGGGGACTTAATGCGTACCCATCTTGCAAATGAACAAGTAAATTGGGTATTACAAACAGAACAACTTGGCACAGCACATGCAGTTCAACAAGCGGCACCTTTCTTTAAAGATAACGAAAATATTGTTGTACTTTACGGCGATGCACCATTAATAACGAAAGAAACATTAGAAAAATTAATTGAAGCGAAACCAGAAAATGGCATTGCATTACTTACCGTAAATTTAGATAACCCAACAGGCTATGGACGAATTATCCGTGAAAATGGGAACGTTGTAGCCATTGTAGAACAAAAAGATTCAAATGCAGAGCAACTAAATATTAAAGAAGTCAATACTGGCGTTATGGTATCTGATGGTGCAAGTTTCAAAAAATGGCTCGCACGTGTAGGCAATAATAATGCTCAAGGCGAATATTACTTAACGGATCTTATTGCTCTCGCAAATCAAGATAATTGTCAAGTTGTTGCTGTACAAGCAACAGATGTCATGGAAGTTGAAGGTGCAAATAATCGCTTACAATTAGCCGCACTTGAACGTTATTTCCAAAATAAACAAGCCTCCAAATTATTACTTGAAGGCGTAATGATCCACGATCCCGCTCGTTTTGACCTACGTGGAACATTAGAGCATGGAAAAGATGTGGAAATTGATGTTAATGTTATTATCGAAGGTAATGTTAAACTCGGTGATCGCGTAAAAATTGGCGCAGGTTGCGTATTGAAAAATGTTGTTATTGGCAATGATGTAGAAATAAAACCCTATTCAGTGCTAGAGGATTCTGTAGTGGGAGAAAAAGCCGCAATTGGTCCATTTTCTCGTTTACGCCCAGGTGCAGAACTCGCAGCTGAAACGCATGTCGGTAACTTTGTAGAAATTAAAAAATCTACCGTTGGTAAAGGTTCTAAAGTAAATCACCTAACCTATGTTGGCGATTCAGAAATTGGCTCAAATTGTAATATTGGAGCGGGTGTCATAACCTGCAACTACGATGGTGCAAATAAATTTAAAACGATCATCGGTGATAATGTGTTTGTGGGATCTGATACACAATTAGTTGCGCCAGTGAAAGTCGCAAATGGCGCAACTATTGGTGCTGGGACTACAATTACACGTGATGTTGGCGAAAATGAATTAGTGATTACAAGAGTTGCTCAACGACATATTCAAGGTTGGCAACGACCAACAAAGAAAAAATAAAATAGAATAAAAAATCCTACGTATTATCGTAGGATTTTTTTATAAACCAATTTTACAAATCGTAATTAAAATCACATAAAAAATGACCGCACTTAATGTTAATAATTTATTTGCTAGTTTAGGTTTATGTTGATGAAGACGGTATAGCATTCTAGCTGTAACAGCTAGAATAAAGGGATAAACCCAAAAAAGCGTTGAAAATAAATTGATTTGCCAGCTTGATAGATAGGGGTTTTTACTAAATGCTGTAGAAATTAATAATGCCATTGGACACAATAATATAGGCGAACAAAAGGCAGCAAGACCCCAAGCAAATGGACTAAATTTAGTTGGTAAAGATTGTTTTTTCATATTTTAAATAATTAAAAATAAATAGATACAACAAAGAAATATGTTGAATAGTAAAGAATATTTTAATGAAAGTAACAATGTAGAAATGGCGCACCCGAAAGGATTCGAACCTTTGACCGCTCGGTTCGTAGCCGAGTACTCTATCCAGCTGAGCTACGGGTGCGTAGATGATGCTTTAATTATTCATAACCACTTTAATAAGATAGAGCCGTTTTAAAAATGGCGCACCCGAGAGGATTCGAACCTCTGACCGCTCGGTTCGTAGCCGAGTACTCTATCCAGCTGAGCTACGGGTGCAGAATAAATAAAACAAACAATGGCGGTGAGAGAGGGATTCGAACCCTCGATGGAGCTTTTAACCCCATACTCCCTTAGCAGGGGAGCGCCTTCAGCCTACTCGGCCATCTCACCACAATCAGTGTGAGCGGTATAATACGTTTTTTAGAAAATATGTCAAACCATTTTTTGAAAAACACCTTTGTTTGAATATTTTATCTACACATTAAATATATTATTGAATAAAAATCTACTCATTATTCAAAAATACTAAAATCTTAGATATTGTTTCCCATCTTAATTCATCTTGCTCAAATAACATCTCATGTTTAGAATTTAGTGCTGTTAATGGTCCCTTCGTTCTATTATTAAAAAAAGAACCGCACTTTTTGAAGTGCGGTTATATTTTTAATAGTTTTACGCCACCTGTTTAGGTTGTTTAAATACCGTAACTTCTGGTGCTACGCCTATAAATTTCTCAATCTGAACGATACAAGTATTTGGTGAATTGCCTTGTGCCAATTTAGATGTACCTTCATCTCGAGTTAACACATTTGCACAACCATTTTTACATAATGGTTTTTCACTTTCACCTAAGTACATTGGGTCATACCATGCGCCTTCATGGAGAGCGACAGTACCTTTGATGATATTTTCTGTTACAACTGCACCTGCAAGCACTTGACCGCGTTTGCTATGAATGCGAACAATATCACCGTTTTTAATACCACGAGCAGCCGCATCTTCAGGGTGAATCATCACTGGCTCACGATCATTTACCGCATATTTTTGACGTAATGAAGTATGCGCTAATTGGCTATGTAAGCGATAATAAGGATGTGGCGTCACTAAAGCTAACGGATATTCTTCCGTCACATTACCCGCAAACTCTTCAGGTTCCATCCAACTAGGATGACCTTTACAATCGTTATAATTCATTTTCCCAACAACATCAGAGAAAATTTCAATTTTACCTGATGGCGTGCCGAGCGGATTGAGCAATGGATCTTCACGGAATTCACCATAACGCACCCATTTCTTCGCAGCTTCACCCGCCTCAAAACTTAATGGTTTATTTTCTGCCCAGAATTTGTCAAAACGAGGCATTGCAACACGGTTTGCACGTGCGGCACTAAAGGCTGCATTGTAGAATTCTTCCAGCCATTCCATTTCCGTTTTACCTTCAGTGTATTGTTCTTCCACACCTGCTCGTTTTGCGAGTTCAACGAAAATATCGTAGTCATTTTTCGCTTCAAATTGTGGCGGAACCACTTGTTTCATCGGGTAAACGCTCATCATGGAGTAGTCGCCTGCCATGGTTAAGTCATTACGTTCATAACTGGTAGTTGCCGGCAATACAATATCTGCCATGCGTGCAGTTGGCGTCCAGTTCACCTCATTGACAATCACCACATCAGGTTTCTGGAAAGCTTTCACTAAGGTATTGGTATCTTGATGGTGAACGAACGGGTTACCACCTGCCCAATATACCGCTTTGATGTCAGGATAAGTAATTTCAGTACCGTTATACTGAATTTTTTTGCCTGGGTGGAGCAACACATCAGCAATACGAGCTAATGGGAAGGCAGATTTAGAGGTATCATCCAACCATGTTTTTGCACCCGCTTTGCCTGATGGACTTGCGGTAATAGAGCCGATAATACCCCCTGTCGCCGTTGGCACCCCACCATTTGAATAGTGATAACTTAAACCGAAACCACCACCTGGCAAGCCAATTTGTCCCAACATAGACGCTAGCGTTACTAACATCCAGTGGGTTTGTTCACCATGGCGTTGGCGTTGCATACCCCAGCCCCCCATTAACATGGTACGTTTGCTAGAGAAATCTGCTGCAAGCTGTTTAATCGTTTCTGCTGGTACACCACAAATTTTTGCCGCCCATTCTGCTGTTTTTGGTTGGCCATCGGTTTTACCTAATAAATATTCCTCGAATTTAGCATAACCCGACGTGTATTTTTTCAAGAAATCTTTATCGTGCTTACCTTGTTCAACTAAAGTATGTGCAATACCAAGCATTAATGGCACATCCGTTGCTGTATTCACCGGAATCCATTCTGCATTCAGCATTTGGCAAGTTTCGCTTTTTTGCGGGTCGATACAAATAATGCGTTTTCCACTCGCTTGGAATTTTTTGAAATATTCAATCCCTTTTTGGTCAGTAGACATCCAAGCAATACGCATGGTTGTGAGTGGATTTGCAGACCAAAGCACAATAATATCACTACTTTCTAATATGGATTCCCAGCTGGTTTGTTGTTCATAGACTTCAATAGTACCAAGCACATGCGGCATGATTACTTGCGCAGCACCCGTAGAATAATCTCCTTTATGCCCCACAAAACCACCGGTAGCGTTCATATAACGATGTAATAACGTACGAGAAGCATGTAATGAACCACAGCTAAACCAACCATAAGAACCGGCAAAAATGCCTGTTGATCCATGTTCGTCACGAATGCGTTTAAGCTGATTGTGTACTAAATCTAACGCTTCATCCCAAGAAACACGCACCCATTCATCACGACCACGCATTGTAGTATCGCTTTTTCCTGGGTTAGCTAAAAAGCCTTTACGCACCATTGGATATTTCACGCGGGCTTCGTTATACAATTGATCGGCAACAACTGTTTGCAATTCGTTCGGCACTGCAGGCTCAATAGCAGGACCAGATTTCACGACCTTACCATCTTGTACAACAACCCCAAGAGATCCCCAATGAGCGGCAGTCACTACCGTTTTCATTTCAGCTTCTTTTGCGACCGCACTTTTTGATACAATGCCCACCATACCACCGGAAAGGGCACTACCAGCCACGCCTAAAGATGTTTTTTTCAGAAAATCACGACGTTGTTCGTTTACGTTATTCTTTTTCATTTCAGCCTCGTTAGATACTCAGTAATTATTTTTTTGCCATATCTTTGGCATTGCGTTGCAGATAAATAGTTAATGCACGTACTTCATCTTTGTTCATTGATGTACGGTCTTTCATAGAATTCACCACACCAATCCATTGGTTAGCCGTGTAATGATCCGCGCTAATTGCTGCGTGACAACTACTACATTGAGTTTGATTTAACTGACTACCGTATTGATTAAGTGCGGCTAAATCTGATGTCATTTTTTCTTTTTTAACATTCACCGCAACATTGATTTCTTTCCAGTCAGAATCTGTTACTGCATCATGAACTGTTTTTAATACTTGAACATGATTACGTGCATCTTCATCCAGTAAAGCAAGCGTGATACGTTTGCCTAACTCTTGATAAACAAGCGCTTCAGCTCCTACTTGTTGCCAACCATGCAAGGTGCCTTGAACTTGATCGCCATTTACTTTCCATTGCATTAATTCTGCATAAGGCATTAAGCGAACCTCATTTCCTTTATCATTAGTCGCTTTCATCATTTCAGTGGCAAAAATGGCTGAACCATCAGAGAGAGTACCACCTTGTACAGCAGAGGATTTTTGCGCATTTTGATCGCCATGTGCTTCAGGAAGGAAGTGAACAATACCTTTATGGCAATCAATACAGGTTTGGCCATTTTTTTGGGCATCTGTATGAGTTTGTTTTGCTAATTTAGTTTGTTTTGAAAGCTCCATTGCATCAAAACTGTGGCAACTGCGACAGGTTTCTGAATCGTTGGCTTTCATATCGTCCCACACTCGTTGAGCCATTTCTTCACGGTGGGCTTCATATTTTTCTTTATTCTCAATCTTGCCTTGAGCTTCATACCACAAATCTTTCAAAGCAATAAATTTAGCTTTAACATAATGCCAACCTTCTTTTGGAATATGGCAGTCTGAACATTGTGCTCGCACGCCTTTTGTATTCGCAAAGTGGCTCGAACCTTCCCATTCTGCTTTTGGATAGCTCATTGAATGACAACTTACACAAAACTCAGTTGTACTGGTTTTATGCATAACCCACTGCGTTCCCCACAATGCTACAGCACCGACACCCACCAAGCAAAGTGCGGTGACAATTTTCTTGATTTTTGACATAGACACTCCAACTATACAAACGACAAAAAACATAACTACAAATAAGTATTATGGATTGTAGGGATATAGTGAGAAAGAAACTATGATCTTGCTCAATAAAAGCTTAAACACTCATGAGATAAAAATAAAAAAACATTACATAAATAAATATATAATGTTTTATATTTAATCTAATTAGGAAAATTTAAGAATGAAGAAATTGATTCATGCGTTCAAGCACCGCTTTTCTCACGTTATCCTTTTCAAAAAGGATTTCATGTTTTGCTTGAGGTACAAGTATAGATTCTGCATGAGGAAAAAGAGCGGTCAATTTTTCAAGATTTTTGTTATCTACGATTTTTTCTTTTTCCGCTTGTAAAATTAGGATTGGAATTTCAATCTTAGGAATAACTTTCGGCAAACGTTTAATTGCATTCAAACACAAATGCACCCAACGGAATGTTGGCCCGCCAAGATTAATTGCTGGATTTTTACGATTTACACGATTCATCCATTTCATTCTGGTTTTACAGAAAGTTAATTCATTGTATTCCAAGTGGGTTTGTTGATAATCGCCTTTGCCAAAAACATAACGCTCGCCTTGTCCTAAAATATTCATTAGGGCAATAATCAGTTCATCTCTAATTGGATGTTTTAAAGGAATACCGTAAAAAGGCGAAGAAAGTACCGCTTTATTAATGCGATGATCACAATTTGCCAAATAATAGGTGGAAATCAATGCGCCCATTGAATGAGCAAGCAAATGCTGTGTTGAATAGCTGAAAAGTGCGGTTACTTTTTCGATGATTTTCGCCATATCATCGACATAGAAACGAAATTCGTCTAAATGCCCTTTTTGAGGAATAATACGCTGTGAATAGCCTTGACCACGGTGATCAAATAGCAGCACATCATAGCCTTGATGATAAAAATCATAAGCCAATTCAGTCCATTTCAGCATATTTTCTGCTCGACCATTTACTAAAATCATCAATTTTCTGACCGCACTTTCAGGTTGAATTAAATGACGATAAGCTAATTTTATATTTCGTTCGCCAGAAAGATATTGCGTCGGAAATTGCTTAAAAAAAGGCAATAATTTTGCAAGGGCAAATTGATGAAAATAAGGTTCTCTGATCATAATTTTTAATCAAAAGGGCGTAGTAAATACGCCCTTTGTAGTGAAAGTAAAATTTATGCCACTAATTGTTTTAAGATACGGCGAACTGGCTCTGCTGCCCCCCATAATAATTGGTCGCCTACAGTAAAGGCTGCCAAATATTCAGGCCCCATAGCCAATTTACGTAAACGCCCCACTGGCACGCTTAATGTACCAGTTACTTTCGCTGGCGTTAATTCACGCAATGTGGTTTCTTTGTCGTTTGGAATCACTTTAACCCATTCGTTGTGAGCCGCTAAAATTTGTTCGATTTCTTCTAATGGTAAGTCTTTTTTCAGTTTGATGGTGAACGCTTGGCTGTGGCAACGTAATGCACCGATACGCACACATAAACCATCAACAGGAATTGGATTGTCGCTTAAACCTAAGATTTTGTTGGTTTCTGCATAGCCTTTCCATTCTTCTTTAGTTTGCCCTGTTTCAGGAAGAAGTTTGTCAATCCAAGGAATTAAGCTACCGCCTAATGCTGCACCAAAATTATCCGTTGGGAAGTTATCAGAACGCATTTCTGCAGTCACTTTACGTTCAATATCTAAAATAGAAGAAGCTGGGTCTTTTAATTCACTTGAAACCGCTTGTTCTAATAAACCCATTTGTGAAAGTAATTCACGCATATTTTTTGCGCCCGCACCTGAAGCCGCTTGATAAGTTGCGACAGATACCCATTCCACTAAATCTTTCTCAAACAAACCACCGATAGCCATCAACATTAAGCTCACGGTACAGTTACCGCCTACGAAAGTTTTAATGCCTTTTTTCAAGCCTTCAGAAATCACGTGTTGGTTTACCGGATCAAGCACGATAATTGCATCATCTTTCATACGTAGTGCAGATGCTGCATCAACCCAATAACCATCCCAACCTGTTGCTTTTAATTTTGGATAGACTTCATTGGTATAGTCGCCACCTTGGCAAGTCACGATAATGTCTAATTTTTTAAGTTCATCAATGTCGAATGCATTTTTAAGCTCACCCGCTTCTTTACCTGCAAATACAGGGGCTTTTTGACCTGCTTGTGAAGTTGTAAAAAATACAGGATTAAGATTTTCAAAATCATTTTCCTGCGACATACGATCCATTAATACGGAACCGACCATTCCGCGCCAACCGATAAAGCCTACATTTTTCATTGTTGTTTCCTTAGTTTGTTGTGTTTGAATAGAATTACTAATTACAAGATAGCGTTATCAAAATCAAGTATTTTTAATGAAAATTGATCTGTTGTGAAAGAAATTAAATAAAAAATAAAAAAGTGTGGTTAATTTAAAAGAAAATTTAATTTGACCGCTCTTTTTCTAGTTATCTACTTCCACACTCATTACACCTTCTTCCGCTTTCAACAACGCATACGCATCTTTCAACATTGTGGAATCAATGGAAAAACAACAGATTTGTAACCGCACTTCACCACTACTTTGATCTTTCACTTGTATATGTTCAATACGATACTGATTGTTTACTAACAATTGAGTGACTTTTCCAATACTTTCCGCACCATTGACAAGAATATTGAATTTTGTCCGACGACGTTGCGATTTACGATGTACCCAACGTTGTACCAACGGACTTAATCGAATAGACACCAAAATCATCACAGTTGCAATGACCGCATCGAATACGAAACCTGCTCCAGCAGCAATACCGATCCCCGCAGAAGCCCAAATAATCGCCGCAGTGGTTAAACCTGAAATCGCATCATTTTTCTTATGCAAAATCACACCAGCACCTAAAAAACCGATTCCACTAATCACTTGAGCCGCAAGACGCATCGGATCCGTACGAATATTGTCTGAAACTTGTGCATAATGCTCTGCGGCTTGAATCGAAACAATGGTTAGCACACAAGTGGTGACGGCAATAATAGCGCAGGTTTTTACACCCACAGGTTTACGTTTAAGTTCACGCTCTAAGCCAATAATACTACCAAGCACCATCGCCAATAGCATTTTGCTAAAAATAATTAAGTGATCAGGATCGAAAAGTGCGGTTAAAAGTAAAGATGAATTTTCCATAATGATAAAAATGATTCCGACATAACCATCTATTCTACATCACTTAGCTTAAAATCTTTACTCTTCCAAGCCTTTAATTTATCGCCTTTCTTGCGAAAATTGAGTAAAATCTTGCGCTTGAAATTTTATAGAGCGAAAAAACGGTTATTTTTATGCAAAATTCAACTCCAAGCATTGGCTTTGTAAGCCTTGGTTGCCCCAAAAACTTAGTAGATTCTGAACGAATCTTAACGGAACTACGCACCGATGGTTACAACATTGTGCCAAGCTATGAAAATGTTGATTTAGTGATTGTGAATACTTGTGGATTTATTGACAGCGCGGTGCAGGAATCCCTCGAAGCGATTGGCGAAGCATTAGAAGAAAATGGGCGCGTCATTGTAACTGGCTGTTTAGGGGCAAAAGAAGACCAAATTCGTGAAGTGCATCCTAAAGTTTTGGAAGTTAGCGGCCCACATAGTTATGAAACAGTGATGGCTCAAGTTCACAAATACGTGTCAAAACCGACACATAGCCCTTACACCAGCTTAGTACCAAAACAAGGCGTAAAACTGACACCAAAACATTATGCCTATTTGAAAATCTCTGAAGGCTGTGATCACCGTTGTACGTTCTGCATTATTCCATCTATGCGTGGCGATTTGGAAAGCCGCTCTATTACGCAAGTTTTGGACGAAGCAAAACGTTTAGCTGAAGTAGGCGTAAAAGAATTACTTGTGGTATCGCAAGATACTTCCGCTTATTCCATGGATTTAAAACGCCAAGAGGGCGGTGTAAAAACGGCTTTTTGGAATGGCATGCCAATTAAAAATGATTTAATGACGCTTTGTAAACAGCTTGGCAAACTTGGCATTTGGGTTCGCTTACATTATGTGTATCCCTATCCGCATGTGGATGATTTAATTCCATTAATGGCAGACGGCACGCTCTTGCCGTATTTAGACATTCCATTACAACACGCCAGCCCGAAAATCTTAAAAGCAATGAAAAGACCGGGCAGTATTGACCGCACTTTAGAACGCATTAAACAATGGCGTGAAATTTGCTCAGATTTAACATTACGCTCCACTTTCATTGTAGGTTTCCCAGGAGAAACAGAAGAAGATTTCCAATTATTGCTCGATTTCTTAAAAGAAGCCCAGCTTGATCGCGTAGGCTGTTTCAAATTCAGCCCCGTTGAAGGCGCACCTGCAACAGATATGGCTGACCAAGTGCCAGAAGATGTGAAAGAAGAACGTTTCCATCGTTTCATGCAATTACAACAGGAAATTTCTGCAAACCGTTTAAAACAAAAAATCGGTAAAACTCTTGATGTATTAGTGGATGAAATTGACGAAGAAGGCATTATTGGCCGCTCCAAAGCAGATGCCCCTGAAGTGGATGGTTTAGTTTATGTAGATAATTTAAGCGGAATCAATGTCAAAGTGGGCGACGTGATTAAAGTAACCATCACAAATTCTGACGAATATGATTTGTGGGGAAGTTGTTAAATAACAACAATCTCAAGGAAATAAACAAAGAATCGATCTTCGTATTGAAGATGGATTTTTTATTAGCCAAACACTTTTTCCAAATGTGCTTGGTAGTCTGATAAATATTGTTCTACTTGTGGATTTTTAACCACATCGTTACATAAGAATGTCGGCAGACGGGTCAAGCCGATGAACTCGTTGAGTTTGTGGAAATGCATATACAACACATCCACGCCTTTGCCTTCAAAGAAATCGCCTTCGCGAGTAAAGGCTTCAATCGGTGCATTCCAAGTAAGTGAAAGCATATGTTTTTTGCCTTGCAACAAGCCGCCTGTGCCATAGCCCTCGGTTGGATTAACGCTGTGTCTGCCATCACTGTGATATAACTTGCCGTGTCCGCTGGTTAATACTTCGTCTATGTATTTTTTCACTGTCCAAGGTTCGTGCATCCACCAGCTCGGCATTTGCCAAATCACGGCATCCATCCACAAGAATTTTTCGATTTCTGCTTCAACATCATAGCCAGCATCGATCACAGTTTCTTTTACATTGTGTCCAAGTGCGGTCAAAACTTCTTTCGCTTTTTTGTGAAGTGTGTGGTTCAACTCGCCGTTAGAATGACCAAACGCCTTACCGCCGTCTAATAATAAAATATTCATCTTTTTGCTCCTAAAACAAATAATTATAAAAAATGGGACTGCCATTATGCCTTTTTACGTTAATTTTTAAAAGTATATTTGCCTGCCACATTATTTCCAGACTATAAGGAAGATTACAGCCCGTAGAGTGGGCGTAAGCCCACGAAAAAAGAATATTATCAATAATAACTTTTTGAGTTAAACGCGTGAGCTTACGTCCACCTTACATTAACTAACTGCACGGGCTTTTTCGGAGTAATCGATGAAGAATGCTTCGAGTTTGCGGGTGCTGTCTTTGGTAGAGAGTATTTGCGGGCTTTCGTAGTTACCACTGGAAACTTCAATAAAATTAATACCCATTTCCGACAGTTTTTGTACTACTTGCACCGATTCACTTTCGTCAAAACTGTCTTGAAAATCCGCCGAATTAAGTTTTACGCCAACCAAGAAATTTTTGCCCACGGCGGTGCGGATAGCGGTGTAGGTTTCCAAAAGGAAGCTCATACGGTTTTCCAAGTTGCAGCCCCATTGGTTTTGGCGGCGTTTTATTGACCACCGCAGACGACTGTTTGCTCGCATGGTTGATTTGCATGATGAGCAGCGTGTCGTTTTGTGTGCCACCTTTCGCTCAAGTACTGTAAAGGCTGACTAGTTTTTCAGACGGCTGGTCGTTTTGGGCAAGTTGTTCTTTCATTGCCGATTTGAAGATACGGTTTTTGGCAGTCTTTCCGTTTTGAAAAGTGAACGGGGTAAATAACATAATTCTTCCCTTTAAATTTAAAAATGTAAACGTATTTGAGTAAAAATAAAGGGTTAACGGATAACCCTATTTTGAAAGCGGGCAATTTTGAGTCATCAGTTCAGCAAGTTGTTTTAATCTCGCCACCGCATCGGCCATGGCAATACTGTAAAACCGCTCTTTGCCGGCCTGCTCCACCGCTACCGCCTCGGCTTGCAACATGATTTTCAAGTGATATGACACCGCAGGGCGCGACAGGTGCAGATGCTCGGTCAGCTCATTCACATTCATCCTGCCGTGTTCCCACAGCACGCGCAGGATCTGATGGCGGTTTTCATCGCTCAACACGGTAAAGATGGGAATGCACTCGCGCATTAAATTCATGGTTTGTTGCGGCATATTCGGTTTCTTGAGTTTATGTGTTTAAAAACTTGAACGCATTTAAAGGGAACGATAGGAAATGTCAAAGGGAATTTTTAAAAGATGGTTTTTTAGCGCTCCATTCTGGGCAGTTGGTCGAGCTGTTGCCTGAGTATGCTATGACTTACGAACCGCTTTACCTCTATTACCCCAGCCGCTGCGGGCATTCCAATGTGTTTAAGCTGATTGTGGATGCGCTAAAATTAAAAGCCGTCTGAAAGGTTCTTCAGACGGCTTTTTAAGATATCATCACTTAGTCGGGAATAAAATATTCAGGATTTAGGTATAACATTACGAACAACTAATCTCAAAATCATCCACCAAGCATAAACACTATATAAAGAATTACTAGTATCATCATCTAATAATCCATGTCCAACTTCATTTCTTAAGTTAGCACTCAATGAATCAGTGAATACCGCTTGTAATTCAAACCAAAGATCATCCCCTAAAATTTCTCTAGCACCAACTATACTGACCAAACTAGATAATCCCATTTCATTTTCAATACCATTTGGATCTGTATGTGTTGTAACAAGTCCATTTCGTTTTAAAAGCTGTCTAACCATATTTTCAACCTGTGGAGCTAATAAATGGATAGCACTTCTAAAATCCCATTCAAATCCTTGATACAAAGCATTAGCAACTAGAAATTCTCTTTTTTCAGGAACAATATCTGATAGCTTACATAAATTAACTAGAAAATCTTTAGGGAATATATGCTCTTCTTGAATTTGGTTTAATGCTGGAAAAATACAACCTTCTACGGATAAATGTATATGAATACCAAAATTCTTAATCGCGTTTTTTAGAATTACTTCATCCCTATTATTACCATCTAAAGCTAAAGGAGGAATAGAAGATATTTTTCTTCCATCAAGTGAAACCGAAGTTGCACCAAAAAGTGAGGAGACAACGGAATTTTGAATATATTTTTCTGTACTTTTCCATATACTTTCAAAATTACAAGATGAAACACCAGAAAAATAGAGAAGAGATTCAAAAGCAGTTTGTTTATCTTTTACATGATTGATACTTTGCTCTTGTAACTCAGAAATATTCATTTGTTTAGTAGAAATCAATTGCAATTCATCTGTAATTAGAAGTCCAGATTGAGTAATTTTATCTTGGACAGTATCTAGTTTTTGATCTATTTGCAGAGTATTTCTATATGAATTTGGAATTTCTCTATATCTTTGCAAAGCTAGTTTATAAAAACTATTCGCAACCATAGCGCTTTCATTTTTTCGATAGTCTCCATGATTTTCTGTAGCTTGCGCCATAAATGCTAGACTCCTATAGCTATCCTCTGCATTACCCGCTTTTTTGAACAGCTTAGTAGCTGACTCCAAATATTTTTCAGCAATATGAAATTGTTTCTCGTGATTAAATTCTTTTTGTTTTTCTAACAATTTTTCTGCTAATTCATGGTTTAGTCCTTTATCTAAATCTGTGTTATCAAAGATTTCAATTATTTTTAACAGATGAAAATCCCAACTAGTAGAAGGATGATCTATTTCATTTAATAGTTTTGATTTTATTTTTTCAATAAGGGAGCTATTTTTTGTTTGTTTAGCAAGAATTACAGCCCTCTCCCAAAAAACATAAACATCAGGTTCAAAGAAATCATCGAATACATCCATTGAGATATAATTTTCAATGGCACTCTCTGAGAGTTTTTTATTTTTCGGTTTTGAATAGGTCCATAAAATATCAGCAATTCTCGCTTTTAAGATAGGTGGAAAATCTTCATCAAGAATACTAGATAGATATAAAATTTCTTCATTAATCAAATCTATTGGTAAAAAAGAGCGTTTATTTCCCCAAGTCATGAAAGGTTGGAATGGATCATTTCTACTTTCTGAATTAAGTTTTAGTAAACAGATATTTGCCAAAAGAAGAAGAGATTTCTTTAATTCTGGTTCTATTTCACAGTTACCGGACTTATTTAAATTAGAACTAATTTCAACTAAAGAAAGTTGTTCTTCATTAGATAGTTCTGAAAATATCCCATTTACTTTTATACAAAAATCTTCTTTTGATACAAAATTTAATTCTTCCATACTTTAACTCCTATAAACTATCAAACAAACTTACACCATACAACGGCACATTCACCAGCCAATCCTGTTCTCGATAGTCTGCCATGGAAAATCGAATTGCTTGTTCTGGCTGAAATTGTTCTACATACACTTTCAAACTTTTCGCTTTTAAATTTTCTTCTGCTTTGACTTCAATCGGAATCACAGCTTGCTTACGTTGCAGAACAAAATCGACCTCTGCTGTGCCTTTTTCAGTTGCCCAATAAAAAACAGGGTTTTCTTGCGTGGCAATCAGTTGTTGCAAGACATATTGTTCGGTTAAAGCACCTTTAAACTCGGTAAAAATACGGCTACCTTCTAGCAGTACGCTGGCATCCAAATTGCTTTGCGCGGCAAGCAGCCCCACATCTAAACCATATAATTTAAAGGCATTATCTTGATAAGCGGAAAGTGGCAAATGTGGTTTTTTCACACGAGGCACGCTATGCACTAAGCCGCTGTCTTTTAGCCATTGCAGAGCAATTTCATAGTCTTTGCTTCTTGCCCCTTTTTGTAGTTGAGCATAGATAAATTTTTTATTTTCTTTGGCAAGCTGTTCAGGAATGGAAGCCCAAATTGACCGCACTTTTTGTACAGTTTGGCCATCGTGAATATGTTTGGAAAAATCTTGTTCATACGCCATCAATAAATTACGCTGTATTTGACGCACTTCATCGACATTTTGTGTTTCGATAAATACTTTTACCGCTTCGGGCATACCGCCGACAAAATAATATAAACGGAGTAAATCAATGTAAGTGGTTTTCATGGCTGAGATTAGCGACCAGTCTTTTAATTCCAGCAATTTCACTAAGTCTTGTTTGCCAAGTGCGGTTAAAAATTCGTGAAAATCCATGGGATAAAGTGGTAGAAAGTCCACTTTGCCGACAGGAAAAGAGACTTGATGATGTAGTGACACCCCAAGCAATGAGCCTGCCGCGATAATATAAAATTGAGGTGCATTTTCGTAAAAATATTTGAGTGAAGATAATGCTTGCGGGACTTCTTGTACTTCATCAAAAATAATCAGGGTGTTTTCTGCTTGAATATCGATACCGCTTTCAATTTTCAAACCAAGTATCAAGCGATCAATATCATAGTCGCCAGAAAATAGCGTTTTCATGCGAGGGTTATTATCAAAGTTGATATACGCCACCTTTTCAAAGGATTGCTCGCCAAAGTGTTTCATCGCCCAGGTTTTTCCTACCTATCTTGCCCCTTGAATAATTAATGGTTTTCGGTTTGTTTTGTGCTTCCACTTTTCTAAGGATTGTATGATGTTACGCTGCATAATGCCTCTCTAAAACAAGGGATGTCGAGTAATTATACATTTTTTCTAACAATATAGGGTAGCAAATGCACATTTTTTCAAATGAAAAATAGTAAATTAATACACTTTTTAAAATGAAAGGTAGGATTTTTTCAAGCCGCCTTTTGTTCTAAAGTACTGTCAATTTGTAAAAATACTTTAAAACCTGACCGCACTTTTCCCCTCTTGTCTTTTCATTCCGAGCTAGATTTCCTAGCCTCCTTTCAAAATCGCCCTCAATCTATCAAGTTGGTTTTGTGTTTTTTCTTGTTTTTGCTCGGTGGTGAGTTTTGGTTTATCGCGTTCCCATAGCACATCGTCATTAGGTAATTCAGCTAAAAATCGGCTGGGTTCTGGGCGAACTAATTCTCCATATTGACGACGCTCACGACATAAGGAAAAAGTGAGTTCTTTTTGCGCTCTTGTGATACCCACATAAGCCAAGCGGCGTTCTTCTTCCACGTTGTCTTCATCAATGCTAGTTTGGTGGGGCAAAATGCCCTCTTCCATACCAATCAAATAAACATAAGGAAATTCCAATCCCTTGGATGCGTGTAATGTCATCAGTTGAACTTGATCGCTGTCGTCATCGTCTTCGCCTCGCTCCAACATATCCCGTAATGTCAGGCGGGTTACCACTTGATTAAGGTTCATCGGCTCATTGGTTTCATCGCCTTTTAACATATCCGCAACCCAGTCAAATAACGTGGCGACATTCTTACTTTGCATTTCTGCCGCTTTAGGGCTTGTTGCGTATTCGTACAAATATTCTTCGTAATGAATCGCGGATAACATTGAACGTAGCGCACGTTCTGGTTCAGAACGTTGAATTTCATCATTAAGTTCTACAATCCAACGGCCAAATTTTTGCAATGAATCATAGGCTTTTGGTGTAATGCGTTGAATAAGTTCAAACTCAAAAATAGCATCAAACAAACTGATGTGTTTTTCTTGAGCCAACTCGCCAAGTTTTTGTAAGGTTGCGGTGCCAATTTCACGCTTCGGTGTATTTACAATACGCAGGAATGCAGCGTCATCATCTTGATTTACGACCAAGCGTAAATACGCCATCATATCTTTGATTTCTGCACGGGAGAAAAAAGAAGTGCCGCCCGAAATTTTGTAAGGAATGCGGTTTTGCATCAGTACTTTTTCGAGTAATCGGGATTGATGATTGCCTCGATACAAAATCGCATAATCTTTATATTTGGTTTTACGGCTAAAACGATGGGCGATCAACTCAGCGACAATCCGCTCTGCTTCGTGTTCTTCATTTTTTGCTTCGATAACAAGCAATTTTTCCCCTTTACCAATGGTTGAAAAAAGTTTCTTATCAAACACGTGCTCATTGTTATCAATCAAAATATTAGCGCAATGCAAAATACGCTGGGTTGAACGGTAGTTTTGCTCTAGCTTAATCACGTTCAAACGAGGGAAATCATCGCGTAAACGCACCATATTTTCTGGTCGTGCGCCACGCCACGAATAAATAGATTGGTCATCATCGCCCACCACAGTAAAACAAGCACGATCCCCCACTAAAAGTTTAATCAGTTCATATTGGCTGGTGTTGGTATCTTGATATTCATCCACCAACAAATAACGAATTTTTGTCTGCCATTTTGCCCGCACTTCTTCATTTTGCTTGAACAACAACGTCGGCAGCATAATCAAATCATCAAAATCAAGGGCATTGTAAGCTCGAATTTGTGTGGCGTAACGCTCATAACATTTTGCAAAAGTTTGATATTTTGCACCACGCGCCAACGCAAATGCCTGTTTTGGCGAAATCAAATCATTCTTCCAGTTAGAAATCACTGAAATTAACTCACGCAATAAATCCTTATCTTCTTTTAACACATCAGCGGTTAGCTCTTTTAACAACGCAAATTGATCATGTTCGTCAAACAAGGTCATATTTGATTTAAAGCCCAACGCTTTATATTCACGCTTAATAATGTCAAAACCGAGGGTATGAAAAGTGGAAACGAGCAAGCCTTTAGATTGCTCTTTGCCAATGGAATGTGCCACACGCTCTTTCATCTCGCGTGCGGCTTTGTTAGTGAAAGTAACAGCAGCAATTTGTTTCGGAGAATAACCGCACTTTTCAATTAAATGGGCAATTTTATTAATGATTACGCGAGTTTTGCCAGAGCCTGCGCCAGCAAGCACAAGACAAGAGCCTGTTACATATTCAACGGCTTGTTGTTGTTGAGGATTAAGTTTCATAAGAATTATTGAGCCCACGCATAGGGCAGTAATACGGTGTCTAATAAAAATGAGAGGGGCAAATCTAAGATTGGCAATCCCCATTGTTGAGCCATTTCAAGATCATAAGCAGCCCCTGCATAGGCGGTATATTTTTCTGTTGGATCGATAAGTTTGACCACGGAACCACAACCAGATAAAGCGATAAGTGCGGTTAAAAAAATAAAGGTTTTTATCATCGTGCTTTTAACGCATTGAACACAGACACAGGAACTAACTCCGCCACATCACCGCCGTGCAAATAAATTTCACGCACAATGGTGGAAGAAACAAACGCCCATTTTTCTGCTGGCGGGAAAAACAAGCTCTCTACGCCTTTTGTGAGTAAACGATTAAGGGCAGCTAATTGAAGTTCATATTCAAAATCGGTTGTCGTGCGTACGCCGCGAATAATTGCGGAAATATTATGCTGCTTAATCACATTGGCCAACAAATCAGAAAAGCCAAACACCTCCACATTGGATAAATGCGTAACAGATTGACGAACAAGCTCCACGCGTTCCTCCAAAGAAAATAGCGTTTTTTTGCTTGGACTATTTGCCACCGCCACTAAAACACGAGGAAAAATCACCGCACTTCTTTCAATAATGTCTAAATGACCGTTCGTAATCGGGTCAAAAGTGCCAGGATAAATCACGCTCGTCATACATTACGCTCCAAATAAGGTTTTAATAAATCTAACAAACGCTGTAATGCCCCTCGGTTTTCCATCAGCACTTCATAGCCTGCATTGCCTAAACGTTCGCTAGCCTCTTTTGAGTTTAATAAGGCTTCTACCGCACGTTCCAAAGCATCTGCGGTTGAATTAACTTCCAACACACCTTGCACTTCCACCAACATTCTAAATATCTCAGGGAAATTGAAAGTATGCTTGCCGGTAATCACTGGCATTTTGAATGCAAGAGGCTCCAGTGGATTATGTCCACCATGTTTCACAAGGCTTCCACCCACAAAAGCAATATCGGAAATGCCATACATCAACATCAGTTCGCCCATACTATCGCCCAAAATTACTTGGGTATTTTCATTTGGTAACTCATTTGTAGAACGGCGAATAAATTGGAATTTTTCCTTTTTGAGTAAATCAGCCACGACATTAAAACGCTCTGGATGGCGTGGAACGAGCAATAACAATAAATTTGGGTATTTTGCTAACAAAGCACGGTGAGATTTTAAAATGATTTCATCTTCTCCATTATGCGTGCTGGCAGCAATCCATATTGGGCGATCTTGTTTCCAAAGCGTTCTCAATGAATCAATTTTACGTAATAGTTCATCATTCGTGTTGAGATCATATTTAATATTGCCCGTGATATTCAATTTTTCCTTTGGATAGCCCAAAGTGGCATAGCGTTTTCCACTAATGTTATCCTGTGCTGCAATCAAGCTAATTTGTGACCACATTGTTTGTAAGCGCGCTTTTATTTTTCCGTAACGATGTGCAGAACGTGCAGATAAACGTGCATTAGCGATAACAAATGGAATATTGCGTGAAAATAATTGATGAATAAGATTAGGCCAAAGTTCTGTTTCCATCACGATACATAATTTAGGTTGTACAAAATTAATAAAACGCTGGATCGAAAAAGGCAAATCAAAGGGAAGATAATAATGAAAAACGCTATCTCCAAAAGTGGCTTTGACGCGCTCTGAACCTGTGGGCGTAAAAGTCGTAAAAGTAATGGATAAATGTGGATAATCTTGTTGCAATTGACGAACCAGCGGTGTCGCAGCAATCACTTCCCCTACGGAGGCGGCGTGGATAAAGATTCCTTGTGGTGGTGGGCAAGACGCATTGCCATAAAAACCATAACGTTCAGCCAAACGCTGACGATAACGTGGAGATTTAACACTGAGCAAGCCAATAAAACACAATATCAACGGCTGGCAAATTAAAAGCAAGCTGGTATAAAAAAAACGCCACATAAATGAAATTCGGTTATACTTAAAAAAATTTCGGCTAGTATAGCAAAAAAAGGATTGAAAATATGCCTACAATTAGCGTTGCAATGATTGTAAAAAATGAAGCACAAGACCTCGCCAATTGCTTAGACACCGTAAAAGATTGGGTGGATGAGATTATTATTCTAGATTCTGGTAGCACAGATAACACTAAAGAAATTGCGCTCAGTTATGGGGCGAAATTCTATGAAAATAGAGACTGGCAAGGGTTTGGAAAACAACGCCAATTAGCCCAACAATATGTAACCAGTGATTATGTACTCTGGTTAGATGCAGACGAACGCGTTACCCCCAAGCTGAAACAGGCTATTTTAAGTGCGGTCAAAAATAATCGAGAAAATACCGTTTATGAAATTCCACGAGTCAGTGAAGTATTTGGACGTGAAATTCGCCATTCAGGCTGGTATCCCGATTATGTGGTTCGCCTCTATCGTACAAACTATGCGCAATATAATGATTCACTTGTACATGAAAAAGTGGAATTCCCAGCTGGCACAAAAGTGGAAAAATTGACAGGGGATTTAGAGCATTTCACTTATAAAAGTATTCATCATTATCTAGTGAAATCCGCAGGTTATGCCAAAGCCTGGGCAGACCAACGCCAAGCTAAAGGAAAAAAAGCCACACTTTGGCAAGGAATTTCGCACGCACTTGGTTGTTTTATGAAGATGTATTTGTTAAAAGCGGGTTTTTTAGATGGCAAACAAGGATTTTTATTAGCGGTGTTATCAGCGCATTCAACTTTTGTAAAATACGCCGATTTATGGGAGCGCGATCAGCATAAACACTAGCGAGTTTTGCAAGGACAATCATTTAAATGATCGTCCACCAGCCCCATAGATTGCATAAACGCATAGCACGTGGTTTCGCCAACAAAGACGAAACCACGTTTTTTTAAGGCTTTAGAAAGTGCTTTCGATACTTCTGTTTTAGTTGGCACAGATCGCAAATCAGGCACATCATTGACAATCGGTTTATGATTTACAAATGACCAAATAAAATCACTGAAATTTTCACCGCACTTTTCCATTGCCAAATAAGCTTTTGCATTTTTAACAATGGCCTCTAACTTGGCTCGATGGCGAATTAATCCTGAATTTTGCATGCAAGCATCAATATCAAGTGCGGTCATTTTTGCGATTTTTTTCGGATCAAATTGATGAAAGGCTGCACGGTAAGATTCACGTTTTTTCAAAATCGTAATCCACGAAAGCCCCGCTTGCTGCCCTTCCAAACAAATTTTCTCAAATAGCTTTTGGCTGTCGAATTCAGGCTTTCCCCATTCTTTGTCATGATAATCAATATAAATAGGTTGTTTGCCAACCCAAGGGCATCGAGTAATCATAACATCGCCTTTTTAAGCTGTTCATAAACCGCGACAAAATCTGGCATTACGCCTCGCCATAAATGGAAAGAATGTGCAGCTTGCGCGACTAACATTCCAAAGCCATCGCTAACATTGGTTAAACCTAAACTTTTGCATAATGCAATAAATGGCGTGTCTGAGCCTTTCGCATATTGCATATCGTAAAAAGCTGAGCCCAATTTTAAAATTTCAGCATCAACTGAAGCCGTTCCACCACTTAATCCAGCTGAAGTCGCATTAATCACCAAATCATAAGTTTGTAGCGGAATCTCATCCATTGAGGCCGCTTGAATATTGCCGTAAGGCTGAAATCTTTCAGCTAATTCTTTGGCTTTCGAAAAAGTGCGGTTAGCAAGCACAATATTTTGTTGAGCTTGTAAAAGTGGCAATAATACGCCTTTTGTTGCTCCGCCCGCCCCCAAGATTAATACGTGCTGATTTGGACGAAGCCAATTTAAACGCTCCAAATCCGTCACTAAGCCAATCCCATCGGTGTTATCCGCATAAAGTTTTCCATCATCGAGTTTTTTTAGCGTATTACAGGCTTCCGCCAATTTTGCTCGTTGGCTATATTCGTCTGCCAGCTGATAAGCTCGTTCTTTAAAAGGCGAAGTAATATTGCAACCTTTCGCCCCCTCATCGAAAAATGCCAAAAGCTGTTGTTCAAAAGCATCAAGATCGCCTAATTTTGCAATGTATTCCATAGTTTGATGGGTTTGCGCAGCTAACTGACTTTGAATCAATGGCGATTTACTTTGCGTAATCGGATTGCCCCACACAGCATAAAGATCCATAAATTATCCCTGTCTAAAAAGTTGATTTGTTCGCAAGTCTCGAATTTCCGATGGATTATGCGCCCTGCCTACCATTTCATCTAATACTGGAAAATCTGAACCGAATTGTAACCGCACTTCATCGGCGGTACGGCAAGGTGGCTCTCCTGTTAGGTTTGCACTCGTTGAAGTTAATGCAAAACCCGTGAGTTCACATAAGGCTTTCACAGATGGGTGATCGCACAAACGTACCGCAATGCTATCAAATTTTCCTGTGAGAAAATGCGGAGTGGTGGATTTAGCTGGCACAATCCAAGTCGTTGGGCGTTCATATTTACCTTGCAGGCGAGAAAGCTGTTCATCGTTAATCTGCTCAAAATTGACAAAAGGACGGAAAAAATCCAAGCTAGGAGCGACTAAAATCAGCCCTTTTTCCACTGGACGTTGCTTTAAATCAAGTAATTTTTTTACCGCACTTTCACTTTGCGGATTACAGCCTAAACCAAATACAGCTTCAGTGGGATAAGCAACCACTTGATTTTGTCGAAGGGCATCGGCGATTTGTTCTCTATTCATTTCATTTTTTTACTTTTATTGCTCAAAAATATGACGGCAAGTTTTATTTGCACACTGGAAAATTTGTTTTTCCCCATTTTCGCTTTTTAACAAAGAAAGTGGAAAATGGCAGGTTGGGCAAGGCACAGCATAAGGCTTGGCAGGCAAAGAAAATTTACATTTAGGAAAATTATCACAGCCGTAAAAAATCTTTCCTTGGCGACCTCGACGAGGAATCAAATGCCCCGTTTTACATTCAGGACAAGTAATTTTTTCCTCAGATTCAGATTCTTCCCTCACCACAAAATCGCATTCAGGATAATGGCTACAACCAATAAACATCCCAAAACTGCCTTGTTTCAACTGCAATAAATTACTGCACTTCGGGCAAATTTCATCAAGTGTTTTTAATACTTTATGCTCCGATCGTTGCAAAGGACGCAAATAATCACATTCAGGATAAGCAGAGCAACCTAAAAACAGCCCTTTTTTGCCTTGTTTAATTTGCAACGGCGCACCACATTGAGGGCAATATTCCTGTTGTTTGCTATGATGAAAAAGGCTTTGATTCATAATCTATCCTTATGCTTGAAGCATTTCTTCCAATTCTTCCTGTGCGGTCATCCATTCCGTTTCGACATCATCTAATGCTTTCTTCACATCCACTTGTTGAGCCAGAAGTGCGGTCAATTTTTCTTTATTTTCGGCATTATATAATTCGGTATCTGCCAGTTGATTTTCTATGTTCGCAAGCTCAGAAGAAAATTTATTCATTTTTTCTTCTAATTGCGTGATTTTTTTACGTAATGGTGCAGTTTGTTGGCGTAACTCTGCTTCACGGCGTTTTTGTTCCTTACGATTTTGAACCGAATTTTCATTATCGCCCACTTTTTCCGAAACTTTATTTTCAGACGTACTGTTTTGTTCATTCAGCCATTTTTGATAGTCTTCTAAATCGCCTTTGAATTCTTCCACTTTTTTATCGTGAACTAAATAAAATTCTTCCACGGTATTGCGTAATAAATGACGATCGTGCGACACCACCACCAAAGAACCTTCGTAATCCACCAACGCTTCCGTTAATGCCTGACGCATATCCAAATCCAAATGGTTAGTCGGTTCATCAAGTAGTAACAAATTCGGGCGTTGCCAAACAATCAAAGCCAACACCAAACGAGCTTTTTCTCCTCCAGAAAAGGATTTCACTGCTTGATTTACTTTATCGCCGTGAAACGCAAAACTGCCTAAATAATCTCGAACTTGTTGCTCCGTTTGCTCAGGTGCTAGTTTTTGCATATGCCACAGAGCAGATTCATCTGCGCGTAAAGTATCTAATTGATGCTGGGCAAAATAGCCAAGCTGAACACCTTTTGCCAACTGAACTGTGCCTGAAAGTGCGGTCAGTTCTCCAGCTAAAAGTTTAATCAAGGTTGATTTTCCTGCACCATTTTTCCCGAGTAAACCAATGCGCGAACCTGGCACCAAATTCAGTTTAATTTTACTTAAAATTTCTACCGCACTTTCGCCGCTGCCATAACCTGCACTTGCCTGTTCAATCATCACCAACGGATTCGGCAAGGATTGCGGTGGACGAAATTCAAAAGTAAAAGGATTATCCACATAAGCAGGCGCAATCAGTTCCATTCTTTCTAGTGCTTTCATACGGCTTTGCGCTTGTTTGGCTTTGGTCGCTTTGGCTTTAAAGCGATCAATATATTTTTGTAAATGGGAAATCTTTTGCTGTTGCTGACGATACATCGCCGTTTGTTGTGCCAGTTTAGTGGCTCGTTGCACTTCAAAGGAAGAATAATCGCCCGTGTATTCGTTGAGCTTCTGATTTTCGATATGAAGGATTTTTGTCACAATTGGATCGAGAAAATCACGATCGTGAGAAATTAATACTAAAGTGCCTTGATATTGCACTAACCAACGTTCTAACCAAATAACCGCATCCAAATCCAAATGGTTGGTCGGTTCATCCAGTAATAATAAATCCGATGGACAAAGCAATGCCTGTGCCAAATTCAAACGCATCCGCCAACCGCCCGAAAAGGCTTTCACTGGCTGTATTGTTTCTTCTTGGCTAAATCCTAAACCATGCAATAAAGAAGCGGCACGCGATTGAATTGTCCACGCATCCAACATTTCTAATTGCTCATGAATACGTGCAATAGCGTTACCGTCATTGCGTTCATTTGCACGTTCAAGCTCTTGTTGCAAACGGCAATATTCACGATCCCCTTGAATCACATAATCAATCGCAGAAATATCCAATGCAGGCGTTTCTTGATTCACCCAAGATACTCGCCAATTTGCTGGATAATTTACCTCGCCCCCCTCTGGCGTTAATTCTTTTTTTAATAAGGAAAAAAGAGACGACTTACCGCAACCATTCTTCCCCACCAAACCGACTTTTTGCTTGGGATTAATGGTAGCAGAAGCATTTTCGAGAAGTTCCGTTTGCCCTCGTTTTAAGGATAAGTTACTAAATATAATCATTTTTCTACATAGGTCTTAATTTGAGGCTATTTTGCAATATTTTTTCTTTTCTCGGAACAGTCTATTCCGATTTTATCGATTTTCTAGTCAAAAAAGCCACGTATAATAAGGTGCAATAAAAACTATTTATTGAGAAAACTTAATGAAAATATAACAAGTCAATATGAAAATAATGGGTATATCTTAGGCATTTTTTACCCTTAGAGGCACAATCGACAGGGTTTTCCCTAAAGGAGCGAGCAATTTTAACAACGTTTCAAGTTGAGGATTCGTTTGTCCTTTTTCAATGCGTGCAATCATAGGTTGCTTCACACCGCTTAAGGTTTCAAGTTGTTTTTGGGAAATCCCAAGTTGTTGGCGAGAAGTAATCAATTCTTTAATTAAGGCTACACGCAAATTACTTTCGCGGATTTCTTCTTCATTGAAAATTTGCTGTTCAAACTCATTCCAATTTGAACCTAATGGGCTGATTTTATTCATTTTTCAATCTCTCTTTTAATTCACTTAAGCGTTGTTGGGCTGTTTGGATTACATAATCTCGAATTTTATTCAGTTTAATTCGACTATCTTTGCTTTCATTTTGAGCTAGAGATAGCAGATACTCTTTCACTGGCTCAATGTCATTTTGGTCTCTGTAAAAGAGAATCTCGTACATAATTTATCCTATTTATCTACTTATTTCAATAACTAATAAGTTATTAATTTTTGATGTGTAATCATAAATAGAAACTAAAAATTTGGCGAGATAGTCATTTCAATCTTTCGATCTAGATCGCGAAAATAGCTTGATTTTCAAGGAGATTTTGCACAAATTCCGATGTTTGAACATTGGCTTTGAAAGAGAGAGTAAAAGATAGATCCTTTCTTAAGAAAAAGTGCGGTAAAAATTTACCGCACTTTTGATTTTAGATAGGTTTAAAATTCAAACTGAACTGACATTTTATAATTTCTACCTGGTGCGTAGAAGCGGTTAATGCCTTGACCTGTCTTTTGATCTATAACATTACTTGTTCCAAATGAACGAATTGAACGAGCAGAATCCCAAGTAATATATTTACGGTTTGTAAGATTATATACGCCAGCTCTTATGGTTAAATTTTTAATTGGTTGCACATATCCAATTAAATCTAGAATAGTATAAGATTTACTGCGCCATTTTATGCTAGTGTTGCTTTGTTGTTTATCTTTCGCATAAATATCATAGGTATCTTCTGGATTTTTACTTGCTACATGGGTCGTATAGAAATCGAAACCAAATTTATGATTTGGATGATCATATCCTAAACCATATACCATAGTTTTAGGCTGAATCGCATTCATAGGAATATTGCCATCCATTCTTCCTTTTTGATAGGTATATTTATAGCTTAGGTTAAATCCATCCATAAATTTTGCCATTTTACCAAGGAATACTTTTGAATTAATTTCTATTCCTTTTACTACCGCACTATCTCTATTAATATTTTGATAAAGAGAAAATGGTAATGAGCTACCTCCGCTACCTAAAGTAAAACTTTTTTCCCCTTTAAATATTAGGTCGATAAAGTTTTTATAGTTGGTTTTAAACAGACTTGTGGAGATAAAACCCCAATCATCATTATGTAATGTAAAAGCAATTTCTTTTGTTTTTGCTATCTCTGGTTTTAGATTAGTATTTGGCAAAATAGTGAAATCAGGGTGTTTAAAGGTGAAATACATTTCATCTGAAGTTGGTGTTCTAAAACCTTTAGAATATTTTAGTTGTAAACGAAGAAAACTCGTTGGATCAATCGTTGAAGCAAAACTGTAAGAATGTGCTTTATATTTTTTGTTTTGTTTAGCGATATAGTCAATATTTTGTTGTACGTTTTTCTTAACTTCAGCATCACCATTAGTTTTACCACTTGGTAATGGAATAAACAATCCTTTGACAATATCATCAGGTAATTTCGGTGTAACGCCGTGTTTATATTTTGGTTGATAATGGATATTGTCATAACGATAACCCAAATCAAAAGATAAATAATCAGTTATAACAACATTATCAAAGAGATAGACTGATTTTCCTGTTGTTTTAATGGGTAATAAGTAAGAAAATTCTGGATCAACACGTGGACAAAGGTTAGCATTCCAAGAAGAAGTAGTATTTTCACAAGTTTCAGGTACCTCACTTTGTGTTGGCCAATATGTTTTTTTAGTGCCTAAAGTACGTGCAGCCCACCACTGAACATCAGTGGCATCATTACCAGCACGATTAACCATTCGCTTCATCGCGGTATTATATGATCCACCATATTGTAGATTATGTTCAATATGCCAAGTTTTGAAGTCTTTGGTTAAATCTAAATTTAATTGTTGGGTGTTGGTGTCTAAATCTCGCTCTTGCCAGAGGCGTTCTAAAAAACCCGGAGATGAGGGAAGAATAGGGAATATTTTCCTAGTCTTATCCTTTATTCTAGCGAATGTTCTGCCATTTAATACCATTGTTTCAAGTTCAACGTTTTTTTTCCATTTTCCATCATAGCCATAATAATCACTATCTTCAGCAACTTTCATTTTGCTTGGATTTTTACAATCAAATATTAAACAATCATACCAAACCTCATTGTAATTTCGCGTAATTCCTGATTCAATTTCTTTCCCATTAGTATCAATAAGTTTACTGAAGTCATAGGTTTTATCTTTACTATTAGGAGTTGTGTTATTGTTTATTTCTTTAAATTTAAGTGGTGTTCCATCTCGACGTGTTATTTCCCCATCTATTAATTTTAGTCCTGCGGGATTTGCAGTTCCCTCACAATACCTTACACCTGCATCACAATACTCATCTGTGCGTGCACGAGTTTTAATACGTTGATCAGAATAAGTGATTTTTAATGTATCCCAAAATGGCGTTTGAGAGAAATTTTCATAGCTAAAGGAAATATTACGTCTCTTTGTTTTATCATTTGTATGTCTAGATTCAACTTCAGGGGTTTCATAACCACTACGTTGATATTTTAATGTATAGGATAAATCTTGCCCACGAGAACGATGTTCATATAAATCAGCTGCAAGGGTAAAACGATGATTTTCAGTAGGATTGAAAGATAATTTTAATAATGTACTGTCTTGCTCAATTTTGTATGGGTCTGCTTTTTCTCTTTTTTTACCTTGAGTAAGGCTATCTGCATTTTTGTAATCATAGTTTTCAAGTTCGTGTCCATTTCTGCTTGTTGTAACCACTAAGGCATCAAACTTTTTATAACGTCCTGCAAGAGTCAGCGTATTGAATGATTGATTATTTTCTGTAGCGTATCCTTTTTTGTAGCTTACATAGTAATCCTTGTTAAGGAGATAATCTCTCGCATCTTTTGTTTTATAAATTACAGATCCACCTAAGGAACCACTACCACTTTTGATTGAATTTGCCCCTTTTGTAATATTTACTTCTTTTAAAGTTTCAATTTCTGCACCATTACGCGTATTATTGAAGTTACCATAACCCTCAAAAAGCTCTTTAAAGCCTTGAGAAGATAATGTTTCAGCTTGACGTAATCCATCAATATTAATCGCTACACGATTTTCATCTACACCACGAATGGCAAAACCGCTTTGCCCAAAACGCCCAGCTTCAACAACAGTAACGCCCGTCTCATATTTAACGATGTCTTTAATATTGTTTGCTTGTTCTCTTTCCAGCGTTTTAGCCGTTTTTACCGTTTCAGCAATTTTTGGCGGTGTTTTTGTATCACTATTTTCGGTAGAACCAGATACATTAATTTGTTCTAGTTGTTCAGAAAGACTACCATCTTGGTTGGTTGGTTGGTTGGTTGGTTGGTTGGTTGGTTGGTTGGTTGGTTGGTTGAGCTGCATAAGCAACACTTGCCGTTAGCCCAAGCATAACGGAATAGGCAAGTAGGTTTAATCTAAAATTGGTCATATTTAATCCCATAAAAAAATAATAATTCTCAAATATATTATAGAAAAAGGCATTCTCTCACAATACTAAAAGTGTATTTTTGATCAAAATCAAGAAATAAAAATTATTCTCATTATTTGCTGTATTTAAACGAGCTTGTTTCCTATAATGCGAGCCGTTGATTGTTGATTGTTGATATTAGTAATTGTAGGGTGGGCTTCAGCCCACCATCAAACAATCGTGAGATATTTTGGTGGGCTGAAGCCCACTCTACGTTAAGTACGCATAATTCTATGCGTACTTCTTTTTATTTTAGGAGTAATCATTATGATGATAGATAAACGCCTAATTAACACGGTGGCTGACAGCAAAAAATGGATTGGCGTCACGGTGTTGTGGAATTGGGTGGCGTTAGTTGGCGGGATTATTAGTGCCGTCGTGTTTTCTTATATTTTACAGGCGGCTTATTTTCACGAATTGAGCCTGTTAAGTGCGGTCATTTTGGGCATCGTTTTGATTGCAGCATTGGCATTGCGTGCTTTTGCAGGGAAAAAATCGGTGCAGGCGTCTTATTTTGCCAGCACAAAAGTGAAGCATGAATTGCGTAGCCTTATCTATCGTAAGTTGGCTTCTATGCCGCTTAACCAAGTGAACCAGCAATCCACTTCAAGCATTATTCAAGTGGCATCAGAAGGTGTGGAACAGCTTGAAATTTACTTTGGACGTTATTTGCCGCAGCTTTTTTATAGCTTGCTTGCACCGCTTACTCTTTTTGTTTTCTTGATTTTTTTCAGTTTTAAAACTGCCGTGATTTTGTTGATTTGTGTTCCGCTTATCCCTATGTCGATTATTGCGGTGAATAAAATTGCGAAAAAACTTTTGGCAAAATATTGGTCGATTTATGTGGGATTAGGCAGCAGCTTTTTAGATAACTTGCAGGGTTTAATTACGCTAAAAATCTATCAAGACGACGCTTATAAAGCGAAAGCGATGGATAAAGAGGCTGAGCATTTCCGCAAAATTACCATGAAAGTGCTTACTATGCAGCTTAACTCGGTTTCTCTTATGGATTTACTTGCTTATGGTGGTGCAGCTATCGGGATTTTAACCGCACTATTGCAATTCCAAAATGCACAACTCAGCGTGTTAGGCGTGATTTTATTTATTCTCCTTTCCTCCGAGTTCTTTATTCCGCTTCGTTTGCTTGGTTCATTCTTCCATGTGGCGATGAATGGTAAAGCGGCTTCAGATAAAATCTTCACATTGCTTGATACGCCAGTGGAAACACAACAAAGTGCGGTGGATTTTGAAGCAAAAAATAACGTTCAAGTGGAAATTAAAGATCTGCATTTTTCTTATAGTGAAGAAAAACCAGCAATTACAGGTTTAGATTTGAGTATCTTACCAAATCAGCTTACGGTATTTGTGGGTAAAAGTGGTTGCGGTAAATCGACCTTAGTTTCGTTGTTGATGGGCTTTAATCAAGCGCAACAAGGTGAGATTTTGTTTAATGGACAAAACGCCCTCAATATAGACCGCACTTCTTTCTATCAAAAAGTATCATTAGTAAGCCACAGCAGTTATGTGTTTAAAGGCTCGCTGCGTGAAAATATGACGATGGCGAAAATTGATGCTACAGACGAGCAAATTTATGCGTGTTTAGAGCAAGTCAATCTTGCCCATTTTGTACGCGAAAATGGCGGATTAGATATGCAACTATTAAGTCGAGGCGCGAATTTATCGGGCGGTCAGATTCAACGTTTAGCCTTAGCGCGTGCTTTATTACACAATGCCGAGCTTTATATTTTTGATGAAGCGACCAGTAACATTGATGTGGAAAGCGAAGAAATTATTTTGCAGTTCATTCAACAATTTAAACAACAAAAAACCATTGTGATGATTTCTCACCGCTTGGCAAATGCGGTAAATGCCGACTGTATTAACGTACTTGACCAAGGCAAATTGATTGAGCAAGGCACTCACGAAACTTTAATGGCAAAACAAGGTGCGTATGCTGAAATGTTCCAACAACAAAAAGATTTAGAACAAATTAGAGAGGTGGCAAATGCGTAAAAATGGTTTTGTTGTAATGGGGCATTTGTTGAAATTAGTGACACCACTGGCGCACATTATGGCGTTTACCATTACTATGGGGACGCTCGGTTTTCTGGCTGCCATCTTTATTATGGTGCTGGGTGCGATGGGGTTAGTGAATCTCTTAAACTTTGACACCCATTTAAGTTTTTCTGGCATTTTGACCGCACTTATCGTATTGGCGGTGGCTCGTGGCGTATTGCGTTATTTAGAGCAAATGTCAGGGCATTATATTGCTTTTAAATTACTCGCATTATTGCGTGACAAAGTGTTTTCTTCTTTGCGTCGTTTGGCTTTTGTGAAGTTGCAAGATAAACAAGCAGGGCAATTAGTGTCTTTGGTGACTAACGATATCGAATTGCTCGAAGTATTTTATGCACACACCATTGCACCAATTATGATTGCGTTCTTTACTTCTGCGATTTTATTGTTGGTTTTTGCTCATCTTTCAGGTTGGTTTGTACTTGTGGCATTGGCGGCGTATTTAACAGTGGGCGTAATCCTACCGATTATCACGACCAAATTGGCACGTGAAGATGGCAGACGCTATCGTGAATTAGTCGGCGAAATGAATGACTTCTTCCTTGACAGCGTGCGTGGTATGAAAGAAATTCAGCTTTTTGGCTATGCACAACAACGTTTAGCAGAAATCCAACAACGTAGCCAAAAAATTGATACAGCTTTTGAGCGTATTAAAGACCAAGAAGCGAAAGTTCGTGTTTATACTGAAGTGGCAGTATCTGTTTTCAACATTATTATGCTGTTTACTGGCTTAATTTTATTTAGCTTAGATAAAATTGATTTCGCTGCCTTTTTAATTGGCGTGATTTTATTAATGTCGAGCTATGGGCCAGTTATCGCCTTAAGTAACCTTTCAAGCAACTTATTACAAACTTTGGCTTCTGGCGAACGAGTATTAAGTTTGTTGGCAGAAGAACCAGAGTTAAAAGACGTAGAAAGTGCGGTGGATTTAAAAGAGGTTTCTCGCATTGATGTAGAGAACCTAAACTTCGCTTACGGCGAAGAACAAATTTTATCGGATGTCAGCTTATTTGTGAAAAAAGGGGAAATCTTAGGTATTCACGGCAGAAGCGGCAGCGGTAAAAGTACTTTGTTAAAACTGCTTATGCGTTTTTACGATCCTAAATCAGGTAGCATTAAAATTAACGGCGAAACTTTACCGAATATTAACACTCGTAGCTTGCGTGACAATATGGCATACATTACTCAGCAAACCTATATTTTCAACGAAACTATTGAGGAAAATATTCGCCTTGCGCGCCGTGATGCAACCTTAGAAGAAATTATGGAAGCCGCGAAGAAAGCCTCAATTCACGACTTTATTTTGAGTTTGCCACAAGGCTATCAAACAAAAATGACGGAATTGGGTGGCAATCTCTCTGACGGAGAAAAACAACGTATCGGTATTGCCCGAGCATTTTTACATAATGCCCCGATTATCTTGCTTGATGAGCCAACTAGCAATTTGGATAGCTTAAACGAAGCAATGATTTTGAAATCATTACTCAATGTTAAAGCTGAAAAATTGATTATTCTCGTCAGCCACCGCCAATCTACCATGGCTATTTGCGATCAGGTGATTGGTATAGAAAACGGCAGAATGTCCTAAATTAAGACAACAAAAAATCGCACGGTTAAAGGTGCGATTTTTTTGTTTCTAATACTAAATATTCAAAATTTTATAAAGGTCATCCAAATAATGAATGGATTGAATTTTACGAATTGTACGAGATTTTCCTTGAATTAAAATGGTTTCAGTATTGGCTAAATTGCCTTTGCGGGAGATACCTTTAAGCAAATCGCCATTGGTAATGCCCGTTGCTGTAAATACAAGATTGTCATCACGCACGAGATCTTCCAGTTTTAACACTTCATTCACTTTTACACCCAGTGCTGCACAACGCTGAATTTCATTAGCTGCAATTTTTTTATTTTCTTCGGTGTCGCCTTTTACTTCATTGCGTGGGATTAAACGAGCTTGCATATCGCCACCTAATGCTCGAATGGCTGCAGCTGCAGCCACACCTTCTGGCGCACCACCAATTCCATAAAGAAGATCGACTTCAGCATCAGGTAAGCAGCAAAGTACAGAACCTGCCACATCGCCATCAGGAATTGCCAATACTTTCACGCCCAAATTATGTATTTGTTTAATTATGGCATCGTGACGTGGTTTTGCTAATACCATTACGGTAAGGTCAGAAAGGGATTTTCCTAGTTTAGATGCGATGCGGCGAAGATTTTGTTCCAGTGGTAAATTTAAATCAATTATGCCTTTTACATTTGAACCCACCACTAATTTTTCCATATACATATCAGGTGCTTTTAAAAAGGTATTTTTGCCACCTGCAGCCAAGACAGAAATAGCATTAGATTGCCCCATTGCGGTCATACGTGTCCCATCAATAGGATCTACTGCGATAGAAACTAATTCCCCTAAGCCAGAGCCGACTTTTTCGCCAATATAAAGCATTGGGGCTTCATCAATTTCGCCTTCACCTATAACGATTTCAGCGTCCATATGGATCAAATTCAGCATATAACGCATCGCTTTTACCGCTGCATCGTCTGCCGCATTTTTATCTCCTCGACCAAGCCACGTGTAAGCTGCTAGAGCGGCTGCTTCCGTCACTCGTGAAAATTCAATGGCTAATGCTCGATTCATTATTATTCTCCTTCTGCTTATTTTTCAAGATTATGGCAAAAATAGCATCATTCTATCACTGAGTAATCGTTTGCATAATAAATTTTTATTCAATGCTTTAAAAAGGTAAATTTACTGGGTAAAATACCCCTAAACTTACCCATATTTAAAAGGAAATCATTATGTCTTTAGAAATTTTAGACCAGCTTGAAGAAAAAATTAAACAAGCGGTAGAAACTATCCAATTACTTCAATTAGAAGTTGAAGAATTAAAAGAGAAAAACGCAGAATCTCAAAGAAATATTGAAAACTTACAAACTGAAAATGAACAGCTGAAAAACGAACATCGTAATTGGCAAGAGCATATTCGTTCATTACTTGGTAAGTTTGATAACGTTTAATCGTAATAAAAGGCTTAGATTTTCTAAGCCTTTTTATTTTAATCATTTCAATAGTTTTCTTTTTTCTTAGAGAAGAAAATAAATATAGGATAATAAAATGCACATTTGTATTCTTTCAGGCAGCACTTTAGGTGGTGCGGAATATGTTGCCGAGCATTTAAACGATGTTTTAGAAACTCAAGGTTTTTCCACCGCACTTTTTCACGGACCAAATTTATCTGACATTGAAAATGAGAAAATTTGGCTGATTGTTACTTCAACGCACGGTGCAGGCGAATTACCAGACAATTTAAAACCTCTATTTGATGAATTAGCGAATAGCCAAAAGGATTTTTCAGATGTTCGTTTTGGGGTCGTTGGATTAGGTAATTCTGATTATGATACTTTCTGCTATGCTGCGGAACAAGTGGAGCAAACACTTCAAGCAAAAAGTGCGGTCAAAATTTGTGAGACTTTAAAAATTGACGTGTTAAACGTGGATGATCAAGAAAGTTATGCTGAAGAATGGTTACCGAGTTTTATTGAGGGATTGAAATGATTGCCCTAATTCAGCGTGTGTCTCAAGCAAAAGTGGATGTAAATGGCGAAACAATAGGGAAAATTGGCAAAGGTTTGTTAGTTTTGCTTGGTGTAGAAAAAGAAGATAACCAAGAAAAAGCGGATAAACTTGCTGAAAAAGTGCTTAATTATCGAATTTTCAGTGATGAAAATGACAAAATGAATTTAAATGTTCAACAAGCGCAGGGGGAATTACTTATCGTTTCGCAATTTACATTAGCAGCGGATACGCAAAAAGGTTTACGCCCGAGTTTTTCAAAAGGTGCATCCCCAGCATTGGCTAATGAATTATATGAATACTTTATCCAAAAGTGCGCAGAGAAATTACCTGTTTCAACAGGGCAATTTGCAGCGGATATGCAAGTGAGCTTAACAAATGATGGGCCTGTGACGTTTTGGTTAAATGTATAACAAGAAAATCTAAGTTGGCAATAAGCTCACTGTTTTACATTTGTTTTATTAAATGGTTTAGTTAATGGAATATTCTCGTTAAAGCGTATAAATTCCATCAATTAATAATGAACCATATATTCGGTTGGTAAGCAAAAAGGCGGACTGAAGCCCTCTATTGCTCCCTCACCCATAAATGGGCGTTTCCTTTCACCAATGGTCACTTAATAATAACGAGCAATCGCTTATTATTTCACTAATAAAAATGCGATGAAATTCTTTTCAAATTGCACCGCACTTTTAAGAATATAAGAATAGTAAATTATCGTCGGATTAAAAGAGCAACGGCTTCACAAGCAATCCCCTCTTGTCTTCCTGTAAAGCCTAATTTTTCGGTAGTCGTTGCTTTTACATTAACTTGCTCAATATCGCATTGGATATCTTCAGCTATTTTGGCACGCATTGCATCAATATGTGGGCGCATTTTAGGTGCTTGAGCGATGATGGTAATATCAACATTACCTATTTTATATCCCTTTTCTTGTACTTGACGAAATGCTTCACGAAGTAAGCCTCGACTATCCGCATTTTTATATTGCATATCGGTATCGGGGAAAAGTTTTCCAATATCGCCTAAAGCCGCAGCCCCTAAGATTGCATCAGTTAATGCGTGTAATGCCACATCGCCATCTGAGTGCGCAATAAAGCCCGTATGATAAGGCACTTCTACACCACCAATAATTAATGGACGATCTTCGCCAAAAGCGTGAACATCAAAGCCGTGTCCAATTCTGATCATAATTTATTCCTTGTTAAATAAAATTCTGCTAATGCTAAATCTTCTGGACGAGTCACTTTTAAATTATCGCTACGTCCAGCCACTAAGTGCGGTCGAAATCCAGCAAGTTCTATTGCGGATGCTTCATCTGTTATATTCGCACCTTGTTGAATTCCTGTGGAAAGCGCATCTCTTAATATATCTACTGGGAAAAACTGCGGTGTCATTGCTTGCCAAAGCTGGCTACGATCTTCCGTTTTTACAATACATTGCTGATTGTCCGCTCGTTTAATCGTATCTGTTACTGGGATTGCCAAAATCGCACCTTGTCTATCTTCAATAGCTAACAATTTATCAATATCAGCATGTTGTAAACAAGGGCGAGCAGCATCATGAACAAGCACCCAGGCATTTTTTTCCGCAATTGCATTTAAACCATTTAAGACAGATTCAGCTCGCGTTGTGCCACCTTCCACTAACTGAATTTTAGGATCGAGCGATAGTGTAGAAATATAAGGATCATCTTTGCTTACCGCCAAGATAATTTTAGATACGGCAGGATAAGAAAGCATCACATCGAGTGTATGTTCAAGCAGTGTTTTGCCAAGAAGCGTTAAATATTGTTTCGGTTTATCCGCTTGCATCCGTGAACCAACACCAGCCGCAGGCAAGACCGCAATAATTGAACGAGCCATTATTTACTCTCTTTTACAATATGATAGAACACTTCATTTTCTTTCACTAAGCCATGTTGCATTCGTGCGCGTTCTTCGATCGCTTCAAAACCTTTTGTTAATCCTTGAATTTCTGCATTAATACGCTGATTACGCTGAGATAGCTTTTCATTTTCTGCTTGATTTTCCTTAATTTTCTCAGCATTTTGACGATAATCTAAAAAACCGTTACTGCCAAACCAAAAATCATGTTGAAACAATACTAATACTGAAAGAAGGATTAAAATAAGAAGTCGCATACGGATATTTATTGTGAGTAAAATTTTAACCTGTTTACCGTGAAAAATTAGGAAAAACGATAAAATGAAAGAAAGTGCGGTTAAAAATCCTTTTATTTTAACCGCACTTTTTTGTATAAAAATTATTTTCTAGAGAGAGGTGGAACAAAGGTTAAACCTAAATCCCAAGGTTGCTCAATCCAAGTATTTTGTGGAATATCAATTACGTAATCATCCACTAATTCCGCACCTGCAGGTTTTGCAAATACAGTGACAAATTTTGCATTAGGGTACATTTGACGAATCGCACGTGCCGTATTACCCGTATCAACTAAATCATCTACCACGATAAATCCTTCGCCGCCATTTGGCACTTGGGCTGCATGAAGAACTTGTAATTCACCTTGATTGTTATGATCGTGATAACTTGCGATACAAACGGTTTCAATATGGCGAAGACCTAATTCTCTAGCCAATACAGCCGCTGGAAACAAACCACCGCGACTCACCGCAATAATACCTTTCCATTGGGAAGCTGGAAGTAAACGTTCTGATAATTTTCGGGCATGCATTTGAAACATATCCCAAGTCACCACATATTTTTCGCTCATAATTGCACCTTAGTTTAAATTTATCGAGAAATAAAAAATTGCGTAAGAATAACCCGAAATGGCATTTTATGCTATTATTTCGTAAATATTTTCAGTAAAAAGGAGCAATTATGTCTGAAATTACAACACTTCAACCTTCACTGTTATGGATAAGGACTGAAGACGATATTGTATCGGACTCAGTCCTTTTAATTTTAGTTGAATCCGTCGATGATTATAGTAATCCAAATAATCCCTTACCGCATTAACTATCTCCTCTCGTGTATTAAATTCCCGACCATAAAAGCATTTCGTTTTTTATCATCCAAAGAAACTCTCCATTGCGGCATTATCCAAGCAGTTTCCTTTCCTTGACAGTTTGGGGAATAACTGAGGGTATATGAGACTATCTCATTGTTAAATAAATCTAATATTGGGGATAAGTAGACTTTACTACCATCTTTTGCTTTAGTTACCCACTTTTGGTTCGGCTTGGTAGCCGTAAAATGGCGTTCTAGATGATTGGGTGCGATATAGCCAATCGTCCCTCGATAAGTCGTCAATTTTTTGCTTTTTCTTACCCGCACTTGAAGTTCAAGCTCTCGCATTAAACGTTGGATTTTCTTATGATTCACGCCCGGTAAACAGGCGTGAACCCGTCGGTAACCATAATCGGGATGCTTTGCTTTAATTTGGATAATCGCGGCTTTAAGCCCTTTATCCTTATCTGGCTTAACCTAGCGTCGAGCAAAAAACGTACTGCGTGCTAAGCCTGCAATATCTAATAGAGCTTTCAGGGGAAACTAAAAGGACTCAGCCCTGCGAATTACAGAATTTAGTCCTTGAACTAAATCAGTCTAACTTTTTGGGGTCAGATCAAACCGACCCTTTTGCTTAGAAATCAAATGATGCGTTGAATGAGAATGTGCGCGGTGCGCCGGATACAAGGTAGCCTCGACCCGGATAGCCGCCGACGGATTCCCAGTATTTTTTATTCGCCAAATTGTCAATGCGGGCGCGCAAGGTTACCGGCGTGTTGCCCAACATCACGATATAGCGTGCACCGACATCCACGCGCGTCCAGTCGCCCACTTTAAGCGTGTTTTGCGCATTGGCGTAGCTGGATCCGGTGTAAGTCAGGCGGGATTCTAAGGTTAAACCTTGCAATGCCGGAACGTCCCATTCTGCACCGAGGTTGGCTTGGAATTTCGGTACGCCGATAGTGTATTTGCCGTCCGTATCGGCAGAACCTGTGTTGCGTTGTTTAGCGTGTAAGAAAGTGGTGCCGCCTAACAAGCGTACATTGTCGGTTACTTGACCGTACACATTGATTTCAGCGCCGTTGTGACGATCTTTCCCTTTTTCGCTGAAAATCAGATTTTTATCTACATAACCGCGCGGTTTTTCCGTTGAGAACAAGGCTAAACTTGCACCAAAACCGCTTTGCGATTCATATTTCACGCCGATTTCTTTCTGTTTGGAAACGTACGGGCTGAGCATATCGCCTTTGTTGTGTGCGTTTGACGGTGCGGTTTCGCCTTGCGCCAAACTTTCAATGTAGTTGGCATACGCGGATATTTCCGGCGTGAAACGGTAAACTACGCCGAGGCTCGGGCTGACGTGCGCTTCTTTATAACGTTGATTCAACGCGCCGCTATCATAAGCGAAGTTTTGCGTATAAAGCTGTTGCCAACGTGCGCCAAGGGTGACTTGTAAAGTTTTATCCAAGAACGATAGCGTATCGGCAAGCGCCACGCTGTTTAAGACAACGCGGTCGGTCAATGCCGGCGAAGCAAGATCGTTACCTTTTCGCACCTTGGCGGAATAGCTAATGCCGTTAATGTAAGTCGGACGATATAAGTTTGTCTGAATCTGTTGGTTGTAATCAAACGCATAGGCATTTTTGCGTTTTTCCTGATAACGATTGGTGGCAAGCACAACTTCATGATCTACCGCACCGGTTGCAAAGGAACCTTTTACGCCCACTTCGCCGGTATGGATAATATTGCGACGCGCATTGTCAAAACGATATTCCGTGCCGTTACCGTTTACATTTTGCACGGTAAGATTGGCTAATACGTTTTCTTCTTTACCGTCGCGGAAACCATAAGCGGCATAGCCGGTTAAGTTCGGTAGGAAATCATATTCCGCCCACACGGTACCGAATACGTCGCGTTCGTCGGAATAAGTCCAGTGTTGCGCCCAGTTTGAGGTGGCTTTTGGTGCCGCCGGTACGCTGCTGACGCTGGATAAAGTGACGCTTGGACGTGTGCCGCTCAGATTATTTTTTTGATAGCCTAAGTCGGCGGATACGCGGGCTTGTTTACCTTTCCAGTCCAAGCCGAGGTGGAACACGGTATTACGCGCATTGTCGTGATCAATTTCGCTTTCGCCTTCCGTATGAGCCACATTTAAACGCACGCCGAATTCTTTGTTATCACCGAAACGACGGGAAATATCCGCACCGACGTTGGTGCGTTCACTGGAACTGTAACCGATGTTTAAACGGTTTAAATCTTCTTGCGGTGCACGTTTCGGCATTAAGGCAATCGTGCCACCGATAGAGCCGCCGCCCGGCGCCATGCCGTTTAAGAATGCCGACGCGCCGCGTTGCACGTCAACCCGCTCGAACATTTCGGAGGCAATATATTGGCGCGGTAATAAGCCGTATAAGCCGTTATATAAAATGTCATCGGAGTTGGTAATGAAACCGCGCATAAAATAGGCTTCCTGAAAATTACCAAAGCCGCGTGCCACCCGAACGGTCGGATCGTTTTTGAGCACGTCCGCCACGCTGCGGGCTTGTTTGTCCTGAATGAATTTATTGGTGTAGCTGGTCGTCGAGTACGGATTTTCCAAATTGGCTTTGTTGCCTAAAATACCGACACGGCTTCCGGCGGCAACCTGTCCGCCGGCAAATTCCTTGCTTAAGCCGTCAGGGGAAGCGTCCGCACTGATTTCGATCGCCTCCAATTGTTCGCTTTGGGTTGATTCTTGAGCATAAGCGAAATTAAGCGCAAAAAGCACTGCACTTGCGATCGTGGTGTGCATAAAGGTTTTTTGCATAAAAATGTTCCTAAATAAAAGTTAAATTGCGTAGTCGTCAAACTACATTTACATTTTCGGCAAGCCGCGTTGTGCGTTTGGCGCAGAACGGGTTTACCATAAAAATTCCTGCGGCGGATTAAATTTTCCGCAGTATGAACAAGAAATAAGTGCCGCCGAGTAGGGTGGCGACCAAGCCAGCCGGAATTTCGTACGGAAACAAAATTTGCCGCCCGAACCAATCCGCCAGCAACATAATCGTGCCGCCTAACAAAGCGGAAATCAGCAGTTGCGCCTTGGCTTTGTGCACGCCTAAGGAATAAGTCAGATGCGGCACTAACAACCCGATAAAACTTAACGGACCGATCATCAGCGTGGCAAGTGCGGTCAGCACGGCGCTGAATAAAATCAGCAGCAGGCGCGCACGTTTTAAGTTCAAGCCTAAAGCCTACGCCATTGGCGCTTGCAGGCTCAACAATTCCAGCCAACGGCTGAACAATAAACTGCCCGCCAGCAGAACAAGGCTCAACCCCATAAACGGCACGGCAAGTTCCGGCGTGGTGTTTTGCGTCGAGCCGGAAGTCCACGCGATCAGTTGATTGGCACGCGGATCGCCGCTGGCAATCGCAATCCGTTGTAAGGTGTCGAACAGCGCGGACAAACTGATACCAGTCAGCAACACTTTTTCCGGCAACATACCGTTGTGGTGATTAATCGCGGATAAAATCAACAGGGCGACCAGCGCGCCGCCGATGCCAGCCAGCCAGAACCACAGCGGCTGCTGGGCGGAAAACACGAACAATAGCAGCAAAATCCCCATACTCGCTCCAGAAGACACGCCCAATAATTCCGGGCTTGCCATTGGGTTTAAGGTCAGGCGCTGCAATAACACGCCGGCAACGGACAGCAAAATGCCGGCGCACAGCGCGATTAAAATGCGCGGATAGCGCAGATTGAGGATTTCCGGCGCAAACGGGTGATTGAAATCCAGCACCGACCACTGATCGAACGCGCTTTTGCCTACATTCAGCGCCAGCCACAAACTGACGGCGAACAGAATAATCAGCAGCCAAGTAAAGTGCGGTCGAAATCGGCGTTGTTTTTTCCGTTCCTCGCCGGTTAGCCGTCCGCTGTGCGGCAACGCGCGGAACATCAGCCACAGCAATAACGGCGTGCCCAATAAGGCGGTGACTGCACCGGTCGGGAAACTGAGTTGCGTATAAAAATTAAGTAGTTGTAGCAATAAATCGGTGATCGCCAATAACAACGCACCCACCAAAAATGCCGAAATTAACTGCCACGCTAAAGTTCGCACGCCGAGCTGGCGCACAATGGTTGCCGCCGCCAAGCCGATGAAACCGAGCATACCTACCGCACTGACCACGGCGGCGATTAAATACGCGCTGACGATCACCGCAAACAGGCGCAATTTGCCCACTGGCACGCCGAGGCTCTGCGCGTTGCTGTCGTTCAAGGTCAGAATGGTGAGCGGGCGGATAAATGAAAAAACAAGGCAAAAACCGACCACACTTTGTGCCAGCAGCCACTGGCTGTCGCGCCAGCTTTCCTGCACCAACGAGCCAGCGCCCCATTGTGCCAAGCCGCGCGATTCTTCCGGATAAAATAACATCATCATGCCAGTGAACGCGCCGAAATATAAATTAACCACCAAGCCCGCCAAAATTAACAATAACGGCGACATGGTTTTGCGCAGCGACAAGCTCATCACCAACAATAAACTCAAGCTCGTGCCGAGCAACGCGATTAAGCCGCTGCCGTATTCCAATAACTGCGGCGCGAAAATAGCGCTTAAAAACAGCCCGAACTGCGCGCCGCCGCTGATACCGAGGGTGTTGTCGGAGGCGAGCGGATTGCTCATCACTTGTTGCAACAATAATGCGGCGAACGCCAGCCCGCCGCCGGCGAGTAACGCGATGCTAATGCGCGGCAGAGTGTAGCTTTGCACCAACAATAACGGCAGCGAATCGCTGGCGCGCAATAAATCGGTCAGTACCGTGTCGGGCGGCAGTTGCAGGTGCAGTAAGAATGCGCCGAGCGCGACGAAAATCACGCTCAACACGACAATCAATAATGCGGCGCGGTTTACCATGCGTCACCTCCGTGCAGTAAGCCATCGGCGAACACATGGGCGAAACGCCGTGCCGACGGAATCGCACCGAACGACCACACCGCCGGTAGAATCAATGCTTCTCTGGTCATCGGCAAATGTTGCCACAGAGTATTATGCGTGAGCGCGCTGGCAATGTTGGCGGGATAAGGTTTGACGATCACAAAACGAGTGTTCGGCGGCAGTTTGGCGAGTTCGGTGATTTCGATATTCTGAAAACCCCAGTAATTCACCTTCGGCAGATAGGCGTTGCGGAAGCCGAGTTGTTTCGCCACCGCGCCGAACAGACTGTTTTCGCCGTAAATGCGCAGGTGACGGGTATCGATAAATTGCAGCAAGGCGAGCGGGCGATCGGTAAAGGCGCTTAATTCTGTTTTCAGCCGTTGCACGTCTTGTTCATATTGCGCCAGCAGTTGTTGCACCGCCTGTGGTTTGCCGATAATTTGCCCGATAGTTCGGGTGGCGTTCAGCACGTTTTGCCACGCGTCGCCCGCCTGATAAAAATTTACGTTATGCACTTGCGCATAAGGACGCAGTAAATTATTGAGTGACGCATAAAAATTGCTGTTAATGAAAACTAAATTCAGGTCATCGGCAGAATGTGACAAGGTGGCGATAAGTTCTAAATTCGGCTGCAAACGAACGCCTAAATCGACGGTAGTTTTCGGCAATTCGGGTTGCTTGACCCAAGTTTGATAACTTTGCATATCGCCCACTGCGAGCGGCGGTTCGCCCAATGCAATGAGGGTTTCCGCCGCCGCCCAATCCACCGTGGTGTAGCCGTTATGCGACGCGGCAAATAGCACGCTGTGTGCTAAAAGTGCGGTCATTCCGAGCAGTGTTTTTAATAATTTACGCATTTTAATAAAAACTCACCGGACGTTGGGTTTGTGGGTGCGGGATCACGTTCAGCCGAATGCCGTAAATCGCCTCCAACAACGGCGGGTTGACGATTTGCTGTGCGTCGCCCTGCGCCAGCAGTTTGCCGCTGTGCAGTGCCACCAAATGATCGCAAAAATGCGCCGCCAGATTGATGTCGTGAATCACGATCACCACGCCTAGCCCCAAATCGCGACTTAATTGATGCACTAACTGCATAACTTCCACTTGGTGCGCAATATCCAATGCGGCGAGCGGTTCGTCCAACAGCAGAAAACGGCTTTGCTGCGCCAACAGCATGGCGAGCCAAATGCGCGAGCGTTCGCCGCCGGACAGCGTATCCACCAGTTGATCGGCGAATTTTTCCGTGTGGGTCAGGCGCAACGCTTCGGCGATCGCCTGTTTATCCGCCGCCGTTTGGCGTCCGAACAGCCCGTTCCACGCATAACGTCCCATGCCGATTAATTCGCGTGCGGTTAAATTGGTGGCAGCGGGCAGATGTTGCGGCAGATAGGCGACCCGTTTGGCAAATTCTCGTTGGTTCCAGTGCGCAATATCTTTGCCGTCCAACGAAATCGAACCGCCGGACAGTTGGGTCTGGCGTGCCATTAATTTGATTAAGGTGGATTTGCCGGAACCGTTATGCCCGATCAAACCGTACACCTTGCCGGCATCAAACGTGAATGAAGTGGGGAAGAGCAAGGTACGCTGCGGAATGCGAAAAGAAATCTGATCAAGTTGGAACACGGTTTCACCACGACTTATTTAGTCGGTTGTCAAAAGTCACGCAATGTTATATGAAAACTATTTTCATTTCAATTTAAACGCTGAATTGTTTCAGGCGGGTAAAGTGCGGTCAATATTTATTGCGTTTTTAAGGACGCTTTTGAAAGGCATAGTAGAGAAAATCATAAGTCATTTTATCTACTATGCCTTTTGTTCTAGTAGGCGGGTGAAATTTGTGATTCGATTATTGATTCATCGACATACAAAGTAAAGTTAATGGATGAATACAAGTCACGTTAGATGACATATCAATTTGCCATTTACAGGTTTGACATTCAGATATAACGTAATCAAATCCACCCTCGTTAATATTATCGAATAGATTTTTACCAATAGATTGTGAAATTTCATAGTTTTCTGATTTAAAACCGTAAGTCCCCGCAATACCACAGCATTGGCTAGGTAACATAATGATTTCTAAACTTGGAATTTTTTTCAACACTTCCAAAGTATAAGGTGCCCAACCTGCCTTATCTACGTGACAAGCGGTGTGATAAGCCACTCTAAGTTTGAGTGGTTTCAACGGTAATGTTTTACCCTCTTTGAAAAGCTGATATAAAAATGGGGTTACCATATGGATATGCGGACGGACTTTGGCGTTATCGATACCTAAAATATGATGGTATTCGTCACGCAGATTAAGTGAACAACTTGATGCCTCACTAATCACATCTATTCCATTTTCATCTACCATTTTTCCAATGTAATCGGTATTGAATTGTGCAATATTACGAGCGCGATTAGGAAAACCGTTTACCATTAATGGTAAACCACAGCATTTTTCTTTTTCTAATAACATTACCCCAATATTCATCGCATTGAACACTTTAAGGAATTCTTTGCCAAGCTGTGGATTATTATAATTAACATAACAACCGTGGAAATATGCTACTTTTCGCTCAAATTTTTGTTGGTCTTGTAACGCATTTTTCATATACCAGCTACGGAACGTACCAAACGCATATTTAGGTAAAGTACGTTTCTTACTGATATTAAGGGTTTTTTCCAACATAAATTTGGTGGCTTTCAGACCCGTAATGGTGTTCACAATGGGGGCAAGTGGAGTATTGATTTTCCCCATTACATCTGTGTTACTTAAAATCGCATCACGCAATTTATTCATTAACGGTTTTTTAGACTGCGCTAAGTGATTATTACGCGCTCGTACAATTAAATCGCCAATTTTCACATCAGACGGACAAGCCACTTCACAACGTTTACAGTTGGTGCAATATTTAAGTGCTTCATCATAAAGTTCAGCAGATTTTAAGCGTAAACGCTCACCATCTGGGCCAGATTGTTTTGGACCAGGATAAAGTGGGTTGTTGCGTGAAACCGGACAAACAGCGGTACAAGCCGTACATTTAATACAGCTTTCAAAACTTTCGTCGATATATTTATGGCTTTCAGGTGAATTAAGGGATTGTTTTGCACTATCAATGAGTCGTTGAATATTATTATCCATATTATTCCCCCTTATTTCGCCAAGATTTCATCAGCAACTGCCAAGGCAGTTACAACTGCGACACCCGAACCACAACCAAGCTCAAGCGCATTAAACCCACCAATTACATTACCGACGGCATATAAATTCGTTAAATACTGACCGCTCTTTTGCACTTGGCATTGAGCATTAATTGCCACACCAGCAGATTGATAAGGTTGTGGATGAGCAAAACGATGAGCAGTCCAAGTGAAACGATCTTTATCGTTAAACCCTTCAACACCGATAATATCGGATTCAAAAACTGGCTCATAAATTTTATCGAATTCAGAAATGAGTCCTTTACTGAAGAAACTTCCTGAAGCGAGTACGAAATTATCTGCAGTAATTTCTTCATCTTCAAGCAAGCGAGTGTTGATACAACGTACTTGATTTCCTTCAAATGTTGCGCTCAATGCACTATCACTGTTAATCATTAAACCACCAAGGGATTCAAATTTACGGCGTAATTGGATTCGTTGGCGCATACCAAGCAATGATGGGGGCAGCGTTGGTAATTCAAATAATGCAAGTTTAGTTGCATCACGAAGTGCGGTCATAAATTCTTGGTTTTCTAAACCAAAACAAGCAGGTAAAAATACCGCTTCTGCACCTTGCGCTGATTCTATGATTTCTTTCACTAAATCTTTAAAAGCGAGTTTATGTTCTAAAAGTTGAGAGATATTGACACTACGGAATTCTCGGGCATTTTTACGAAGTTCATCTAATTGTGGAATATTTAAGAAACCACTGGTGACCTCACAATACTCAAATTGTGGGTTTAACACCAAATTTGCCGCTAAAAGTTGAGGTTGAAAATCGTGATAACCTTCAATACCAAGCACTGCAATACGTTTATGCGGAAAAGGTTCATTACCTTGCACAGTTGGCACGCTATTTGGCGAAAGCCACGCACCGCGTAAACTGCCTAAGCCTGTTACACGCCAGTGATTTTTTTCCGTAGAACCAATTAAATCAAGATGTAATTCATTGGCTAAACGTTCAAAATCTTGTGCTTTAGCAAGCACTTTCTCTGCACCCAATAAACTATAAGGATGAGCAGGTAATTCATTGTGAAGTGCGGTAATATTTTCTTTTAAATTTTCTACCGTGCGATTTTCCCCATATGTCGTTGATGGCATACGGCTTAATAAATCTAAAGAGCCAGATGCAAAATCAATGGCTGCTTGACCGTTGTTGATAATCACGCAACGTTTGCCGCGTTGTTGAAGGACGATGCCACAGGTTAAACCAGCCAAACCACCGCCAATAATAGCTACATCAAAATTCATTGCTATCCGTCCCTTGTTGTGCTTGTTCATCAAGCGGTTTCACATCATTTAAACCTAATACGCTACCATACATCCAAGAGGTAAATTCGGCTTCGCGAATAGCTTCCCCCCAAGCAATCGGTTCAATACCACGCCAGCGTTCTTCCATAAAGGCAGAAAGTTGAGTAGTTGATTGACGTGGTGTTGCCACTTCAAAACGATTCATTAGTCCTGCAGCACGACAAGCACAGAGTTCAGCTTGACAAGTTCCCATTCCAACTCGGGAGCGACGACGTAAATCGACGAGATTATTTACATCCAGTTCATCAACAGCGTAACGAACTTCCCCCGCTGTTACCGCTTCACATTCGCAAACCATTGAACGATCTAAACGTTCTTTTTCAAGCAAACGAGTAGCCCGTGAACCGTGACGATATACGGCAGAATAACGAATAGTACTTGGTAATGAAATAACTTTTTGATTGGTTTCTTGGCGGCTTTCAGTCGAACCTGGTAGAGCCTGTTCAGCAGTAACACAACGAGCCGTTTTATTGAGTTTTTTACAAACAAGGTCGGTCGCCCATTCAGCCATTAAACGATAAGTCATTAACTTACCGCCAGTGATTGTAATAAAGCCATCTAAGCCATCACGCTCTGCGTGGTCAAGTAGTACAATACCACGACTCACATTTCGACCTGATGGATCATCATCGCTTGCAACTAATGGTCGCACCCCAGCATAAGCACGTAATACGCGAGTATGACGCAAACTAGGTGCAAGTTTCTCACCTTCACGGAAAAGAATATCCACTTCCTCTGGCGTTACTTCCATATTATCAATTTGATCATAAGGAATGCGGCTAGATGTTGTTCCAATCACACAAATTGTATCGCCAGGGACGAGAATATCCGCATCAGCAGGTTTACGGCAGCGGTTAATTACAAGTTTATTAATGCGATGGCCCATTACGAGCAATGCGCCTTTTGCAGGGAACATTTTAATTTTGAGATCGGCATATTCCGCGATGCCTTGTCCCCAAATACCACCAGCATTTACAACAAGCGGTGCAAAAAATTGGCGTTCTCTGCGATTTTTGTGATCGTACACATTCACGCCAATCACTTTTCCACCTTCACGAATCAAATTTTTTACTTCGCAATAAGTGAACATTTTTGCGCCGTTTTCTGTGGCGTCCATCATATTAGAGGCGGTTAAACGGAATGGGTCAATAGAACCATCTGGCACAACAACAGCGCCCACTAAATCAGGGTTTACTGAAGGTTCCATAATTTTAGCTAGTTCAGGATCAATGGCTTGCGCATCAATTCCAGATTTTGCACAGCTCTCAAGGAAGGTTTTTTGATAGTCGAGCGAATCTTCAGGCAAAGTGATAAATAAGCCTTCCGTTTCATCTACGCAATGACGCGCAATTTTGCGCAAAATGCGGTTTTCTTTAATACATTCTTCAGCAGATTCTTGGTCGTTCACGGCGTAACGCGCACCACTGTGTAATAATCCGTGGTTACGTCCTGTGGCTCCTGTCGCAATATCTCGACGTTCCAATAAAATACAATCAATGCCACGAAGTGCACAATCGCGCGCAATACCTGCTCCTGTTGCACCACCACCGATAATGATCACATCAGTGCTAAGTGACGAAAGATCTCCAACATCTTTATAGATACTAGGCGATAATCCCATTGTTTACCCCCGATTCCCAAAATGTAATAAAAAATAATATAAAAAGTGTAATCATTGTAGAGAAGTGCGGCAAAATTAACAACATTTTGAGCGTAAAAGAAAATGATTTTGTGATATTGATCACTATAATTTTCGCATTCGCTCAAACGGTGTAAAAATTTTGTGAAACACTTCACATTTTTGATTTTTTTACTTTCTTATTTTTTATTTTCTTTTATGATTCACAAATCCCTTACTGTTTCAAAAGGGTAAATTTAGATGACACATAATTAAAAAGTTGGAGAAAAAATTATGTTTGGACCATTCAAACCCGCTCCGCATATTGCGGAACTTCCAGCGGAAAAAATTGATTCCACGTATAAACGCTTACGTTGGCAAGTGTTTGCGGGCATCTTTTTTGGTTACGCCGCTTATTATTTCGTCCGTGCAAACTTCGATTTAGCACAAAAAGGCTTGATTGAAGCTGGTATGTATAACAAAGCTGAACTTGGGATTATCGGTACAGGGGCGGGTTTGGCATACGGCTTATCTAAATTCTTTATGGCATCCATTTCCGATCGCTCAAACCCAAAAGTCTTTTTACCTTTCGGTTTGCTCTTATCTGGTTTGTGTATGACGATGATGGGTCTCATGCCATGGGCAACCTCAGGGATTGCCGTGATGTTCATCATGATTTTCTTAAACGGTTGGTTCCAAGGTATGGGTTGGCCACCATGTGGTCGTACAATGGTGCATTGGTGGTCTAAATCTGAACGTGGTTCGATCGTGTCAATTTGGAATACCGCACATAACTTAGGGGGAATGGTACCAGGGGCGATGGTGTTACTCGCCAGTGCCGTTTACTTCAGCATACATGGTGTTGAAGCGACCGCAAAAGATGTTTGGCAACAAGCTCTTTATTATCCAGGTATTGCAGCCATGATTGCGGCGATTCCAATTTATTTTATGATGAAAGATACACCACAATCTTGTGGTTTACCTCCTATCGAAAAATGGCGTAATGATTACCCAGACGATTACAACGAAAAAACCTATGAGCATGATTTAAGCACAAAAGATATTTTCGTGACTTACGTCTTAAAAAATCGCCTACTTTGGTATATCGCGATTGCTAACGTATTCGTGTATTTAATCCGCTACGGTGTCTTAAAATGGTCGCCAGTGTACCTTGGCGAAGTGAAACACTTCAACATCAAAGGGACTGCTTGGGCGTACACTATTTATGAATTAGCCGCGGTTCCGGGGACTTTATTATGTGGTTGGGTCTCTGATAAAGTGTTCAAAGGTAAACGTGGTTTAACCGGTTTCATTTTCATGATTTTAACCACTGCCGCCGTCGTAGCATTATGGTTAAACCCAGCAACACCAGAAGCTGAATTAGCTAAATATGCAGGTCATGCATGGTATGAAAACCCATATCAGTTAATGGACTTCATTCTCATGACAACCATTGGTTTCTTAATCTACGGTCCTGTGATGCTTATCGGTTTACATGCGCTTGAGCTTGCACCGAAAAAAGCAGCAGGGACATCTGCAGGTTTCACCGGTTTATTTGGTTACTTAGGTGGTACTGTATCTGCATCAGCCGTAGTGGGTTGGGCTGCCGAATATTATGGCTGGGACGGTGGTTTCTACGTAATGATCGGCGGTGGCGTATTAGCGGTGTTATTACTCTTAATCGTAATGGTTGAAGAAGGAAAACACAAAGCGAAATTAGGCGATACCTACGGTACTAAATAATTAGCTTAAAAAAGGCGGTGGGCAAATTGCTTAGTCGCCTTTTTTGTAACTAAAATCTAAAAAAAACCATAAAAATTTACCGCACTCTTAAGGAGAAAATACTTATGAAACTTAAACCTTTAGCCCTTTCTTTATTAGCAGCTGGCGTACTAGCAGGTTGTAGCAGCCATTCATCAAATATGGCGAATCCCCAAATGAAATCAGACAAAATCATTATTGCTCACCGTGGTGCTAGCGGTTATTTACCAGAGCATACGTTAGAATCTAAAGCACTTGCGTTTGCACAACACGCAGATTATTTAGAGCAAGATTTAGCAATGACTAAGGATGGTCGTTTAGTGGTTATTCACGATCACTTTTTAGATGGCTTGACTGATGTTGCGAAAAAATTCCCACATCGTCATCGTAAAGATGGCCGTTACTATGTCATCGACTTTACCTTAAAAGAAATTCAAAGTTTAGAAATGACAGAAAACTTTGAAACCAAAGACGGCAAACAAGCACAAGTTTATCCTAATCGTTTCCCACTTTGGAAATCACATTTTAGAATTCACACCTTTGAAGATGAAATTGAATTTATCCAAGGCTTAGAAAAATCCACTGGCAAAAAAGTAGGGATTTATCCAGAAATCAAAGCACCTTGGTTCCACCATCAAAATGGTAAAGATATTGCTGCAGAAACGCTCAAAGTGTTAAAAAAATATGGCTATGATAAGAAAACCGATATGGTTTACTTACAAACTTTCGATTTTAATGAATTAAAACGTATCAAAACGGAATTACTTCCAAAAATGGGTATGGATTTGAAATTAGTTCAATTAATTGCTTATACAGATTGGAAAGAAACACAAGAAAAAGATTCAAAGGGTTATTGGGTAAACTATAATTACGATTGGATGTTTAAACCTGGAGCAATGGCAGAAGTGGTTAAATATGCCGATGGTGTTGGCCCAGGTTGGTATATGTTAGTTAATAAAGAAGAATCCAAACCTGATAATATTGTGTACACTCCGTTGGTAAAAGAACTTGCACAATATAATGTGGAAGTGCATCCTTACACCGTGCGTAAAGATGCACTACCCGCGTTTTTCACAGATGTAAATCAAATGTATGATGCCTTATTGAATAAATCAGGGGCAACAGGTGTATTTACTGATTTCCCAGATACTGGCGTGGAATTCTTAAAAGGAATAAAATAATTTCTATTATAACCGTAGGTAAACATACCCACGGTTAACTAGGTTTCTATATCGTAGAAACTAAAAATCTACTCTAACAGAGTAACATCATAATCAATCTAGGTGTTCTAACCTAGAATTCAAATAAGGAGGCTATTTCAAAACACTCCGTATTCTTTTTTAATAAATTCTCTTCCCCTTTACTTAGGGAAAACACTCTTCATTTCAACCGCACTTCTAAGGAGTGATCTATGGATAAATCATTAAAAGCGAACTGTATTGGCGAGTTTTTAGGTACAGCCTTATTGATTTTCTTTGGTGTGGGCTGCGTTGCAGCACTAAAAGTAGCAGGCGCTAGTTTTGGCTTGTGGGAAATCAGCATTATGTGGGGGATGGGCGTTGCACTTGCAGTATATGCAACAGCGGGTTTATCTGGCGCACATTTAAACCCTGCAGTAACCATTGCCCTTTGGAAATTTGCTTGCTTTGATGGCAAAAAAGTAATTCCTTACATCATTTCACAAATGCTCGGCGCATTCTTTGCTGCCGCATTAGTTTATGCCTTATACCGCAATGTTTTTATCGATTATGAAACAGCCCACAATATTGTTCGTGGTACACAAGAAAGTTTAAGCCTTGCGGGTACATTCTCCACTTATCCTCATCCAAGTTTAAGCATTGGTGGTGCCTTTGCTGTGGAATTCGTGATTACTGCAATTCTTATGGCATTAATTATGGCATTAACTGACGATGGAAACGGAGTACCTCGTGGTCCACTTGCCCCATTATTAATCGGTATCTTGATAGCCGTTATTGGTGGTGCTATGGGACCATTAACTGGTTTTGCCATGAATCCAGCACGTGACTTCGGACCAAAATTCTTTGCTTATCTCGCTGGCTGGGGCGAACTCGCTTTAACTGGCGGACGCGAAATCCCTTATTTTATCGTTCCAATGGTTGCACCTGTTTTAGGCGCATTAGCTGGTGCATGGTTATACAAAAAAGCAATTGGCGGCAATTTACCTTGTAATTGCGGCTGCGAATAATTATTTGAAGGAGTAATACTATGACAGACAAAAAATACATCATTGCATTAGACCAAGGCACAACAAGCTCTCGCGCAGTATTATTAGATCATAATGCGAATGTGGTTGAAATTGCACAACGTGAATTTACCCAAATCTACCCTCGAGCTGGTTGGGTAGAACATAACCCAATGGAAATTTGGGCAACTCAAAGCTCAACCTTAAACGAAGTCGTTGCAAAAGCGGGCATTACATCTGATGAAATCGCTGCTATCGGTATCACCAACCAACGTGAAACCACCATTGTATGGGAAAAATCAACCGGTACACCTGTTTACAACGCTATCGTTTGGCAATGCCGCCGTACTGCAGACATTACCGATAAATTAAAAGCCGATGGCCATGAAGAATATATTCGTAATACCACAGGCTTAGTGGTTGACCCTTACTTCTCTGGTACAAAAGTAAAATGGATTTTGGATAACGTTGAAGGAGCGCGAGAAAAAGCTGAACGAGGCGAATTATTATTTGGTACCGTTGATACTTGGCTTGTATGGAAATTGACTCAAGGCCGAGTGCACGTAACCGATTATACCAACGCATCTCGTACCATGTTATTTAACATCCATACTAAACAATGGGATGACAAGATGCTTGAAATCTTGAATATTCCTCGTTCAATGTTACCTGAAGTACGTAATTCTTCTGAAATTTACGGCCAAACCAATATCGGTGGTAAAGGTGGTGTGCGTATTCCTGTTGCAGGGATTGCTGGTGACCAACAAGCCGCTCTTTACGGACATCTTTGCGTACATGCAGGCCAAGCCAAAAACACTTACGGCACAGGTTGCTTTATGTTACTCCACACGGGTAACAAAGCTATTACATCCAAAAATGGACTACTCACAACCATTGCTTGTAATGCAAAAGGCGAACCAGAATATGCCTTAGAAGGTTCTGTATTTATCGCGGGTGCATCAATCCAATGGCTCCGTGATGAACTCAAAATTGTTCACGATAGTTTTGACTCTGAATACTTTGCACAAAAAGTGACTGATAGTAATGGCGTATATGTTGTTCCAGCTTTCACAGGCTTAGGCGCACCATATTGGGATCCATATGCGCGCGGTGCGATTTTTGGTCTTTCTCGCGGCGCAAACCGTAATCATATTGTTCGAGCAACCTTAGAATCTATTGCTTACCAAACCCGTGATGTCTTAGAGGCTATGCAATCAGATTCGGGTGAACGATTACAATATCTCCGTGTAGATGGTGGTGCGACAAACAATAACTTCTTAATGCAATTCCAAGCTGACATTTTAGATGTAAATGTAGAGCGTCCAGTTGTGAAAGAAGTAACAGCTCTAGGCGCAGCTTATCTTGCTGGTTTAGCAACGGGCTTCTGGAAAGATTTAGACGAGCTTCGCGATAAAGCCCGTGTAGAACGCACCTTCAGTCCAGACAGCGACAATGAAAAACGTGAACGTCGCTACAAAGGCTGGAAAAAAGCAGTTAAACGCTCATTAGAATGGGCAAAAGAAGATGAAGAATAATTTATAAATTAATTCTCATACAAAAAGAGCGGTCAAAGCTTCTTTTATTTTGACCGCACTTTTTTGTATAAAAATTATTTTCTAGAGAGAGGTGGAACAAAGGTTAAACCTAAATCCCAAGGTTGCTCAATCCAAGTATTTTGTGGAATATCAATTACGTAATCATCCACTAATTCCGCACCTGCAGGTTTTGCAAATACAGTGACAAATTTTGCATTAGGGTACATTTGACGAATCGCACGTGCCGTATTACCCGTATCAACTAAATCATCTACCACGATAAATCCTTCGCCGCCATTTGGCACTTGGGCTGCATGAAGAACTTGTAATTCACCTTGATTGTTATGATCGTGATAACTTGCGATACAAACGGTTTCAATATGGCGAAGACCTAATTCTCTAGCCAATACAGCCGCTGGAAACAAACCACCGCGACTCACCGCAATAATACCTTTCCATTGGGAAGCTGGAAGTAAACGTTCTGATAATTTTCGGGCATGCATTTGAAACATATCCCAAGTCACCACATATTTTTCGCTCATAATTGCACCTTAGTTTAAATTTATCGAGAAATAAAAAATTGCGTAAGAATAACCCGAAATGGCATTTTATGCTATTATTTCGTAAATATTTTCAGTAAAAAGGAGCAATTATGTCTGAAATTACAACACTTCAACCTTCATTATTATGGAAATGGTTCGATCAAATTTGTGCAATCCCTCATCCTTCTCATTATGAAGATACGTTAGCTAACTTTATTGTAAATTGGGCAAAAGAAAAGCATTTTTTTGTTGAACGCGATGAAGTAGGTAATGTCCTCATTCGTAAACCCGCAACAAAAGGAATGGAAAATCACACACCTGTTGTGCTACAAGCGCACTTAGATATGGTGCCACAGGCTAATGAAGGCAACCCACATGATTTTACCAAAGATCCTATTCAACCTTATATCGATGGAGAATGGGTGAAAGCGCGAGGTACAACACTAGGATCTGACAATGGTATCGGTTTAGCCTCTACGTTAGCGGTGCTAGAAAGCAATGATTTAACCCATCCACCTCTTGAAGTGCTTTTAACAATGACAGAAGAAACTGGGATGGATGGCGCAAAAGGCTTACGTCATAACTGGTTACAATCTGAAATTTTAATCAATACAGATACCGAAGAAATTGGCGAAATTTACATTGGTTGTGCGGGCGGCATTAATGCAAACTTTGAAATTCCCGTTCAATATGAAACCAATACGTTTGAGCACAGTGCACAAATCACCCTTAAAGGTTTACGTGGCGGTCACTCTGGCGGCGATATTCATACAGGGCGTGCAAATGCAATCAAAGTGTTAGCGCGAGTATTAGCAAAACTCTCTCAAAATCAACCGCACTTTACTCTCTCTGAAATTCGTGGTGGCTCAATTCGTAATGCAATTCCTCGAGAAGCAGCAGCTGTGTTAGCCTTTAATGGCGATGTAAAAACCATAGAAAGTGCGGTAGAAAATCTGGCGGTTGTGCTTAAAGAAGAATTAGCAATTGCAGAACCTAATCTCACACTTTTTGTAGAATCCGCAGAAAAAGCCCCTACCGTATTCACCGCACAAAGCACTCAAACGGTTATTAACGCACTCAACGTATTGCCAAACGGCGTAATCCGCAATAGTGATGTAGTTAAAAATGTCGTAGAAAGTTCATTAAGCGTTGGCGTATTGAAAACAGAAGGTAATGTTGTAAAAAGCACTATTTTAGTTCGTTCATTAATTGAAAGCGGTAAATATTACGTAACTGAAATGCTCAGCTCACTTGCAATCTTAGCAAATGCAAAAGTCGAGTTTTCTGCGCCTTATCCAGGCTGGCAACCTGTAAATGACTCAATCATCTTAGACGTTACTCGTAAACATTATGCTGAAGTGCTAGGCGAGCAACCTGTAGTGAAAGTCATTCACGCAGGATTAGAATGTGGTCTTTTAAAAGAACATTATCCACATATAGAAATGATTTCTGTTGGGCCAACAATCCGAAATGCTCACTCACCAGATGAAAAAGTGGAAATCGCAGCAGTACAAACCTATTGGGATTTATTGACAAGAGTACTTGCCGATATTCCTGCGAAGTAATCTAATATTAATTAAAAGTGCGGTTAAAATTTCTTTTGTTTTAACCGCACTTTTATTTTTTTCGTTTCGCTCTTGGGTGCGCCTGATCGTACACTTCTGCTAGATGTTGGAAATTTAAGTGAGTATAAATTTGTGTGGTGGAAAGGTTGCTATGCCCAAGCAATTCTTGCACGGCGCGTAAATCAGAACTGGCTTCCAACATATGCGTCGCAAAAGAATGACGTAATTTGTGCGGATTAAGATGGCTATTTAAGCCTTGACGAATACCCCAAGTTTCTAAACGTTTTTGAATGGCTCGATGAGAAATACGATTTCCAAGCTGGCTAACAAATAATGCCTCATCTTTTGGGTTAAATAATGCCCGCACTTTTAACCATTCTTGAATAGCATGCGAAGCATAACGTCCAAACGGCACAACTCGTTCTTTGTTACCTTTCCCAATAACGCGTACTTCCCGCACTCGGGTATTAATGCTGTTTAAATCTAAGCCTTGTAATTCCGATAAACGTAAACCTGAACTATACATTAATTCCAAAATCGCACGATCACGAATATCAATCGGCTCTTTGCTATCGTTGGCAAGCAATTGTTGAACTTGCTCGCCATCCATATTTTTCGGTAAATGCTTACCTTGTTTCGGTGCAGAAATGCCTGTGGTGGGATTTACTTTCAATTCGCCTTGTTGCACCAAAAAACTGAGAAATCGACGCAATGCGGATAAACGCAAAGCCAAGCTTTTTTCTTTTAAGCCTTGTTTTTTGCTTTCCGCTAAAATAAAGCGCACCACGCTAGGCGTCACTTGTGTCCAAGAATGAATATCTTGTTGCGCTAAGATTTTGATGGTGGCATCAAGCTGATGTTGATAATTGGTAAGTGTGTGAGGACTCATTTGGCGTTCAATCCGCAAATAATCCCAATAACGATTTAACGCTGTTAGCATGACAAACTCAATTCAAATAAACGTTCTTTCGGGTTCAATTTAAACCCTTCCGATTCCAACATTGAATATTGATTTTGCGCTAATTCTGCGACTAAACGATTGGATTGCGTAAAATGCACAAAGTCTTTTGCTTTAGAAATCAACGCCGCATAAATTTCTGTTTGTTGAGCATGTTCCAACACGAAAATATCGGTGATTTGCCAATAGCGTTGTAATTGTAAAGAAGAAAGGCGAGGGAAAAGCTGCACAAAGCCAATAGCCTTTTCGTTCTCATCCACCGCAATAAAAAACAGGCTTTCATTAAAACGCATACGATTAGTTAAAAAAGCTAAGGTACGTTCTGGATTCTCTGCTTGCCCATAGGCTTGGCGATAGGCTTCAAAAAGAGGAAGAAGCACTTCAATATTCCATTGTTCAGCTTTGAAAAGTTTCATAATTGGTTATTTTTTATTGGTTCCATACAGGTAATTGTAGCTTTTTAGCTCAAGATAATCATCTTTCTGTGAGAATTTTTTTAATTTTATGATCTTCTGCAAAGAATAGGGGCGAAATTTTGGTATAGTAAGCAAGTTAATTTTATCAACTATGGAGAAACAAAAATGGCACGTCGTCCTTTAGTTATGGGTAACTGGAAATTAAACGGTAGCAAAGCATTCACGAAAGAATTAATCGAGGGATTAAAAGCGGAATTACATGATGTAACAGGTTGTGATGTAGCAATTGCCCCCCCCGTTATGTATTTAGGTACGGCTGAAGCAGCACTTTCTGGTTGTGGTTGCAGCTGTGGCGGTAAAAGTGTGATTCAATTAGGTGCACAAAACGTAGATATCAATGTGAAAGGTGCATTTACTGGTGATATTTCTAGCGAAATGTTAAAAGATTTCGGTGCAAAATACATCATTATTGGCCACTCTGAACGCCGCACTTATCATAAAGAAAGCGACGAATTTGTGGCGAAAAAATTTGGTGCATTAAAAGAAGCTGGTTTAGTGCCAGTATTATGTATTGGTGAATCTGAAGCAGAAAATGAAGCAGGCAAAACTGAAGAAGTATGTGCACGTCAAATTGATGCAGTCATCAATGCATTAGGCGTAGAAGCATTCAACGGTGCAGTGATCGCATACGAACCAATCTGGGCGATTGGCACGGGTAAATCTGCGACTCCAGCACAAGCACAAGCCGTTCATGCATTTATCCGTGGTCACATCGCGGCGAAATCTCAAGCCGTGGCAGAGCAAGTAATTATTCAATACGGCGGTTCTGTAAATGATGCAAATGCCGCTGAATTATTTACTCAGCCAGACATCGATGGCGCATTAGTGGGTGGCGCATCATTAAAAGCCCCTGCATTTGCAGTAATTGTTAAAGCAGCAGCTGCAGCGAAAAACTAATTTTCAGTTAATTAGAATAACAACAAAAGTGCGGTAAATTTTTACCGCACTTTTTTATATCTTATATATTTTTGATGAATGGGTTAGTAAGCGGTATCAATCGGCAATTCTGCTCTGCACCATCCATCAAATCCGCCAATCATACTAAATACATTTTTATAGCCTTGTTCCACGAGAAAAGTCGCTACATTTCGACTGCTCACGCCGTGATAACAACTCACAATAATAGGCGAATCAAAATCTGCTAGTTCTTCAAATTGCAAAAAACTTTGGTTTGTTAAATGAAAAGCACCTTTAGGATGCGAGTAGGTAAATCGAGCATCATCGCGAATATCGGCTAACACAGCCCCTTGTTGAACCATTTCCCAAGCTTGTTGTGGCGTAATTTCTTTAAATGACATTTATAAACTTCCTTTTGCGTGTTGTTTGTAAACGCCATCAACCATAACAAGAATCATCGCGATGACTAAACAAATAAAAAGTGGGTAGCTTTCGCTATCAATTTGTTCTCCGATCAAAAATGATACGCATAGCATCATAATAGTTTCAACATAACCAAGCAGACCGAGTAAATTCATAGGAAGCATATTACTGGCTATTACATAGGCAATTAACGCAGTACCGCTGATTAATCCTAGTAATACAAGCAGCCCCCAAATAAACGGATTGGTTTGTTGTACTGTCGCGAAATCTGTTTGTAAAGCAAAATAAATACTGACAGGCATAAGGCTTAACATTTCTAAACAAAAGGAGGCAAGATCGGTATTTTTTAATGCTTTTCGGATAGAAAAATATGCGGTGTAACCTAAACAGATAACAATGGCTTCCCAAGAAAGACCGCCTTTTAGCACAATATTAGAAATTACGCCTAATGTTGCAATGATAACTGCAATAAATTTGAATGTTGAAATGCGTTCTTTAAAAAACACGCGACCTGCCGCCACCATTACAATTGGTAAAAGTAGATAACCAAAAGATACGCTTAATGAACTGCCATTATTCGGTGCCCAAAGAAAAAGCCACATTTGAAAGCCCATTAATAATCCGCAAAGTAAATATGACAATGCTAAGTGCGGTCGTTTTTGAATGCGTTTTAAACGTTCAATTAAAGCCGCTTTTTGTTTAAATAATGTGACGGACAACAGGACAAAAGGAAAAGTAAATATCATCCGATAACCGAAAATATCTGTGCCACTCAAAGGTTTTAGTAACGTAGAAAAATAATACATATAGCCAAATAGAAAAGAGGCTAATAATGAAACGAGAATACCTTTAAACATAAGAAATCCTTATTTTAAACCACTATTTATTCTATTCTAACATCGCCCAAAATGCACGGACTAGGGGCTGTTCGAGATTTCTTTTTTGGGTGCAAATACCTAATTCAAAAGGCTCAATAGGTTTATCAAGATTAAGTCTGGAAATTTGGTTATTCATTGGGCTGCTGTCAATTACTGCATCAGGCAACATTGCTAATCCAAATCCTAATCCCACCATTGGCACAATTCCTTCGTGTCCCGCAACAGTAGCATAAATTTTCGGGTGTTTAATTTGTTTCTCCCTTAACCATTGTTCAATTCGCTGCCGAGCGTGCCCTTCAATAGGGAAAATAAAAGGCATTTGCTGCCAATCAATAGGTTTTTCTTGCAATAATTGTGTCGCCAAACAAGCCACTCGTGGGGCAATTAGGGACAAACTAATATCATCTATTTTATGAAACACTACACTAGAGGGCAGATTATTTGGTTTCCCCGCAAGTGCGAGATCGACTTGTTGTGCTTGAATTAATTCTAGTGCTAACGCTGGATCACCCGTAGTCAGTTGAATTTCCACTTTAGGATAACGCTGGCGAAACTGTTTAAGTACGTGCGGAAGATGGCTATAAGATGCGGTTACAGAACAAAAAAGTTTAATTTCACCGCAAAGTTCATCGGATTCATCTTTGAGTTGTTGTTTAAATTGTTGCCAGTTTTGCCATTCTGTTTTAGCAAATTGTAAAAATTTCTCGCCATATTCAGTAAGTTTGACTTGACGATTATCACGAATAAAAAGTGTCTTCCCTAACTCGTCTTCCAATCGTTGAATTTGACGGGAAAGGGTGGAAGGGGACATGTGGTTTTGGGTGGCGGTTTTGGTGAAGTTTTTTGTATCACTGAGGTGGATGAATATTTGTAGGTCGGTAAATTCCATAATTTCTTCTTTTATTTAATATCGGGTTTCGCCGATGGCGACCTACTTTTTCTTTGCTCGTGCAAAGCAAAAGTAGGCAAAAAGAAAACACGCCCTACTTTGCCTTATTTCCTGAAAAATTGGAAATTTGCTTAACGGAAATTTTCTGAACTCGCTACGCTCAAACAGACGAAAATTTCCTACAAATTTCCAATTTTTCAGGCGGCAAAGAAGGGAACCCATTTTGTTCTTTCTTAAATTTAAAAACGAATGCAAAACTAACCGCACTTTTTAAATAACACTAAGGTAAATTATGCCCCATATAAATCGCCTTTGCGATTTTCAATTTTCAGGCAATTTGCGTCTGTTTGAGCGTAGCGAGTTCAGCAAATTGCCGTTAAGAAAATTGAAACAAAGCAAAGAACAGCGATTTAATTGGGGCGTGTTTTCTTTGCCTACTTTCTTTTACACGAGTAAAAGAAAGTAGGTCGCTCATCGAGCGAAATACGATGCTAATTCACAAAAAAACAAAATAATTGCACAAATCGCAACATTACATTCCCATAATATCACTTTACGCAATCATAAAAAATCCTATAATCAACCCACAACAAAAAATATGCAAACACAACATCATACAATTATCAACCTTATACAATTAAGGACAACAAAATGGCTAACTATTTCAACACATTAAATTTACGTCAAAAATTAGACCAATTAGGTCGTTGTCGTTTTATGGATCGCGAAGAATTTGCAGATGAAGCAAACTTCTTAAAAGGCAAAAAAATCGTTATCGTGGGCTGTGGTGCACAAGGTTTAAACCAAGGTTTGAATATGCGTGATTCTGGCTTAGATATTAGCTATGCCTTACGCCCTGAAGCGATTGCTGAAAAACGTGCGTCATTCCAACGCGCAACCGAAAATGGTTTTAAAGTGGGTACTTATGAAGAATTAATTCCAACTGCAGATTTAGTCGTAAACTTAACGCCAGACAAACAACACTCTAAAGTAGTTGCCGATGTCATGCCTTTAATGAAAAAAGACTCTGCATTTGGTTATTCACACGGATTCAACATTGTTGAAGTTGGCGAAGAAATCCGTAAAGATATTACGGTTGTGATGGTTGCGCCAAAATGTCCAGGTACTGAAGTACGTGAAGAATACAAACGTGGTTTCGGTGTGCCAACATTAATCGCGGTTCATCCTGAAAATGACCCGAAAGGCGAAGGCATGGCGATCGCAAAAGCATGGGCTGCTGCAACTGGCGGTCATAAAGCAGGTGTTTTAGAATCTTCATTCGTGGCAGAAGTAAAATCTGACTTAATGGGTGAGCAAACAATCCTTTGCGGTATGTTACAAGCAGGCTCTATCGTATGTTATGACAAATTAGTGGCAGACGGTAAAGATCCTGCATACGCAGGTAAATTAATCCAATACGGTTGGGAAACCATTACCGAGGCATTAAAACAAGGTGGTATCACATTAATGATGGATCGCTTGTCAAACAGTGCAAAATTACGTGCATTTGAACTGGCTGAACAAATCAAAGAAAGCCTTGGTTTTTTATATTACAAACACATGGATGACATCATTAGCGGTCACTTCTCTGCAACAATGATGGCAGACTGGGCAAATGGCGACAAAGATTTATTCGCATGGCGTGAAGCAACAGGTAAAACAGCCTTTGAAAATGCACCAAAATATGATGGCAAAATTAGCGAACAAGAATATTTTGATAACGGCGTATTAATGATCGCAATGGTGAAAGCTGGTGTAGAATTAGCCTTTGATGCGATGGTTGCAAGCGGTATTTATGAAGAATCAGCTTACTACGAATCACTTCACGAATTGCCATTAATTGCGAACACCATTGCACGTAAACGTTTATACGAAATGAACGTGGTAATTTCTGATACCGCAGAATATGGTAATTATTTGTTCTCTAACGTAGCGACCCCAATTCTTGCAAAAGAAATTATCCCTAACCTTCAAAAAGGCGATTTGGGCGAGCCAACTCCAGCAGTGGAAGTCGATAACATTACCTTACGCGATGTAAACGATGCAATTCGCAACCATCCTGTTGAATTAATCGGTCAAGAATTACGTGGTTATATGACAGATATGAAACGTATCGCAGTTGCAGGTTAATGTTAAATTGAACTGAATTAAAAACCGACTTTGTCAATATAAAGTCGGTTTTTTCATAGATAAAATTAATCATAAAAATGCACGTTAATTACAACGTGCATTTTTCTTATTTAAGCATCCATCGACATACAAAGTAAAGTTAATGGATGAATACAGGTTACGTTAGATGACATATCAATTTGCCATTTGCAGGTTTGACATTCAGATATAACGTAATCAAATCCACCCTCGTCAAACCTGATAATATTGTGTACACTCCGTTGGTAAAAGAACTTGCACAATATAATGTGGAAGTGCATCCTTACACCGTGCGTAAAGATGCACTACCCGCGTTTTTCACAGATGTAAATCAAATGTATGATGCCTTATTGAATAAATCAGGGGCAACAGGTGTATTTACTGATTTCCCAGATACTTGCGTGGAATTCTTAAAAGGAATAAAATAATTTCTATTATAACCGTAGGTAAGTTTATTTACGGTTATTAATGCCATCTATGATGAAAAACACTTTTCAATTGAAAAGTGTTTTTCAGAAAGACTTACTATATCCTTAATGAATAGGAACATAATATGAAAACAACGTTAAAAATGACCGCACTTGCGGCTCTTTCTGCTTTTGTTTTAGCTGGCTGTGGTTCACACCAAATGAAATCAGAAGAACATGCAAATATGCAATTACAACAACAAGCTGTGCTTGGATTAAACTGGATGCAAGATTCTGGCGAATATAGAGCATTAGCTTATCAAGCGTACAATGCGGCAAAAGTTGCATTTGATCACGCAAAAGTGGCAAAAGGTAAGAAAAAAGCGGTTGTGGCTGATTTAGATGAAACTATGTTAGACAACAGCCCTTATGCTGGCTGGCAAGTTCAAAATAACAAACCATTCGATGGTAAAGATTGGACTCGTTGGGTAGACGCACGTCAATCTCGTGCCGTTCCGGGTGCGGTAGAATTTAATAATTATGTAAACAGCCACAAAGGTAAAGTGTTCTACGTAACAAACCGCAAAGACAGCTCTGAAAAAGCAGGCACTATCGATGATATGAAACGCTTAGGTTTCAATGGCGTGGAAGAATCTGCATTTTATTTGAAAAAAGACAAATCAGCTAAAGCGGCTCGTTTTGCAGAAATTGAAAAACAAGGCTATGAAATCGTACTTTATGTAGGCGATAACTTAGATGACTTCGGTAATTCCGTATATGGCAAATTAAACGCTGACCGCCGTGCATTCGTTGATCAAAACCAAGGCAAATTTGGTAAAACTTTCATCATGTTACCTAACGCAAACTACGGTGGCTGGGAAGGCGGTTTAGCTGAAGGGTATTTCAAAAAAGATACACAAGGCCAAATCAAAGCTCGTTTAGATGCAGTACAAGCTTGGGATGGTAAATAATTTTCCATTAAAAAGATCGATTTAAAAAATTTAATTGAGAGGCTAAGTTCAGTTTTTACTGGCTTAGCCTTTTTAATTTTTCAAGTTCACTCAAGTAATCATCATTACTACAGCCTGAAGTTTTGCTATGATGTTGCAAGTCTTTCAAAATAGAAATCTAATTCAATGAAGAAGAATTTTTCAGTGGGGAAATTGCCGTTTAAAGGAAAAAGTGCGGTTAATTTTCACCGCACTTTTAAACCAAAATTAAAACCCAAAACGCTGTCGTTGGATGAAACCAAAGTTGTGTTATTCAATAAACCTTTTGATGTGCTCACACAATTTACCGACGAACAAGGACGCGCTACCTTAAAAGATTTTATTTCAATTCCAAATGTTTATGCGGCAGGTCGATTAGATAGAGACAGTGAAGGATTACTGATTTTAACCAATAATGGCGAATTACAACATCGTTTATCAGATCCCAAATTTAAAACAGAAAAAACCTATTGGGTGCAAGTGGAAGGTATCCCTGAAGAAACCGATTTAGCACAACTCAGAAAAGGTGTAGAACTTAAAGATGGTATGACTAAACCCGCTAAAGTGCGGTTAATTTCAGAGCCAAATTTATGGGAACGCAATCCACCTATCCGAGAACGGAAAAATATTCCCACAAGCTGGTTAGAAATTAAGATTAGTGAAGGGCGCAACCGCCAAGTGCGGAGAATGACAGCGCATATTGGTTTCCCCACTTTACGATTAGTGAGAGTGGGTATGGGCTCATTATCTATTAATGGATTAGCAAATGGCTCATTTAGATTATTATCATTGGATGAAATAAAAGCGTTATTTCAGACCGTCAAATTATAAAATAGGGCAAGTATTTAGCTTGCCCTAAATTTTTCTCCCATAAATATTGCGCACTGAGTAAATTAGCACTATCCGCAACGCGATGAGCTTGGTCAATATTGAATTGCTCACTTAACCTTCAAGCGGTGCTCGCTCGAATATCTGCAACTTGGAAGTTTTTTCTAGGCTATAAATGACGCCTTCGCGCAATGCACCGTCAGAATAGCGCATTTGTTGAATACGAAAAACGTCAAACACTGCACTTAAAATCGCTAAACCGGGTACAAAAACATCCACGCGGTCTTGGTTTAAACCGTTAATATTTAGCTCGGTAAAATGCTTGGCTTGTAGTGTTTGTTTAATTAGAGCATTTAATCGCTCGGCTGTAATGATTCCATTTGGATCGAGATTAGTCGAAATGACTTGTGCAACAGTTTTAATCGTTCCCGATGAACCAAGTACAGATTGCCAACCTAATTTGCGATATTCAAAGCCTAAATCTTCGATTTTATTGATCGCACTTTGGCGCGCGCGTTGAAAGTTTTCTGGGGAAATGATGCCATCGGTAAAAAATTGAGTCGCAAAACTCACGCATCCCATATGTCGGCTTTCAGCTATAAGCGGCGTGAAATCATCGCCGATAATCATTTCTGTCGAGCCACCACCAATATCTATAACAAGCTTTCTGCCTTTTTCTGGCTGGGTATGGCATACGCCAGCGTAGATGGTTTTAGCTTCCGTTTGCCCACTAATAATATTAATGGGATAGGGGAAAACTTTGGCTGCTTGACGTAAAAATTCGTCATTATTCACCGCTCTTCGTAACGTATAAGTACCAACCACATTGACATTTTCAACAGGAAATCCTTGTAAACGTTCAGCAAATAAGGCTAAGCAATTCACGCCACGTGTGATGGCCTCTTGATTAAGCACCGCATTTTCATCTAAGCCTTCTGCGAGTTTAACTTTTTGTTTTAAGCGCGAAAGCACTTGGATTGAGCCGTTTACAATACGTGCAACAATCATATGAAAGCTGTTTGATCCAAGATCAATCGCGGCAATTTCACGTACATTGCCACGATGCTTAGGTTCTAAAATAGCGTCATTCATAACATTCCTAAAATTCAAATTTATAAAGTAAATCAAACACTTGGTTTGTGCTAGAAACGGATTGAAAATAAAGCTGTGGCATTAGGCGATAACGTAATGTAACTTCTGCTAACCCATCAAATAAACCTACGCCATATTTTATTTGTAAGCGATTGGTAATATTACCACTTACCGTCACTTTGGATTTATCGCCCACGCCAGATGTACCAAGGTTTAAGTCTTGAATACCAAAAACTTCGCCAATACTGCCCACTAATTTACCGCTCTTTGAAATGCCTAAACCAATCAATGCTGCGCCAACTGATCCCGTTGAACCCACTTCTCCGCTGCTTTCTAACGAACGACCTGTTAATAAATAAGAAAGTGCTTGATCTTGTGGTTTGCTTGGTTCACTGAAAATAGTGACTTCTGGGCTATCAGCTATGCCAATCACTCTCACGCCAGCAGTAATTTTGCTGTCTTCCATTGTTTCAGGATTACGAATAGCCTCAATATTCAATGTAGGTTGTGTCGCTTGCCCAGAAAAGCTAATAAGCCCTTTACGAATGAGTAAATCTTGCCCGAAAGAAGCATAGCGACCTTTAGTTAAATTAATCTGACCAAATAAACCTAAATTGCCTTTGTCTTGTTTTACAGAAAGTAAACCGCTGAGGTTGGTTTTTAAGCCATAGGCATCAAGGCTAACGTCTTTACCAATATTGATGCGTAAATCAGAGCGAATATCCATTCCTGATTTTGTTTTTGCCGCAAATTCGCGTTTAATCAGTTCTTCTTTGCTTTTATGAGGGCCATTTAAAATGACTTCATCTTCGCTTACTGGCTCAGCAGTATCTGGCAGACTGTCAATTTTAATACGCGCCCAAGGAATATCCACTGTTCCGCTTAAATTCAATTCCTTTGGATTGGCTTTTATCGTGATATTTGGACTGAAACGTAGCTTCGCCATAGAAGGAATATCCACGTTGAAATTATTTGCTTGCGCATTTAATTCTGTTGTCCAATGTTCAATATTAGCCCAGTTTGCACGTCCAGTTAAGTTTAAGTGACTATCTACTGTTTTGATTTTCCCTTGCAATGTTGAACGGTTACCATTAAAGCGCAGAGCAATATCGCCATCACTAATATTCACTGGCATAGATTTTAATTTGGTACGAATATTACGAATATTGAAGTCACCATTTAATAATGGTTTCTCTAAATTCCCACCGAAACGCAATTTTGATACCACTTCTCCATTTACAGATTCGCCTTGAGTGAGTAGTTGATTCGCAATACTCAAACTTAATCGTTCTATCGCAAGGCTACCGCCAAGTTGGCGATTTTTAGCCAGGTCATTTAAATGAATATCGCCAACAATTCTGCCTTGATTATGCACATTGATGTTTGTTTTTAAAACCAAATTATTATTTTGAATGTCGGCGTTAAGTGTTAATTTTGGAATATCCAATTTAAATGTACGGTAATCCAATTTTTGAGAGAAGGCTAAATGATTGCCATCTACGTTGGCGGTAAATTGGAATGGTTTATCCGTAAACCAAGCCACATTTCCTTGCACTTGTAAATTGCCTTTGAGGCTGTTTTGTTCGATAAGTTTATTCACTAAATCTAAATTAACACGTTTAAATTGGAAAGGAATATTGCCTTGTTTACCTGCATTGAATGCTTGTGGGAAACATAATTCTACATCGGTGTTTTGCCAGCAATGTGAGGCAATATTGGCTTCTATTTTTTTGTTATCGTAAGACACCGTAATCGCTTGGTTGGATTTTACATCGCCAATCGGAGTTTCAAATTTTACCTGTGAAATTGTGCCTTTCCACTGTTCCAAAGTGCGGTCAAAATGTCCGTTAATTTGTAAATTTGTAGCAACAGGCGCGCCTTGAGATTTTAGGATTAGTTTGTGATTTTGTTCATCGCCTGATAAATCAAGATCAAGTAAATGGAGTTTAATATTTTCGCCATAATGAAGTTGTTCTGCTTTAATATTCAATTTTCCACTCGAGAGTGAGGCATTGTTTATATGACCTTTTATACTTGCTTTGGCTAACTGAAAACCCTGTAAATGTAAATCAGATGAAGTTAAATCAAGATCAAGATTAGGTGTCGTAATTTGACCAGAAATCGCTACTCGACCTTTTACTCGCCCTTTTAAATCTGACCATAATCCACGTAAATTTGGCGCATTTATATCTAGCGCAAAATCAGAATGATCATCTAATACGCCACTGGCTTTAAGATAATTTTCGCCATATTTAATCTGTAAATCAGGCACTGTTAGAAGTACATTTTGATTGAGCGTTGCAGAACCTTTCAAACTGATAGGTTTTGCAGAAAGCATTCCGTTTAAATCGGCTACTGGCACTTCTACTTGCCATCCTTGAGAGCCTGCAAAACCACGTGAATGCAATTTACCAGATAGTGTTGCAGGCATTACAGGAACAAAAAAACCAATATTCATTTTTTCTAAATCGGCTTGAATATCCCAGTTTGCACCATTTTTCCAATGCGCATTACCCACAAATTCACTTTTACCGTCTAATGAATCTATCCCCAATTTATTGACGGTGACTTCATAAAGTTTGCCGTCGGCATTAAGTTCCACTTGAGATGCGGGAATATAATTCATTCCTACTACATTGCCTTTAAGTTCAGCGTGATAATTTAGTAAATCCCCCGTGAGTTTAAGTGTCACATCATTAATTTTGAGTGGTGTCATTGTGTTTACAAAAGTGTATTGTCCTTTTGCCACATTTAATGTGAGGTTTAAGGGCATTTTGTCTTGCGCTAATTGCACGTTGCCATTCAGTTCAGCATCTAATACGCCTTTTGTTTTCAAAGAAAGTGCGGTAGATTTTTTCAATGATCCCGAAAGTGTAAGATCCACATCGCTCTCTGGCAGAATTTCTTTTCCATCGGATTTCAACGGCTCCAAATGGGATTTTAAAGTTAAATCTAGCAGCATATCGCCATCAAGTTGTAATTTACCTTGTGAAGAAAGATTACCCAACGAGCTTTCTACCGCTAATTTTTGTAATTGCAGTTGGTTATCGACGGTATCCGCCTGTGCAATTAAACTAGACATTTCAACAGATTGAAGCGTTTCGCCTTTTTCATTCACTGCTTGATACTGCCAGTTTTTGCCTGAAATTTCAGGAATATGTAAATCAAAAGGAAGAATAATTTCTGATACATTACCTAAAAAAGCAGGCGTTAAAGATTGTTCAATCGTAGCCCAATCTACAGGTTTATTCGGCTGTTCGGCTTTCAGCTCAGGTTTACCTTCGGGCAATTTTTTTGCAATCACTGAAATATCGTTAATTTCAGTCGGTGCAATAGTTAAGCCTTTTTCATTATTTAAACTTACCGCACTTTTAAAATTTCCAAGCGTAATACTAGTCTGATCAATGTTTACAGATAAATCTTGCACCACCAAATTTTCTGCATTGATACTAATTGGCAAGGAAATACGCTTCATTGAGCCAGACTTTGAATTATCAGGTGCCGATGGAGGCAATAATGCAGTATTAATCGCAATCGTCGGTTTATTTAAGGTGAAGTCTCGTAAACAAACTTCACGTGAGAGCAAACAACCAAAATCGAGCTGTAAACGTGCTTGTGCAATATGTGTCTCAATCCCAGCAGTTTGGTATTGAACATTATTTAACACCAAGCCATTTTGTAATCCGCCTTCAATTTGCTCAACAGAAAAACTATCAAGCATTTTATCGGCAAGTTGAATTAAACCTCTTTGCCCCGCATCGAAAGAAAGCGTCCCAGCAACACCTAAAACAGGTATAAAAATGACCGCACTTCCGATACAAACAGCCTTGCGTACCCAATGTTTTTTATTAGGTTTCTCAGGTGATTTTGGTGAAGTTTCTGATGGTTGTATTTGTTCTGTCATAAATTCACCTTAAATTTCTGTACCAAGTCCAATGTAAAATTGAATATTTTTACTGTTATCTTTATCACGAATGGGTGTGGCAATATCAAATTTAATCGCACCAACTGGCGATGCCCAACGCACACCAACGCCTGAGCCATAACGCAGCTCTTTTTCTGTGTAATCATTAGCGGCTAAGCCACTATCTGCAAAGGTTGCCGCCCACCAATTCGGATAAACTTGATATTGATATTCTAAAGAAGTGGTAAGCAATCGCGAACCACCAACTAATTTTCCGTTTTTATTTTTAGGCGCAATTTTTTTATAGCCGTAACCGCGCACACTACGATCGCCACCAGCAAAGAAACGCAGTGTAGGAGGAATTTTTTCAATATCTTTTGTATGTAAATACCCGATTTCAGCACGAGCAACGATACGATGATTTTCTGCATAAGTACGAACCCACGCGCTAGATGCTTGCACTTTTATAAAAGAAGATTCTGATAGCCAAATTCGTTTGCTTAAATCAAAAGTAATTTTTTGCACATCGCCCCAAGTGGCAAAGGAACCACCACGTAATCGAGTGCGAGTAAATCCAACAGTTGGATAAAGAAGTAAGGTTTTATCAGTGATATCCGCTTGTGTAAAACTGTCGTATCGCGTACGAAGTCCGCCAAAATATTGCCAACCATGCGCATTATTCCAATAACGTAACGCTGACAACGTAAGCACTCTCGTATTGGTATCATTCTCTTTTTCCCCTTCCCAACCGACGGCAAAATCATAGTAATAATTTAATGGATTTTTCAGCAACGGCATTCGATAATTTGCCTCTAGAGTTTGTTTTGGTGCAGAGAGATAAAGATTTGAACGCAAACTATGTCCACGGCTATTAATCCAAGGTTTTGTCCAGCCTATTTGTCCGTGAACGCCGCCATCAGTAGCAAAGCCCACACCGAGTTCCATCGCATTTTTTTTACGTGGATAAAGAATAATCTCCACATCCACAGTTTTGCTTTTATGATTAACATTAGGCTGAACTAATACTGAGCTAAACCAATTTGAAGATGAAAAATCGCTGGTTAAATCCGACAAATTATTCATTAAATACGGATCACCAGATTTGATGTTAAGAATATTATTTAAGTAATCATCCCGAATTTGTGAATGGCTAAAAGTAATATTGCCATAATGATAACGGACACCACTATCAAATAACATTCGCCACCATGCTTGATGGGTTTCAGGGCTGATTTCTAAACGTGAAATTTTAAAGTTCCCATCAAAATACCCACGATTTAATGCTAAACGTGAAATCGCTGTTTTGTAATCATCGTAAGTTTGGTGCTCAACCAAAACGCCATCTTTCGGTAAGTTTTTACGCAATGCATTAAAATTTTCATCTTGTGCGGCTTCCCCCTCAATTTGCACATCAGTCCCCGCAATTTTTGTTGGCTCGCCTGGTGTAACATGAGCAATCAATAAATCGCGTTTGCCTTGACGCTGTTTTCGTTCAAAACGCACGGAAGATTCATAATAACCAAACACACGCAAACCACGATCCACGGCTTTGGTTACCAAATGTTGATAGCGTTCGGAGCCATCCATTTCTTCTTTATTAATCAAATTAACATTGAGATCTGTATTACGCACAGCACGGAAACCACGAATGCCTTGAACTTCAATATCAACAGTTTGTTCAGCAAATGCGGGAAAGCAACTTAATGCTAAAAAAAGTGCGGTGAGTTTTAGCGATTTTTTCTTCATTTTAAGGGGCTAAAATTTTTTAAGTAAATTGTGCTATAGTCTAACGAGAAGTTCGTTAGGATCCAATATTTTCAGCACATTTTGTCGGTTTTTTCATAAAAAATACCGCACTTTATTGCCAAAGTGCGGTAAATTTTTGAGCTGTTTTAATTAGTGACCGCCGCAACCACAGCTGCCGTGATTATGTTCGTGATGATGACCACCACAGCCACAACCGTGACCTTCTTCGTCATCATCGTGGCTGTGCGCACCGTGAACGTGGCCGTGAGCAATTTCTTCTAACGTTGCTTCACGCGCTGCAACAACCTCTACGGTGAAATGTAATTCTTGACCCGCTAACATGTGATTTCCATCAACTACAACTTCATCGCCATCGATTTCAGTAATCACTACTGGAACTGGGCCAATGTCAGTATCCGCTAAGAAACGCATACCGACTTCAAGTTCATCAACACCTTGGAATACATCTTTTGGTACACGTTGAACCATATTTTCGCTGTATGCACCGTAACCTTCTTCAGGTTGTACACGTACTTCAAATTTGTCGCCTACTTCTTTACCTTCAAGTGCTTTTTCAAGACCGACTACTAAATTATTGTGTCCCTGTAAATATTCGAGTGGTTGATTTGCTGGAGCTTCATCGACCAATACGCCATCTTGTGTGCGAACTTGGTAAGAAATGCTCACCACTACATTTTTTTCTACTTTCATTATGTTTTCCTTATAAAAAATCCGTTAAAAAAGCCGTATCATTGTAACGAAAATTATTCCGCACGCAATGCTAAAATTTAATAGCCTGTCATATTTAGCAAATTTTAAATTTAGGTTGTGTTATCAAGATCAACACTTGCAAAGCTGGTCTGTTATACGGCAAAATCAAATAATTATATTAACAAGCAAGCAGAAAAATTATGACCGAAATCGCCGAAGAAATCTTATTTTCATCACAAACGCAGCCTGAAAACGAAAAGCTAATCATCTTAAAACGCCATTTCCCAAATTGTTTTGACAAACAAGGCGTATTTTACCTGAAAAAATGGCGGAAGCGTTGCAATCAAACGGCATTAAAACAGAAAAAGAAAGCTACAGCCTAAATTGGCTGGGCAAATCTTATGCCAAAATTTTAAAAGACAGACAGCCTGAAACGCTTTTAGCGGAAGATATTGAACACAATCAAAAACCGGAAAATCAAAATAGCGAAAACGTACTGATTCAAGGCGATAATTTGGAAGTGTTAAAACATCTGAAACACGCTTATAAAAATCAGATCAAGATGATTTACATCGATCCGCCGTACAACACAGGTTCAGACGGTTTTGTTTATCAAGATGATCGAAAATTTACGCCGCAGCAGTTGGTTGAGCTAGGTATGGATTTAGAAGAAGCGGAGCGTGTGCTTGAATTTACTGCTAAAAAATCCAATTCACACAGTGCGTGGCTGACGTTTATGTACCCACGTTTGAAAGTGGCTCACGACTTACTTAAAGATGACGGTGTGATTTTTATCAGTATCGATGATAATGAACAGGCACAGCTTAAACTACTTTGTGATGAAGTGTTTGGAGAAGAGAACTTTATAAATATTGTTTCAGTAAATATGAAAAATATTGCTGGTGCTTCAGGTGGTGGAGAGGATAAACGATTAAAGAAAAATGTAGAATCATTACTCATTTATGCAAAAAGTTATGACAATTTCCCAATGTTTAAAAACATTTATGATTATATTGAAATTGGGGAACTCATTCAACATTATAAAAATGAAGAAAAAAGTTGGAAATATACGAGTGTGTTAGTTAATGCAGGTAATGCTAATTACATTGGCTCAACTATTGATGGCGATGGGAATGAGATTAAAATTTTCACTAGAGAAGATTATAAAATTAGTTCTGTCTCCGCATTAGCTAAAGAAGAAAATAAAACAGAAACTGAAATTTATAATAAATATTCTTCTCAAATTTTCCAAACTGCTATGCCGCAAACTTCTATCAGACCCAGAGTAATGGAAAAAGTAAAGCAATTAGGCGTATCTAACAATTTATATTCGATAGAATACATTCCTAGAAGCGGACGCAATAAAGGGAAAATATATGAACAATTTTATAAGGGTGATAATTTCAGATTGTTTGCTTGGTTAAAAGATGTTTCAGAAAAGATTGATGGTGTTTTGTATAAAAAAGAAATGATAGGTACTTACTGGGATTTTGTTTCTGAAACTAAAAATCTGACAAAAGAGGGTGGAGTCCCATATCCAAATGGTAAAAAACCAATGAAGTTAATTAAACAATTAGCATATATGGTTACAGAAGAAAATGATTTAATTTTAGATTTTTTTGCTGGTTCGGGAACTACTGGTCATTCGATTATGCACTTAAATACTGAAGATTTAGGAAACCGTCAATTTATTTTAGTACAAATTAATGAAAATTTAGATTCAGCGTTAAGTAGAATGACTGGTGAAGCGAAAAAAGCACTTGAAAACTTACTGAATATTTTAGATGAAGTCGGAAGACCACATTATATTTCAGAAGTAACACAAGAGAGATTAATTCGAAGTGCAAAACAAATCCGTAGTCAAAACCCTGATTACACAGGCGATTTAGGTTTTAAAATTTTCAAAACCGAACCGCACTTTCAGACGGCATTGAATACTGATTTTGACCCACAAATTGATTTTTTACCCAAAACTGATTTAAACGATAAACAACTGCATACGCTCTTAACTACTTGGCGAGTGTTTGACGGTTGTAGGCTGCCTGAAAAAGTGCAAAACATTGATTTAGTAGGTTATACCGCTTATTACTGCCGTCAGCATTTATATTTATTGGCAAGCGGTTTTACATCAGAGAACGTGAAAGCCTTGATTGAACGCTTGGATAACGATAAGGATTTTGTGCCTGAACGCATTGTGTTATTTGGCGAAAATATAGATAGCGTGATGCAAAAAGAATTGGCACAAGCAGTGAAAACCTATGCCAATAAAAAAGGCTTGAACAATTTAAGCGTATTGGCGAGGTATTAAAATGGCAGGTTTTACTTACGAAAAAAATTTGCCCCATCAAGAGCGAGCGATTGAATCCGTTTTGGCAGTGTTTGACCGTGTGCATTTAAATAAAAATGTGCAAACAGATGAAAATCCCTTAATTGAATTTGCAGGCGACCTGAAAACGGATAATTTGCAAAAAATCCAACAAGCCAATAATGTGGGCGATATAGCGTTATCTCATAGCAATGTGCTTGATATTTCAATGGAAACGGGGACAGGCAAAACTTATACCTACACAAAAACGATGTTTGAGCTCAATCGTGTGCTGGGCGTGTTTAAATTTATCGTGGTTGTACCCACTCTTTCCATTAAAGCAGGAACGAAAAACTTTTTGCAAAGTGCGTCGCTTGCAGAACATTTTCGCAAGGATTTTGCAGGGCAATATGGCGAAACAGAAATTGAATTGTATGTGGTAGAAAGCCAAAAAAACAAAGCAAAAAAAGCCTTTATGCCATCTGAAATTGTGCGTTTTGTGCAAGCAGAAGATAAGCAGCAAATCCATGTGTTACTAATTAATGCAGGTATGATTAACTCCGACACAATGGCGGGAAAAGATAAGGGCAATGACGGTAGCCGTTTGATTAAAGATAAGTTTTCTGTGCCCTTTGAGGCCTTGGCTTCAACCAATCCCTTTGTGATTATTGATGAACCGCATAAGTTTGATAAAAATGGCGTTACTTGGCAAAACATACAAAAATTTAATGCTCAATTTATCTTGCGATATGGGGCAACATTCCCTAGTGTTGAAGTAAATAAAAAAGATGAAAACGGCAAAAATGTTAAAAATGAACAAGGAAAAATTGTTAAATTAACCATACAAAAATATGAAAACTTACTTTATCGATTAAGTGCGATTGATGCGTTTAATGATGATTTAGTAAAAGGCATTCGTGCGTTTACTGAACAAATTGACGGCGATAATGGCGAGCGGATTAAACTGATTGATTTAGATGGCAAAGAAGCGACGTTTATTTTAGATAAACAAGAATTTAAGTTAAGTAAAGGCGAAAATTTAAACCGTATTCATCAAGCCATTAGCGATTTGTTTGTGTCTGAAATGAATAAAAGCGTGCTGGTGTTGAGCAATGGTATTGAATTGAAAAAAGGCGATACCATCAATCCGTATTCATACAGCGATACTGTGCGGGATAAAATAATGCGACAAGCAATTAGAGAACATTTTATCTTGGAAAAAGAATTGCTTACGAGAAATGGTGGACGGATTAAACCTCTCACATTATTTTTCATTGATGATATTGCAGGCTATCGTGATGAGAAAAATCAACTTTCAGGCAGCCTAAAAACCGTTTTTGAGCAAATGGTAAAAGCGGAATTAGAACATCGTTTGCAAACAGAAAATGATGAATTTTTACGCCAATATTGGCAAACGGCATTAAACGATATTGCCAAAACTCACGGTGGCTATTTTTCGCAGGATAACAGCGATAAAGACGACAAAATCGAGCAAGAAGTAAATGAAATTTTGCACGATAAAGAAACCTTGTTATCGCTTGCTAATCCACGTCGTTTTGTGTTTTCCAAATGGACGTTGCGAGAGGGTTGGGACAATCCTAATGTGTTTCAAATTTGCAAATTGCGTTCTAGTGGCTCTGAAACGAGCAAATTGCAGGAAGTCGGTCGTGGCTTACGTTTGCCTGTAAATGAATATATGGCAAGGGTGAAAGATCACGCCTTTTTCTTGAATTATTTTGTGGATAATAGCGAAACGGATTTCGTTAAGAAATTAACTGATGAAGTGAATAGTGCGGTGGTAAAACCGATTGTTTTTACGGCTTTAACTGATGAATTAATTAAGAAAATTCAGACGGCTTATCCTGATCTCAGTAAGAAACAGATTCGCAATCAATTGGCAGATTTAACCGATGACAATGATGTCTTTTTGGAAAATGGCTTTGCTGAAACGAAAAAATTATTCCCAAAAGTCTTTGAAAGTTCAGGCAGCCTGAAAGATGGAAAAATCAAACGTTCAGGCGAAAAAGTTGAAAAAGTCAAAATGCGTATCGCTAAATATGATGAATTAAAAGCCTTATGGGAAACGATTAACCAAAAAGCCTTGTTGCAATATAAAATAAAAGATGAAGATGAATTTTTGAGTTTGTTTATCCGTTATCTGAAAGAAAATGCGGATAAATTTACGGCAACCGGCATACGCACCGTACAAAATAAAATTCGTGTGGATAATGGTTTATTGTCTGCCACTGAAACAAGAAACCTGAACGATGAAGTTTTTGAACCGATTAATACGCTGAATTATCGTGAGTTTTTATTGAAATTATCGCAAACGGCTTTGATTCAAATGCAGACTTTGCACAAGGCATTTTTTGCGCTTCGTGATGTGTTGGAGATTTCAAAATTCCTGAATGAACGCACGATTCACACGATAAAAGCAGGGTTTGACCGCTGGTTATTGTTCAATTCCTTTAATGCGTTTGAAGTAGGATTTAGCCGTGTGGGTGGCAGTGTTCACCCAACAAAATTTACGGATAATCAAGGTAATGCGTTGGCAGAAGTGAATGCTTTGGATTTAGGTACACAGTTTGATTCGGGTAGCCCATTGGCTGAATTTTTGTTTGAAAGTGTGTTTTTTGATAGTGAATTGGAACACGCAAACATTACGAAAAATCAAGTAAAAGAAGTGATTGTGTTTACCAAAATTCCCAAAAATTCCATCAAAATCCCAGTGGCAGGCGGCGGCACATACTCGCCCGATTTTGCTTATATTATAAAAACAAGCTCGGGCGATCGGCTTAATTTGATTGTAGAAAGTAAGAATGTACCAGACAATCAATCTTTACGTTCGGAAGAGCAGCAAAAAATTAAACACGCAGAAAAATTGTTTAATCTCGTTGCATCGGATGTGAAACTTGTTTTCAAAACTCAATTCGAGAAAGATGAAATTGTTAATATTATAAAAAATGCACAGAAACAACGATGAGTAGTTTGTTTTTCTAATACCTAAAAAATAACCGCACTTATTAAGTGCGGTTAAAAAGAATGATTAATGTACATGAAGTTCTTCTTCATCTTCATCATCAAAAAATTCCCCATCATCGCCGTATTCATCTTCATCGGCATTCGGGTCTTCAAAATAAGTTCCCCAACCATCGTAAATACCATTATGTTTTTCTAATAACGGAAGGATTTCTTTTTGTTGCGCATCAATAATCTCCGCTTTTAATTCTACTTCACTGATGATGTCAAAACAGAAAATTGGTTTGCCATCATCATCTTCAAATTCTTCCGCTTCGGAAACTTCATAACCGGCTTTAAACGCATCTACCGCGATTTTTTCTAATAAATCAAAATCGTGATGAGCAATGTGATGCTCAATAATGTAAAGCGCATTTGGATCACTGCCATCATTAAGTAAATCTTCGATAATTTCACGGGTTTCTGCTTGTAATTCTGCCAATTTTGACATAATAAAATCCTTCAATAAGAACAAAAGTGCGGTTATTTTAGTGGATAAATCACGAAAAGTCGCATAGAATTTCGCACAATTATTTTCGATAAAAAAGAGCCCTTAACTATGCTCGAACAACTCCCTTATTTGGCATTAAAAACTCCGCCAAAAACCACCGCACTTTTAAAGGCTGAATGTGCGGATTTTATTGTAAAAGAGCATTTAGGCTATGAAATGTCGGGCGATGGAGAGTTTGTTGCGTTGTATGTACGCAAAACAGATTGCAACACCTTATTTGTTGGCGAAAAATTAGCTAAATTTGCTGGTGTTTCTGAACGCAATATGGGATATGCAGGGTTGAAAGATCGTCGAGCAGTGACAGAACAATGGTTTTGCTTGCAAATGCCAGGAATGGAAACGCCCGATTTCAGTCAATTTGAATTAGATGGCGTAGAGATTTTAACGGTTACTCGACATAACCGAAAAATTCGCACGGGTAGCCTTGAGGGAAATTATTTCGATATTTTATTACGCGGTGCAGAAGAATCTGATGAGCTTAAAGTGCGGTTAAATTTTGTGGCAAATTTTGGTTTCCCAAATTATTTTACGGAACAACGTTTTGGTCGGGATGGCCATAACCTCACGCAAGCATTGCGTTGGGCGCAAGGGGAAATCAAGGTAAAAGATCGCAAAAAACGCAGTTTTTATCTTTCCGCCGCGCGCAGTGAAATTTTTAATTTAGTTGTGGCAGCACGTATTGCAAAGGGCGCAACAAATCAAGTTTTACCAAATGATATTGTGCAATTAGCAGGTTCGCACAGTTGGTTCAAAGCGGATGAAAAAGAAGACTTAAATGCCTTGCAAGTGCGGTTAGAAAATCAAGATATTTTACTCACAGCCCCTTTAATTGGCGAAGATATTTTGGTGGCGAGTGAGATTGAAAATGAAATCGTAAATCAACATTCAGCTTTCGATTCTTTAATGAAACAAGAAAGAATGAAAGCAGCTCGTCGCCCATTATTGATGAAAGCAAAAGGGTTTTCTTGGGCATTTGAGCCAGAAGGCTTGCGTTTAAAATTTTATTTGCCAGCAGGCAGTTATGCCACGGCATTAGTTCGTGAGTTAGTAAATTATACAGAAGAATAAGGAAATATAATGCGAATTTTAGTTAGTAATGATGATGGTTTTCACGCGGAAGGCATTCAAGTTTTAGCAACGGAATTAAGAAAAATTGCAGAAGTCATTATTGTTGCACCCGATCGTAATCGAAGTGCAGCATCAAGCTCGCTCACATTGGTTGAGCCATTGCGCCCACGCCATTTAGATAATGGCGATTATTGTGTAAATGGCACGCCTGCAGATTGCGTACATTTAGCGTTAAATGGATTTTTATCTGGCCAAGTAGATTTAGTGGTATCAGGTATTAATGCAGGTTGTAATATGGGCGATGATACGATTTATTCAGGCACATTAGCTGCAGCCCTTGAAGGTCGCCATTTAGGGCTGCCTGCTATTGCGGTTTCGTTAGATGGTCGTCAGCATTATGAAACTGCAGCACGAGTGGTATGTGATCTCATTCCAAAATTACAGCATCAATTATTAAACCCTCGTGAAGTGATTAACATCAATGTACCAGACTTACCTTTTGAAGAATTAAAAGGCTACAAGGTTTGTCGCTTGGGTTACCGCGCATCTTCAGCAGAAGTGATTAAGCAAAAAGATCCTCGTGATGAAACCATTTATTGGATTGGCCCTTCAGCATTACCCGAAGATGAAAGCGAAGGAACAGATTTTTATGCCGTGAAGAATGGTTATGTGTCTATCACACCAATTCAAGCGGATCTTACCGCATATCATTCATTGCTTTCCTTGCAAAATTGGTTAGATCAGGAATTTACCAAATAGAGAAAAATATGAAAATTTTCGGCACAATGTACGATAAAACGATGGAATGGTCAAAACATCGTTTTGCTGCTTTTTGGCTCTCTTTTGTCAGTTTTATCGAGGCGATATTTTTTCCTATTCCGCCCGATGTGATGCTGATCCCAATGTCTATGTCAAAGCCAAAAGGTGCGGTGAAATTTGCATTTTATACGGCAATTGCGTCTGTAATCGGCGGAATTATCGGTTATGCTATTGGTTTTTATGCAACGGACTGGGTGGAAAACATTGTGCAACAATGGGGATATGCTGCGCATTGGGCAAAAGCCGTCAGTTGGTTTGAGCAATGGGGCGTATTAGTTGTGTTTGTGGCAGGGTTTAGCCCAATTCCTTACAAGGTGTTTACGCTCTGCTCTGGCGTTATGCAAATGGCATTTTTCCCTTTTGTCATCACCGCATTTGTTTCACGTTTAGCGCGTTTCTTGCTAGTAGCAAAATTAGCTGCATGGGGCGGTGAAAAATTCGCAGCAAAATTGCGAAAATCTATTGAGATTATTGGCTGGGCAGTGGTTGTACTGGCTGTAATCGCTTATTTTATACTGAAAAATTAGGATAGAAAATGAACAAATTAAGTCTTGTTTTAGTAGCTGGATTTCTTTTGGTTGGATGTGCATCTGAACCAGTTAAAGATCCAGACGCATTACCAAATGGCATTATGCAACCAGTAGAAGGCACAGGTGCCGTTGCTGGCGGTAGTTTTATGCCAGAAATTCAAAAAAATACGATACCAACACAAATGAAATAATAAAGGAACAATAAGGAATAACTATGAAAAAATCGTTTCTCTTACTCCCTTTGAGTCTTGTTGTATTATCGGCTTGTACCTCTAATTCTCCTGCACCTATTTCTGATGCAGATGGAAATCTTTCCCCTAGTGTAATACAATCTGTAAATGGCAGTAATGTAGGTGGTGCTTGGCAACCTGAAATTCAAAAAAATTCATTACCTACAATGGGAAATATGGTCACGCCACAACCAAATTTTCAACCGATTAATCAACAACCAACAATGCCAACAGCACCTGCACAACCTGCATTTCAACCCTCTCCGAAAACCGTAGTTAGCGCACCGACAGTACAAACAAAAACAGTTACCAAAACAGTCGCTGATTGTGTAGATGGACAGCATATTAATATCCCACGTAATCCAAATACCAATGCGCCAGATTACAGCAAAATCTCAAAAGGCTCTTACAAAGGCAATACCTATAAAGTAAACAAAGGCGATACAATGTTCTTAATCGCTTACTTGGCGGGGATTGATGTAAAAGAATTGGCGGCGTTGAATAACCTGTCCGAACCTTATAATTTAAGTTTAGGGCAAGTTTTAAAGATTTCTAATTGTGACATAAAAACGGTTACTACAACGGTTTCTGTAAAACAACCTGCAGTCACAGCATCAACAGCAACGCCAGTTAAACCAGCAGTCACTTATACTCCGGGCGCAAACGGTACTCAAATAGGATCTGACGGTACTATTATTGGCCCAATTAAATCAGAGGCTGGCACATCGCCTAGTGTACCTGTGGCAACTTCATCAACACAGGTTACATCATCTGTAAATAATGCGAATAGCACACCAATTAATTCCAATGTTGTTGCGCCAATCGCCTCAAATGTTGTGTGGCAATGGCCGACTTCAGGTAATATTATTCAAGGTTTCTCAAGCACAGATGGCGGTAATAAAGGAATTGATATTAGTGGTTCACGAGGACAAGCTGTAAAAGCGGCTGCAGCAGGGCGAATAGTGTATGCAGGCAATGCTTTACGTGGTTACGGTAATTTAATTATCATCAAACATAATGATGATTTTTTAAGTGCCTATGCGCATAACGACAAAATTCTTGTCGCCGATCAACAAGAAGTCAAAGCAGGTCAAGACATCGCAAAAATGGGTAGCTCTGGTACAAATACCGTGAAACTCCACTTTGAAATTCGCTATAAAGGTAAATCAGTGGATCCAGTACGTTACCTACCAAGACATTAATCTTCCTGTAAAAAGTGCGGTAAAAAATCTCAACAAATTTTTACCGCACTTTTTTATTAAAAATATTCTGTGAGGAATATCACAAAATAAAAAAATAATAGATGACAATATTAAATTTTATATTATTCTGATAATGCTTCGTAGTTAGAAGTCAGTGTTAAGTTTTATTAAGTTTCTCTTCTCTTAAAAGGAGTTTAATATGCTCAACTTGCTTTCTCCTAACCAAACTTGGGTTCTTGTTGATCCAAGATTATCTTTTTATTTTCCCATAATTTATTAATCCTTTCTTATTAACCATCAAAGTGTTTTCATTTTAGAAAATCATTTTTTATTTAAACTAAGCAAATTAATTTTTGGGGATTTTGCTATGGAAAATTTTAAACATTTACCTGAACCTTTCCGCATTCGTGTTATTGAACCAGTAAAAAGAACTACTCGTGAGTATCGTGAGCAAGCGATCTTAAAATCAGGCATGAATCCATTTTTATTGGATAGTGAAGATATTTTCATTGACTTACTTACAGATAGCGGTACTGGTGCCGTTACACAAGATATGCAAGCTGCAATGTTACGTGGCGATGAAGCCTATAGTGGCAGTCGCAGTTATTATGCGTTAGCTAAAGCAGTGAAAGATATTTTTGGTTATGAATATACAATTCCTACTCATCAAGGCCGCGGTGCTGAACAAATTTATATTCCAGTATTGATTGCTAAACGTGAACGTGAGAAAGGTTTAGATCGCAGCAAAATGGTGGTTTTCTCTAACTATTTCTTTGATACCACACAAGGACATAGCCAAATTAATGGGGCAACGGTTCGCAATGTTTATATCAAAGAGGCATTTGATACAACAGCAAAACATCCATTTAAGGGTAATTTCGATTTAGAAAAATTAGAAAAAGGCATTCAAGAGGCGGGAGCACATAATGTACCTTACATTGTATGTACCATTACTTGTAACTCTGCGGGTGGTCAGCCAGTTTCTATTGCAAACTTAAAAGGCATGTATGAAATTGCGCGTAAATACGATATTCCAGTCATCATGGATTCAGCTCGTTTTGCAGAAAACGCCTATTTTGTTCAACAACGTGAAGAAGCTTATAAAGACTGGACTATTGAACAAATTACTTACGAAAGCTATCGCTATGCTGACGGTTTAGCGATGTCCGCCAAAAAAGATGCTATGGTGCCAATGGGGGGTATTTTAGCGTTTAAAGATAAATCAATGGAGGAAGTTTATCACGAATGTAGAACGCTTTGTGTTGTGCAAGAAGGGTTCCCTACTTATGGTGGTTTAGAAGGTGGTGCAATGGAACGCTTGGCTGTTGGCTTACATGATGGTATGCGCCAAGAATGGCTGGCTTATCGTATTGCGCAAATTGAATATTTGGTTGCAGGCTTAGAAAAAATTGGTGTGCTTTGCCAACAACCAGGTGGCCACGCTGCGTTCGTAGATGCGGGTAAATTATTACCACATATTCCAGCCGACCAATTCCCAGCACAAGCACTTTCTTGCGAACTTTATAAAGTTGCAGGTATAAGAGCGGTAGAAATTGGCTCATTTTTATTAGGGCGAGATCCGAAGACGGGTAAACAACTACCATGTCCAGCAGAGCTTTTACGCCTAACTGTACCACGTGCAACTTATACGCAAACTCATATGGATTTCATTATTGAGGCGTTCCAAAAAGTGAAAGAAAATGCGGAGAATATTAAGGGTTTAACCTTTACCTATGAACCAAAAGTTCTCCGCCACTTTACGGCACGTTTAAAAGAAGTTGAATAATATCACGAAAAATGCAGTTCATTTTGAACTGCATTTTTTTATCAACAGCTAACTCAATAATTTGTTATTGATAAGGATGTTCTATGAAAAAACAACCTTCCATTTTTGGTGGTGCCTGTATTATTGCTAGTGTTTGCGTCGGAGCTGGAATGCTTGGTTTACCAACATCTGGTGCTGGAGCTTGGACAATATGGTCAGCATTAGCAATTTGCTTAACGATGATAATCATGACATTATCAGGCTGGTTATTACTTGAGGCCTATTCTACTTATGATTTAAGAGCATCATTTAGTACCGTAACTAAAGATATGCTCGGTTCAACTATCAATTCTATTAATAATCTTGCGGTGTATTTTGTCGGGGGTATTTTACTTTATGCTTATACCACTGCATCTGGAGGTATACTAGAAAACCTTATTAAACCGTGGATTGATTTTGGATCGTCTACATTGGCAATTTGCTCCACTGTATTTGTATTAGTCTTTTCCTTCTTTGTTTGGCATTCCACTCGCATTGTAGACAGAATATCTGTTTTATTGATTGTATTCATGGGGTTTACTTTTATTTTTAGTACTTATGGATTAGCAACTAATATTAGTTTAGATACTTTATTAGATATTGGTGGAAAAGATACAAACTATGCAAAATATGCGGTAGGGATGTTTCCTGTTGCATTAACATCTTTTGGTTACCATCATTCTGTTTGTACTATGCGAGCCTATTATGGAGACGAGAAAAAAGCTAAATATGCCATTTCAGGTGGAACAGCCATTGCTCTTACTCTTTATTTACTTTGGATTTTTTCAATTTTCGGAAATTTGCCTCGCAATCAATTTGCACCTGTAATAGCTAGTGATGGCAATCTAGATATATTACTTAACGCTTTAGGTAGAGTAATAGAATCTAACACGGTTAAACAAATGATTAATGCCTTTTCTATCGCCGCAATTTTGTCATCTTTTATTGGCGTAGGATTAGGCGTATTCGATTATCTCGCTGATTTCTTCAAATTTGATAATAGCAAAATTGGACGAACAAAGTCATGGGCTGTGACTTTCCTACCTCCACTAATTATGTCAATTTTATTTCCATTGGGTTTCTTAAAAGCCATTGGATATGCCGGCGCAGTAGCGACAATTTGGACTTGCATAATTCCAGCACTTCTTGCTTATAAATCTCGCAAAATAAATGCAGCAGCAACAACATTCCGAGTTTGTGGTGGAAATGGCTTAATAATCTTTATTGTATTATTTGGTGTTTTTGTGGCTATTTTCCATTTTCTAGCAATGTTTGACTATTTGCCTGTCTTTAAAGGATAAATACCAACCTCAAGTGCGGTAAAAAATCTCAATAAATTTTTACCGCACTTTTTTTATCTAGCTTTTTCCCCTTTCGGCACCTAAAATAGCCGCCACAAAACCTATCTTTATTCAGTTTCAAAGCAGGTAATTAGATGATTTCCGAAGAAAATTTCCAACAGCACACGCCAATGATGCAGCAATATCTAAAACTCAAAGCAGAGAATCCAGATATTTTGTTGTTTTATCGCATGGGGGATTTTTACGAGTTGTTTTATGACGATGCGAAAAAAGCGGCGGCATTGTTGGATATTTCTTTAACGAAACGAGGTCAATCTGCAGGACAGCCCATTCCGATGGCAGGAATGCCTTATCATGCGGTGGAAGGTTATTTAGCAAAATTAGTGCAGTTAGGCGAATCTGTGGCGATTTGCGAACAGATCGGCGATCCTGCCGCAAGCAAAGGACCAGTGGAACGCCAAATTGTGCGAATTGTTACACCTGGGACAGTAAGCGATGAAGCACTTTTGCCTGAACGCCAAGACAATCTGATTGCTGCGGTATATCAAGAGAAAGAAAAATTTGGATTAGCCACTTTAGATATGACCTCTGGCCGTTTTCAGCTTTGTGAACCTGCGGATAAAGAAACTTTGCGTGCGGAATTACAACGTATTGCACCTGTGGAATTGCTGTATTGTGAAGAATTTAATGAAATGGCTGCGATTGAACATTGTAAGGGATTACGCCGTCGCCCGATTTGGGAATTTGAACTTAGCACCGCCATTACGTTATTAAATCGCCAATTTGGCACAAAAGATTTACGTGCCTTTGGTGTGGAAAAATCCCCTCTAGGCTTAAGTGCGGCGGGTTGTTTATTGCAATATGCAAAAGAAACGCAACGTACCGCATTACCCCATATTCAAAGCATTAGCTTGATTCAAAATCAAGACTGCATTCAATTAGATGCCGCCACTCGCAGAAATCTTGAATTAACACAAAATCTTGCAGGTGGCACAGAAAATACGCTATCGTCTGTATTGGATAAATGCGTTACGCCAATGGGCAGTCGCTTATTGAAACGTTGGATTCATCAGCCTGTTCGTGATGTGGAAAAATTAAAACAACGCCAACAATCGATTGCGGAAATTTTAAATTTTGATTTGGTTGATGAACTTCAGACTTATTTGCAATTAGTCGGCGATATGGAACGTATTTTAGCGCGTGTTGCGCTACGTTCAGCTCGTCCACGCGATCTCACCCGCTTACGCACAGCCTTAGAACAAATTCCAGCATTACGCGCGATTGTGCAACAAAAAACACCGCCATTTTTAACCGCACTTTTCAGCCAAATTGCTGATTTCAGCGAGCAGTGCGATTTATTGCAACGTGCATTGATTGAAACGCCCCCGCTTTTAATCCGTGATGGTGGCGTGATTGCTAAAGGATACAATGTCGAGTTAGACGAATGGCGTATGCTCTCTGATGGTGCAACTCAATATTTGGAAAATCTCGAAAAACGTGAGCGTGAAAGCACAGGCATTGATACATTAAAAATCGGTTTTAATGCAGTGCATGGTTATTACATTCAAATTAGCCAAGGCCAAGCACATAAAGCACCTATTCATTATGTTCGCCGTCAAACCTTGAAAAATGCAGAGCGTTACATTATTCCTGAACTCAAAGAATATGAAGACAAAGTGCTGAAATCAAAAGGCGCAGCGTTAGCATTAGAAAAGCAACTTTACGATGAATTATTTGATTTATTATTACCGCACTTAGGTTCATTGCAACTGGCGAGCCTTGCACTTTCTGAATTGGATGTATTGGTCAATCTTGCCGAGCGCGCAGACACCCTCAATTACGTTATGCCAACATTCTGTGATGAAGTGAGTGTGAAAATTAAAAATGGTCGCCATCCTGTTGTGGAACAAGTATTGAAAGATCCTTTCATCGCCAACCCAGTGGAACTCAATCATAATCGTCATTTATTAGTTATCACTGGGCCAAATATGGGCGGTAAAAGCACTTATATGCGCCAGACCGCATTAATTACATTGCTGGCGTATATCGGCAGTTTTGTGCCAGCAGACAGTGCGCGAATTGGGCCGATTGATCGTATTTTCACTCGAATTGGTGCGTCTGATGATTTAGCCTCAGGGCGTTCAACCTTTATGGTGGAAATGACTGAAATGGCAAATATTCTTCATCAAGCCACTGCACAAAGCCTCGTGCTTATTGATGAAATTGGTCGTGGCACATCCACTTATGATGGCTTATCCTTAGCTTGGGCTTGTGCGGAATGGTTAGCCAAAAAAATCCGCTCGCTTACATTATTTGCCACCCATTATTTTGAATTAACCGCATTGCCGGAACAGCTAGAAGGCATTGCCAATATTCATTTAGATGCCCTTGAGCATAACAACACCATCGCCTTTATGCACGCCGTACAAGATGGTGCAGCAAGTAAAAGTTATGGTTTGGCAGTCGCGGCTTTGGCAGGCGTGCCACAATCCGTCATTAAACTAGCAAAACAGAAATTGACACAATTAGAAAAAAACTCAAGCTATTCAGCCGAACAGCAAATTCAAGCGTTGCGTGAAGCCAATCACAATCAGGGCGAATTATTCTTTGAACAAGAAACGGATGCACTAAGAGAGGCTATTGAAAAGCTGGATCCCGATGATTTAAGCCCTAAACAAGCCTTGGCGTATTTGTATCAGTTAAAGAAAATGGTGGGGTAAATATTATATCCTAGCGATAAATTCAAAGGTTTATATGGATTGGCGGAGGGGAATGGGAGTTGAACCCACCCAAGAACGCTGGCGTCCTCAACAGGATTTGAGATCCTGCCACCTCACCGGAGATGACGCCCCTCCGTGGTTGAAATTGCAGTCACTTTAGCGTAAATTAATCGGCAATTCAACGTTATTTTAAACGGATTCAAAAATGACCGCACTTTTTCAACAACTCCCTTCCGTTGATAAAATTCTCAAAACACCTCAAGGCTTACAACTCATTACCGAATTTGGTCACACTGCAGTCGTGGCAACATGTCGAGAATTATTAACCCAAGCTCGTCAATTTATAAAAAAAAACAATCAACTTCCTGAATATTTTTCTAATTTTGACCGCACTTTTGTAGAAATTCATTCTCACTTACAAAAACAAAACCAAGTACAAATCAAAGCGGTGCATAATCTGACTGGTACGGTGTTGCACACAAATCTTGGGCGGGCACTTTGGTCTGAAGTAGCACAACAAGCAGCGCTTTCTGCGATGCAAAAAAATGTTTCGCTTGAATATGATTTAGATGAAGGTAAGCGTAGTCATCGCGATAATTACATCAGTGAATTATTATGCAAACTCACAGGTGCTGAAGCAGCCTGTATAGTGAATAACAACGCTGCTGCGGTATTGTTAATGTTAGCGACCTTTGCTCAAGGCAAAGAAGTAATTATTTCTCGTGGCGAATTAATTGAAATCGGCGGTGCATTTCGTATTCCAGATATTATGGAACAAGCTGGATGCCATTTAGTGGAAGTGGGCACCACTAATCGTACTCACCTGAAAGATTATCGTAATGCTATCACTGAAAATACGGCTTTTTTAATGAAAGTGCATAGCAGCAATTATCAAATTTGTGGTTTTACCTCTTCAGTTTCAGAAGAAGAGCTTGCGGAACTAGGTCAAGAAATGAATGTACCCGTAGTAACTGATTTAGGCAGCGGTGCATTAGTTGATTTAAGCCAATATGGCTTGCCAAAAGAACCGACCGTGCAAGAAAAAGTCGCACAAGGTGTGGATTTGGTCTCTTTCTCTGGCGATAAATTACTTGGTGGCGTGCAAGCAGGCATTATAGTGGGTAAAAAAGAATGGATCGAACAATTACAGGCCCACCCACTTAAGCGTGTATTACGTTGCGATAAAGTTATTTTATCAGGCTTAGAAGCCACATTACGTTTATATTTAAATCCTGAAAAATTAACTGAAAAATTACCGACTTTGCGATTACTCACGCAACCATTAGAACAACTCAAAATAAATGCTATGCGTCTCAAAGAGCGGTTAGAATCTCGCTTAAATTCACAATTTGAGCTTCAAATTGAAGCTAGCCAAGCACAAATCGGTAGCGGCTCACAACCAATGAAAAGAATCCCTTCTGTGGCTGTTACTATTGCAGAAAAAACAAACGTAAAACTTTCCGCACTTTCAGCTCGTTTTAAACAACTTTCTCAACCTATTATTGGGCGAATGGAAAACGGAAAAATTTGGCTAGATTTACGTAGCCTTGCGGATATTGAAACATTATTAAATACATTGGATGAACTATGATTATTGTTACTTCAGGTCACGTTGATCACGGCAAAACAGCATTATTAAAAGCATTAACTGGCAAAAGTACCGCCCATTTACCAGAAGAAAAAAAACGCGGAATGACCATTGATTTAGGGTATGCCTATCTGCCTTTAGAAAATAAAGTGCTTGGCTTTATTGATGTGCCGGGACACGAAAAATTCTTATCAAATATGCTGGCAGGTTTAGGTGGCGTGCATTATGCAATGTTAATTGTCGCTGCGGATGAAGGCGTTGCGGTGCAAACAAAAGAACATTTAGCAATATTACGCCAGCTTCAATTCCACGAAATTATTGTTATTATCACAAAAGCAGATCGTACAAATTCAGCGCAAATAGAATCGTTAATCCAAACAATTAAACAAGATTATAGTTTTTTACGCAATGCTAACTACTTCGTTACCTCAGCAGAAACGGGACAAGGAATTAATGAATTACGTCATTACTTAGCTAATTTGGCAGAATTAGCTGATACTCAAAAACCTTTCCGCTATGCAATAGACCGAGTATTCAGCGTAAAAGGGGCGGGTACTGTAGTAACAGGCACAGCCTTTTCAGGAACAGTGAAAGTAAACGATGAAATTTACCTTTCCACTGGACAGAAAATTCGTATAAAAGCGATTCACGCACAAAATACATCAAGCGAACAAGGTATTGCAGGGCAACGTTTGGCGTTAAATTTAAATGCTGATTTAGACCGCACGCCAATGAAACGAGGCGATTGGTTATTGCAGAATGAGCCACTTCCACCAACAGATCGCATCAGTGTACAAATTTTGGCTGAAATACCATTAAATGAAAGCCAACCTGTGCATATTTATCACGGTGCGAGTCGCACTACGGGTAAACTCACCTTATTACAGGGAAAAAATGCCGCTAAAAATGACCGCACTTTAGCTGAAATAATATTAGATTCACCATTATTCTTGGCTTTCGGAGACAAACTTATTTTACGCAGTGGCGATACAAAAACCTTAATTGCTGGCGCACAAGTATTGGAAATTAACTCGCCAAAACGTCATAAACGTACTGAAGTGCGGTTAAATTTTTTAGCCAATTTAGCATTGGCAGAAAATGCTTCGCAACGCATTGCACTTACCCTTCTACATAATGCGACAACAGCATGCCAATTAATGTGGACGGAACAACTGACTTCCTTGCAATTAGATAAAGCACTCGCTGAGCGGGACGCGGTACGCTATCAAGATTGGTGTTTTAATGCTAATTACGTACAAGAAAAAACGCAGCAAATTTTAACCGCACTTGATACTTATCACGAGCAACATAATGATCAACTTGGTGTAAGCAAAGCCAGATTATATCGAATGGCGACATTGAATCAGCCAGAAAATCTAATTCATCACTTTATTGATGAAATGCTTGATGATGGACGATTGCAACAAACGCGTGGCTGGATTCATCTACCAGAGCATAAAATTCAATTTAATACTGAAGAAAAATCACGTTGGACAGATGTATTAAACGAGTTTGAAAAAGCAAACGGTCAAGCAATTTGGGTACGCGATATGGCAAATGCACTCGCTATTGATGAATCAATTATGCGTAATTTTATGTATAAAGCAGGGAAACTTGGTTACCTCACGCCAATCGTAAAAGATAGATTTTTCTTAACTGAAACCATCTATGCTTATGCAAGACTTATTAAACAAATCGCAGAAGAAAAAGGAAAAGTTTCAGTAAATGAAGTACGTGATAAATTGAATTTCGGGCGCAAACTTACCGTTCAACTGATGGAATATTTCGACCGAATGGGATTTTTACGTCGTAAAGGCAATGACCATATTCTACGCGATAAGAATGTTTTTGATTTATGATGTCTATGAAATCGCCCCTTACGCAGCAGGAGAGCAGGATTTGTTACTCTATTTTGGGCAACTAGAAGAATTATTTAAAGCAGAATTTAGACAGGGTAATGATATTTAAATCCTTTAACTTTTGAATAGCAATCAAAATCCCTAATTACATTAAAAATGAGAGACTATAGATTTTGCACTTCATTTTTATTACAATAGTCTTTCAATGTAATACTAAGGAGAAAAAATTATGGCACTTACGAATTCCTCTATCAGCTTTAGAACAGTTGAGCAAACAAAATCTGAAGCTTATCAAGTTATTGAACAATATGGACTTACCCCATCACAAGTATTCAATATGTTTTTGGCTCAAATTGCCAAGACTCGCTCTATCCCTATTGATTTGAATTATCTTCGCCCAAATAAAGAAACCCTAGCAGCTATTGATGAATTAGATAGTGGTAACGCAGAGAGCTTCTTTATTGAAGCTAGTGAAAATTATTCTGCCGAAGAATTTACAAAACGCATTCTTAATGGTGGTCAATAATGTCAGAAGAGAAGCCATTAAAAGTGAGCTATTCAAAACAATTTGTAAGAGATTTAACTGATTTAGCTAAACGTTCCCCCAATGTGTTAATTGGCTCAAAATACATTACTGCAATACACTGTTTATTAAATCGTTTACCTTTACCCGAAAGCTACCAAGATCACGCATTAGTAGGAGAGTGGAAAGGTTATCGAGATTGCCATATTCAAGGTAATTTGGTACTGATTTACCAATACGTTATACAGGATGAATTTGATGAATTGAAATTTTCTCGTTTAAATACACACTCACAAACCGCTTTAAAATAGAAATAATCTTAAACAATAATCCGCACGTAAAATGTGCGGATTATTTTTACATAGCATTAAAACTCAAACTGAACAGACATTCTGTAATTTCTGCCAGGAGCGTAGAAGCGGTTTAAGCCTTTACCAGTTTCTGTGTGTACTCGGTTAATGGTGCCAAGATGTCGAATAGAGCGAGCAGAGTCCCAAGTGAGATATTTTTTATTGGTTAAATTATACACACCAGCGGTAAATGTAAGATTTTTAATTGGTTTCCAATAAGCAATCGTATCGATCACTGTATAGCGATTATTACGCCATAATCCGCGAGAATCTT
>ERZ1023425.5-NODE-5-length-117801-cov-12.952032_pt1 | contig 117801 bp, 107 predicted proteins | sample MGYA00380514_ERZ1023425 | MGnify/ENA primary metagenome ERZ1023425 (study PRJEB33173, sample SAMEA4830391) | metagenome | study: EMG produced TPA metagenomics assembly of the PRJEB25223 data set... | reverse complement strand
TAATTTCTGCGATTTATAATTTTGAGCTGGGGTAGTTTGGAAAGAGGTCTAATGATGTTTGGATGTAGAGGCGTGCTGTGCACGCCTTGTGTAGCAATGTCATAAAAGGGCGTGTTCAACACGCCCCTCAAGCCTGTGGCAAATATCAAGTTCAAATCGCCATCTACCCCATATAACACACCAAAAAGCCCCCAATCATCGGGGCTTGATTGGGGCGTATCCGCCTTTTGCAAATTTTAAAAAATTGACCGTGTTATTTCACATCAATTTGACGGCGAAACTTTTGCCCTGCCTTAAAGGTAACGACACGGCGAGCCTTGACAGGGATAACTTCCCCTGTTTTGGGGTTGCGACCGGGGCGAGATTTTTTGTCTTTTAATTCAAAGTTGCCAAAGCCTGAGAGCTTGACTTCTTTACCGTCCGCCAAACTTTGGCTAATCTCACTAAAAAAGGTATCCACCAATTTGCGAGCATCTTGGCGAGTCATACGCAGGCGAATGGTCAAATGGTCTACCATGTCTGCTTTGGTTAAGGTTGCCATGTGTTATCCTTTTAAAATTAAATTAAAATCGGCATTGCTAATCAATGACTGTTTGGATTGTAGGGCGAACCACATTCGCCCCGATAAGTCAGTACATCAGCTATCACGCAGTTGTGCTTGGTATTTGTCGGTCAATGCCACAATCACCCTATCCATAAGAGCCTTAATCTCATCATCAGAAAGGGTGCGAGTGGTATCTTGTAAGGTCATGGCAAACGCCAGTGATTTTTTGCCTTCGGGCAGTCTGTCGCCTTGATAGACATCAAACAAGGCAACATCTGTCAAATGCTCGCCTGCCACTTCACGCACGACATCTGCCACGTCTTGCCATGCCAGCTCCTTATCCACGAAAAACGCCAAATCACGGCGAACGCTTGGGAATTTGCTTGGCAAGGCGACATCAAGGGCGGTGCGGTGCAGATTGATGAGTTTGTCAAGTTCAAACTGAGCCACCCACACAGTCGGCAAATCTAAGGCGGTGCTGATACTGGGGTGCAACTGCCCAAAATAGCCAATCCGCTCACCGCCTACCGACACATACGCACTTTGTCCTGAATGTAAAAACGCCAAATCCGCCCGCTCATAATGGGGCGTGGCGTGGCGTGGCAACAGGCTCTCCACGTCCGCTTTTAGGTCAAAAAAGTCCACCGCACGCACGCCATGAATGCTGTCGGTTGCTCGTCCTGTGGCGATGATAGCAAGGCTTGGGATTTGTGCCAAACTTGCCACGTCTTTGCCGACAAATGACAAACCCGTCTCAAAGAGTCGCACGTCCGCTTGCTGGCGGTTTAGGTTATGACTCACAATAGGCAATAGGCTAGATAGTAGCGTACGTCTCATGACCGCAAGCTCTGATGAGATTGGGTTGGCAAGCGGTAAAATCTCGCCCAATTTGTCATCGTCGAGCAGTTGTTCTAATTTGTCATCACAAAAGCTAAAACTCACCGCTTCAAAATAGCCCTGTTTGGCAAGGGTTAATTTAAGCACATGAGTCAAATCTGCCGTATCGTCATAGCTCATGTCCACCGCAAACTGGGGTAGGCGTGGGGCGATGTTGTCATAGCCATACACACGGGCAATCTCTTCAATAATGTCTTCTGATATACTGATGTCAAAACGATGACTTGGGGGTTGGCAAATAAATGCCGTGCCGTCAAACGTGGTATGGATTTCTAGGCGGTTTAATAGGTCAGTGATGTCATCGGCAGACAACGCCACGCCAAGCAGTTTTTCTACCTTGTCAAATGGCACACGCACAGGCTCACGTTTTGGCAAATCTGCCACGCTCTCTGCCATGGTGATTTGTCCGACTTGACCGTTTGCAATGGTTGCTATCAAGGTCGTGGCACGGTCAAGGGCGATTTTTGGTAAGTCAAAATCCACCCCACGCTCAAATCTGGCACTGGCATCGGTGTGCAAACCAAAGCGTCTGGCACGCCCTGCGATGTTTAGCTGATTAAAATGAGCCGATTCTAACACGATGTTGGTTGTGCTGTCCGACACCGCCGAGCGAGACCCACCCATAATCCCTGCCAGTGCAAGCACGCCCACGTCATCAGCGATAACAAGCTCATCACCTGTTAGGGTAATGGTTTGCTCGTTTAACAGTTCCACCGTTTCGCCTTGATTGGCAAGGCGTACCGTAATCGCTCCCACGATTTTATCAGCGTCAAATGCGTGCAGGGGCTGACCGAGTTCTAATAGGATAAAGTTGGTTACGTCCACCAAAAAATTATGGGTACGCAGACCGCTTGCCATAAGATTGTCTTTGAGCCATTTGGGGGTTTTTACGGTGCGGTCAATGCTACCGATGTACTGGGCAAGATAGCGTGGACAAGCGGTCGCATCCGCCACCTTGACATTTACCGTCTTATCCAATGTGGGGGCGGTTTGACTTATCTGTGGGCGGTTTAGGGGCAGGCGGTTTGCCACGCTCATCTCACGAGCCAAGCCAAGCACGCTTAGGCAGTCGCCACGGTTGGGCGTGATTGCCACATCAAAAATCTGTCCGTCAAGCCCCAAATAATCTCGTACATTGACACCAATCGGGGCATCATCGTCCAACTCCAAAAGCCCGTCTATCTCATCAATGAGACCAAGCTCGGACGCACCACAAAGCATACCTTGACTCTCCACGCCACGCAGTTTGCCTTTTTTGATTTTAAAGGGCTTGTCATCCTGACTTGTGCTTGGGGGCGGTAACTCTGCCCCGACTGTGGCAACCGCTACTTTTAGTCCTGCTCGTACATTACTTGCCCCGCAGACGATTTGTAGGGGGGTGTCGGTGCCAACATTGACGGTCGTTACGCTTAATTTGTCGGCATCGGGATGTTTGTCGCAGGTGATGACCTGTCCCACAACCACGCCACCAAACATGGGGGCGATAGGCTCCATGCCGTCCAATTCTAAGCCAAGCATGGTAAGCTGTTCGCCCAATTCGGCAGATGAATTAGTGGGATTGACCCATTGTCTAAGCCAGTTTTCGCTGATTTTCATAAGTTTCTCAAATTATTTAAATAGTTTTAAATTAGGGTATTGGGGAATGATTGTGTCTTCTGTGATTAAGGTAAAATTTTCGCTCATGGCTTGGGCGATTATCAATCTGTCAAAAGGGTCTTTATGATATAAAGGCAAGTCTTGCACCAGTAAGCAATGCCTTGACAATACTGGTAATTCCAAATACTGATTTTCAATCAAATGCTGATAAAGCAATTTGACATCAACATCAAAACCTGCCTTACCCAACGCCTTTTTAATGGCAACTTCCCACAAATTGACTGTGCTAAAATACACTTTGACATTTTTATTTAAAAGCAAAGCCTTTAATCTTTCATCTAGCTTTTGAGGTTCTTGGGCAAGCCAAATGACGATATGAGTGTCTAATAAATACATCAGTCCACACCAAACAGTTTTGCCACTTCATCATCGCCCCAATGAATGTCATCAGGAACAGCCCCTTGTCCTTGCATAAAGCCAAAACGCTTTTCGCCTTTTTTGTTTAGGTCGTAAGTTTGCGACTCATCAAATGCCAAATCATCAGGCAATAGCGTTACAATCAGGCGAGCATTTTGTACCTGTGGGGGTGTGTCTAGCCATTTTAATTGACCGTGTTCAATGACGGCTTGATAACTTTGCAACATGATTGCACTCCTTGTTGATTAAGCAAACTGCCCCAAAAATCTTACGTCATTTTGGAAAAAGACTCGCAAATCATCAATGCCATAATACAGCATGGCAAAACGCTCAATGCCTAGCCCAAAAGCAAAACCTGTATATTCATCAGGGTCAATGCCACAGTTACGCAAAACTTGGGGGTGTACCATGCCACAGCCTAACACTTCTAGCCATTTGCCACTGTCAGACAAAATATCCACTTCGGCGGACGGCTCGGTAAAGGGGAAAAAGCTCGGACGAAAACGCACGGTCATTTCTTTACCAAAAAACGCATTCAAAAATTCATGAATCACGCCCTTTAACTCGGCAAAATTAGACGATTTAGAAATCATCAAGCCTTCCATTTGATGAAACATGGGCGAGTGCGTCTGGTCGCTATCACAGCGATACACACGCCCAGGGCAGATGATACGCAGGGGCGGTTCGCTCTTTTCCATGGTGCGAATCTGTACCCCGCTGGTGTGCGTGCGTAGCAAGTAGTGAGCGTCAAAATAAAAGGTGTCGTGCATGGCACGGGCAGGGTGGTGGTCGGGGATATTTAGGGCTTCAAAGTTATAATAATCGCTCTCTACTTCTGGACCTGTCGCCACGCTAAATCCTGCCTGTACAAAGAATTTTTTCATGCGTTCGGTGGCAAGCGTAATGGGGTGCAGACCACCTGTGGGCTTGTGGCGAGCAGGGAGCGTGATGTCTATTTGCTCGGCAAGCAGTTTGGCGTTTAGTGCCTGTGCCGACAGCACCGCCCCACGCTCATCAAAGGCGGTGGCAATGCGAGTGCGAAGCTCGTGCAGGTGCACCCCATAGGTTTTTTTGCCGTCTGCGTCCAGTCCGCCCATTTGTTTGGATAGGGCGGTAATGGGGGATTTTTTGCCTTGCAATGCCCCTTTTAGTTCTTGTAATTGAGCGGTGTCGCAAGCTGTGCCAATCGCTTCGATGACCTGTTTGGCATAATCATCAAAATCATCACTGCTAATATCTGCTAGGGGTTTATCCAAATGCGATAGGGCAAGCACCACATCTAAGGGAGAATGAGTATCAGTCATGTTCGTTATCATCATGAATTTAAAAGAACTATTGTAAAAAATAATTATAAAAATGTAAACAAAAACCACGCCATTTTGGCAAAAACTGACAAATTATGGGTGAATATGTCCGATTTTTGGTTTTTTTACGTATTATTTTAAAAAATATTTGCAATATGATGTAATTTTATGTATATTTACCTTGCAGTTATAAAACTGTTAATTTGTATCAAGATAAACGCTGTTGCCATCGTGTCGGGACTGCTTAATTAGGACTAATTAAGTGGACATGGTGGCACCATCTCAGCTTAAGGAACATCATGAAACATTTTTCCACTCAAAAACTAGCCATCGCTACTTCCATCGCACTTGGTGCCATGCTCGCCACAACTGCTCATGCCGACCCTAAAATCTCAGGTCGTCTTTATCTGTTTGGCACATATGATAACGTAGACACCAAGACAACCAATACCGTGACTGGGGCTGTCACAAATGCGAAAACTGACCGTACTAAAATGAACTCTGGCGGTTCTCGTTTGCGTTTGACAGGTGATGAAAAACTGACCGATGCTACGGATTTGGAATACTACCTAGAATATCGTGTTCATCTTGATGATGATGGGGCGGGTAGAAATTTTGAATCTCGTAATACCTACCTAGGGCTTAAAAATAAGCAGTATGGTACTGTGCGTGCAGGTCGTATTTACACCCCTGATGACGACATTGACTATGTAGACCAAAGTTATGTCTACGCATCAGGTGTGGGCTTGCCATTTAGCTATTTGGGCGACCGTCATAATAACGTCATTCAATACATCTCTCCTAAGTTCAATGACGGTAAAACTCAGGTCAAGCTCCACTATGCCATGGATGAGGATGCAAGCAGTAGCACTACTGGTACAAATAATCACGGTGGCGAAGTGACTGTTTTTAAAAATGGTGTGCCAACTGATGTAAGACGTGATTTGGTGGCAGGGCACATCCTACACGAAGATGAAAAATTTGATGCAGGTGTGGCATATACCCAAGCGGGCGATTTTAATTCATTGCGTGCGATGGTGTCTTTAAAACCTACCAAAGAGCTGACTGTGGGTGTCATGGCACAACAAACGGACTATAATAGTGGCAACAAAGAGTTGGGAGCCATCATCAGTGGTTATTATAAAGTCAATGACAAAACTGATGTCTATGGTCAGGTAGGGCATGCTGATAAATATGAAGGCTGGAAAGATGGTGAAAATACCGTTGCCAGTGTAGGCATTGTCAAATGGCTTAAAAATGATGGTGGGGCTAGACTGCGTGCTTTTGGTACACTGTCTTATAATGACCAAACCACTTTCCAATATAACACTGCCAACCAGCTTGAACGTGTTGAAAAAGAAGCGTTTGGCGTAGAGACAGGTCTGCGTTACGATTTCTGATAATTAGACAGCATAAAACCAGTCATGACAAATGGCTGGTTTTATTTTTGCCAAAATTACAACTGGCAATCTAAATTATTTGTTAAATATTCCTATTTTCATTGATTTATCAAGAATTTTTGGTTAAAATATGCAACCATCATTTATCTTTCATGTTAGGGCGTGTTGAATATTGGTATTTGCAATGAAAAATGCCTGTTTAAAAAAGCAGGGGGAATCACACGTTTTTCAAGGAAAAAATGCAGGCTGATAGTCATTCTATCAGACAAGTTTTTATTATGAAAAACAATCCGACCACTTAACCATATAAGTTTTTAAGATTTTAACTTAACTTTTTAAATTAAGTGGTCGGATAGCCATTTTTTATGCAAAAATTGATAAAAGTGTTAAACTTTCATCTTATTTTATGAAAATGTTATCAATGTTCAACACGCCCTGTTGCCATATATAGGACGTATTATGTTTACCAAAAAACTTTTAGCCCTTGCCGTTGTTGGTGTGTTTGGTCTAACCGCTTGCAACCAAGACAAACCTGCCACCACAGACACCGCTCCTGCCGAGCAGTCCCAATCAGCACAAACCAACCCTGCCGACACCACAGCAACCCCTGCCACAGGCGAGCTTACCATTAAGACCGCCACAGGCGAGCAAACTATCCCTGCCAATCCAAGTCCCATTGCTGTCTATGACATGACCGCCCTACAAAACCTAAAAGCCTTGGGCGTGGCGGTGCAAGGTATGCCGTCAGCGGAGATGACTGCCGAGCGTATCGCTACCCTAAACCTAAAAGCGGACGGTACGCCAGACGGCACAAGCGTTGGTACGCTATTTGAGCCAAATTTAGAAGTATTGCACGGTCTAAAACCACAAGCCGTTTTTGTGGGTTCTCGCATGGCAGAAAAAGCTGAAGAGCTTGGCAAAATCGCCCCAACTTATAATTTGACCATTGACACCAACAACGTCTATGAGTCAAGCAAACAGCAGATTACTGATTTTGGTAAGGTGTTTGGCAAAACTGCCGAAGCCGATAAACTCATCGCTGATATTGACAACGCCATTAGCGAGACCAAAAAAGCGGTAGAAGGCAAGGGTAATGGGCTTGCCATTTTAATCAATGGTAACAAAATGAGTGCCTATGGCAAAAACTCACGCTATGGCTATCTACACACCACATTCGGCATTCCTATGGCGGACGCTGACGTGAACAAAAACGAAGAGCGTCATGGTCAGCCCATTAGCTTTGAATATATCCAAAAAATTGACCCTGATTGGCTGTTTGTTCTAGACCGTGGTTCGGCGATTGGCGAAGAAGGTGTATCTGCCAAAGAAGTGCTCAACAACCCACTTATGCACAACACCAAAGCCTACAAAAACAACCAAATCGTCTATGTTAGCCCAGATTCTTATCTTGCCTTTGGTGGTTATTATCAATGGCTAAAAGACACCAAGATTGTTACCGATGCGTTTAATGCAAAAACGGCTCAGTAATTGATGTTGGGTTTAACAAGGGGCGGATTTTATTCGCCCTTTTGCTGATTTTAAAAATAAATATTCTGATTAGACTTCTTTCCAAACCCCGATTTTTGTGGATTTTTAAAAACCTCAACCCCAATACTTATAAGGGTTTATTTTTAGTTTGGAAAGAGATTTATTGTACTTAATGGGATTGACGTTTGGGCGAATAAATTGCCCCTACACGTCCAAATTTTAAAAATATGGCTCACCAAAGGGCGTGTTCAACACGCCCCTACAAAGGCATTATTTTAAAATTTTGATTTACCACATCAATTTATCATATAAACCCATTTTAAATCATTAACCCCTTTGCCTACCATACGCCTTAGAAATCATCACTTAGGAACTCTATGACCACAGCGACACTCTCCACTCCGAAGTCCGCCCCAAAATCTCGGTGGTCGCCAACATTTGTCAATGTTGGTGCGTTTTTGCTTTTGTTTGTTTTGATTGTCATCAGCATTTCGGTGGGGGTGGCGGATTTTTCATGGGCAAAACTCTTTGACGACACCGACAACAGCTCACAGCTCTTTCTGGTGAGCCGTCTGCCCCGTACGCTCGCTTTGATTTTGACAGGGGCGAGCATGGCGATAGCGGGCATGATGATGCAGGTCGTGCTAAAAAACCGCTTTGTTGAGCCGTCCATGGTGGGGGCAACGCAGTCGGCGGTGCTTGGGATTTTGCTGACTAGCCTATATATGCCAACCTTGCCCCTTTTGGGTAAGATGAGCATGGCAACGGTCATGGCGTTTGGTGGCATGATGATTTTTATGCAGATTATCAAACGCTTACCGCCAACCGATTTTCTCATCATTCCGCTTGTGGGGATTGTGTTTGGGGGGATTATTGACTCGTTTACGCTGTTTTTGGCGTATCAGACCGAGACGGTACAAATGCTGTCGGTGTGGCGGTTTGGCGATTTTTCTAGTGTGCTGGCAGGGCGGTATGAGACCTTGTGGCTGGTGGGGATTTTGTCCGCCATTGCTTATATTATGGCAGACCGCTTGACCATTATTGGGCTTGGGGACGGTATCGCCAAAAACTTAGGGGTCAATAAAGACGCTGTCATGTGGCTAGCGATAGGCATGGTGGCGATGATAAGTGCGGTGGTGGTGGTAACGGTGGGGGCGATTAGCTTTGTGGGGCTTGTCGTGCCAAATATCGTGAGCCGTCTGGTGGGAGACCGCCTGCGAGTGTCGCTCCCTGCGGTGGCGTTGCTTGGTGCGTCTTGTGTGCTACTATGCGACATTATCGGGCGTGTGATACGCTATCCCTTTGAAATCCCTGTCTATGTCGTCTTTGGCGTGCTGGGGTCGGCACTGTTTTTGTGGCTTTTGTCAAAATCAAAATAGGGGCGTGTGATGAATTTTATAAAAAAGTTATTGGGCAATCCTATTTTGTTGGCGTTTATCGTGCTTGTGATTGGCTGTGGGCTGTATTTGACCTTAAATGTGATCAGTTGGGATTTTGCTTTGCCCCTGCGTACTCGCAAACTCATCGCTTTTTTGGTGGTGGGCTATGCGGTGGGGGTGTCCACGCTACTGTTTCAAACGCTTACGCATAACCCCATTTTAACGCCAAGTCTCTTGGGCTTTGATGCCTTGTATGTTTTGATACAGAGTCTCATGCTGTTCTTTTTGGGTATGCTAAGTTATGTAACTTTGCCAACGGTGGGCAAATTCGCCTTTGAAGTGGCGGTCATGATGATGCTGTCGGTGATTTTGTTTCGTTTTTTGTTTACCAAGCACAATCAAGACTTGACACGGCTTATCTTGGTGGGTGTGATTTTTGGGACGTTGTTTCGTAGCTTGTCCTACATGGTCGCTCGCATGATAAATCCTGATGAATTTGTAACCGTGCAAGCCAATAGTTACGCAAGTTTCACCGCCGTCAATGTCAATCTACTCATCACCAGCGTGGTGCTGTCGGTGGCGACTTTTGTTTATATATGGCGACAACGGTTTGCTTTGGACGTGTTGCTACTCGGCAGAAATTGTGCCATTTCGCTTGGCGTGCCGTATCATAAGCTGTCTCTTGGTATTTTGATGACAATCTCGCTACTGGTTTCCATGGCAACCGCCCTTGTGGGCCCGATTACGTTTTTTGGGCTTTTGGTGTGTGCTTTGACCAACCGTTTTTGCACCAAAATGGCTCATGGCGAACGGCTCATCTTGGTAACGCTCATCGCCAGTAGTACGCTTATTGTAGGGCAGGCGGTGTTTGAACATATCTTTAAAATGGCAGGCGTGCTTGAAGTGGTGATTGAGCTGTTTGGTGGGGTGGCGTTTTTGCTACTGATTTTTACGCAATACAATAAAGGAAAAAGAGCATGATAAAAGTAAAAAACGTAAGCCACAACATCGGCGATTTACCCATTTTAAAAAACGTAAATTTTGAGCTACCCACAGGGCAAATCATCGCACTCATCGGGGCGAACGGGGCGGGCAAAAGTACGCTGTTTAGCCTGATGGCTCGCATGAATCCGTTGCAGGACAAATCCGCCCACATCAGCTTTGACGGGCATGACATCAGCACCGCCACGGATAGCGACATGGCAAAAGTGGTTGCCATGCTCGCCCAAGAAAATCACATTCAGGGGCGACTGCGTGTGCGAGAGCTACTCATGTTTGGGCGTTATCCTTATCATCAAGGCAGACCCACGCAGGCGGATAAGGATAAGGTGGAAGAGATGATTACAACCTTTGAATTGGAGCCACTTGCCGAGCGGTTTTTGTCCGATTTGTCAGGCGGTCAGCGTCAGCGTGTGCTGATTGCCATGGTGGTGTGCCAAGACACGCCGTATATCCTGCTTGATGAACCGCTCAACAACCTAGATATGTACCATGCAGGGCGACTCATGCGACAGATGAAGGTGCTGGCAAGTCGTGGCAAAACGGTGGTTATTGTGCTACACGACATCAACCAAGCGTCCCAATTTGCCGATACGGTCGTCATGATGAAAGGGGGCGAGGTGGTGTCAGTGGGTACGCCAAAAGACGTGCTAACGGCTGAAAATATGAAAGTGCTGTATAACGTGGACGTAACGGTGCTAATGCACAATGGTAAGCCGATTGTGGTGGATGTGGTGTGAGAAAGGTAAAGGGGTAAAAGTGAATCTATCTCTATTTTCTAAATATATGAATTGATTTTGATACACCGTATCGTCTATTTGCCAGTTTATCAAAACCCCACCGCCACCACCGAACAGTCATCATGTCCTTGTCGCTTTTTTAGGTTTTGTAATAAAATCGCCAGTTTGTCGGTGAGCGTGGACTGGCTGTTCCACATGAGTGTCAGTTGCGTGGAGCTAAATTCGTCCGTCAAGCCGTCCGTACATACCACCACTGTTTCGCCCTGTGTTGGGGCGTGCGTGGTGCGATGAACATTAAATTCATGCTCGTTTGGGTCGGCGATAAGGCACTCCATAAGACCGCCATAGAATTGGGCGTATTGGGTGCTGTCGGCAACTTGTCCGCCAAGCAGTTCATTTAAAATCGAGTGGTCATGGCTTAATTTTTGCCACACGCCGTCCGCCCCCACGACAAACACCGCACTGTCGCCCACATTAAAAATATCTAGTCTATCCGCCCCAACCACCACCCCTGCCAACGTGGTTGCCGAGCCGTGAGCAGTCGCCCCCACGTCATTACAAAACCGCCCAAACCCCCGCTCAAAAAAGCCCACACCGCCCACGTCATCAGGGCGTGCGTGTGCCACTTCGTTTATCCAAAAACGGCTCGCCAAATGAGCCTGTGGGCTGTTAAACACGCCGTCCGCCACCGCCACACAAAAGGGCATGGCAGGTGTGGGGACAGTTTTGGCGTGATGAAGTTTGGCGGTGTGGACGTTTGTGCCGTCAAATAACGCATCTTGGTTGGTGCGTTTGCCTTCCCCTTTGATTTGAAAATAGGCGATTTGCATGGTTATCCTTTGGGCAAGTGTTCAAGCAGTTGTGCCAAGCCTTTTTTGCCTTGCGGACTTCTGGTGCTTGGGTGATGTGTGCGATAACATATCGGCTGATAAGGGCTACCGTCTGTGTTTTTTATGTCTAAATTTAAAAAACACTGCTCCAAATAACGCTTGTGCAAATTACCATGCCCCACCTTTGCCCACGTCAATTCTTTAAAATATTCATGCCGTGCTTTTTGTACTGATTTTCTATGACCATTGACAAGCAAGATAAAATCAGGTCTTAATAGCTCAATTTGTGCCAATAATAATTCTTTGGATAACTGCTTAATGTCATCAAATAACTGGTGATTATCGGGCGTACTCAAATTATCAGATACTGCAAACATATTCGCCCATAATAGTCCGTCCGCCCCTGCTCGGTCAGCGACTTTTTTGGCAAAACCCAAAAAACGTCCGTCTTTTTGGGGTATGCTAATTTGCTTTTCAAAAAAGGTTTGGCCGTGGTTCATGCTTTTGATGACGTTGTCCATGTCATAATGTGGGACAGTCATGCCGCCACGCCAACCCCGAGTTTCTCTACCAACAATCAAGATTTTGTGTTGGGCGTTTTCATAATTTTCGGGTACAGAGCCTAGAAAAATATTGCAAAGCCGATGTTTGGGCGTGGGTTTTTGGTTTGTATTGCACTCATCTTGGGCGATTTGTTGGATAAGGGGCTGATAGCGGTCTTGATTTAAAATGTCAAAATACCGCTTGGCGAGTTGGTCTTTTAGGGTCATGGGTTTTCCTTTTGGTCATACTGAAAAGTATGTGAAACTAAGTTTTGCACACGCTTGTCTATGGTCAAAAACCGTCATGATAAGACTTGCTTTATCATGAACGGTTCTTTCTTGTATGACATACTGTAATTACAAACTCAGTGGCAACTCACGAGTCGTCAGCGATTTGGCAACCCGTTCATACCATGTTTTGATGATTTGGGTGGTTTCAGCATCATCACTGCCACAACGAGCAAGTGTCGGGCGGTAATGTGGACATTCACGCACTTCTTTACCGTCAATCTCCCAATCTAGCACACGCACAGGACGGCGATTTTCTATCCAGTGTGTGCGTGGGTCGGTGTCGCCTTTGATTTGATATGCTCCGCCAATGACTTGCACAAGGGCGATAAATTTTGCCCCGTTGCGAATGGCGACAATATCATTGACGGCAATTCTTTCGTTAAAAATGGCGATTTGTGGGTCGGGTTCGCCACCTCTTTCCCAATTTCCAAGCCCAATAAATCCACGATGTTCTAGGATATAAGGAATGTTTGGGGCAAAATCGCCTTGCGAGCCTGTGGGGTGCATTTGCATATGCCAAAAGTTGTTAGGGGTAAATGTGATGTCGGTCATGACAGCTCCTTAGTGGTTAATGGTAATCATGATGTTCTCTTCGCTCACACCAAGCGTTAAAGCCAGTCTGCGTTTGGCTTCGGGTATGGTTAAGGGTGCGTCCGATTGGCTTTGGGTTTTCTTTTGGGTTGGATTGTTTTTAGGCTGTACAGGCTTAAATTCAAGGCTGTTAATGTCTAAGTATTCAAATTCATCTAATGAACGATAAGAGACAGGGTTTGCCGTCCCTTTGATGTTGGGAATATTGATGTCAGCGTATTCACTGATGTAAACTTCATAACGAGTGTTGTTGTGTGGGGAGACCTGAATATCGGAAATTTTACCAATCAAAAAGGCGGTGTGTGGCGGAGCTTCGGGATTGCCCCAATTGCCAATTAATTGCACGCAAATGATGTATTTACAAGCGTTAGCAGTGCGTTTGCTTAACCGCCAATCGCCACTTACACCTTCTGACAAAATGTCGCTTTTGCCATTGTAGGTAAAAACAACCAAGCATTTTTCGCTCATAACAAATACTCTCTAAGAAATCATGACTGGGTTTTACTGCCATTTTCTTAGAAAGTCAATTATTTTATTAAAAAAATTTTGATAATTATATTTTTAATATATTTATTTAATGCTAATAGTGTTCTAATAGTATTTTAATCCACCCTATCCCCACGCCCCGCAAGCCAACCAAAGCCGACATTGACACACATTAGGATAAATAGCACATACAGCGACACTTCCCAAGTGCCTGTTTTTTCGTATAATTTACCCAATGCTAATGGGCCAAAAAATGCCACGCCATAGCCCACCGCCTGCACCATGCCCGACAAATCCCGAGCGGTGTCAAGCCGTGTCGTGCGAATGGAAAACAGCATAAGCGACAATGTAAAAATACACGCCCCGCCAAAGCCCATAAGTGCCGACCATAGCATGAGATAATCAGGGAGCCAAATAAATCCGCCCGACCCCACTACGTTGGCAAGGCTTGCCACTAAGGCAATGATTTTTATGGGAAAATTTCTTTTGATTAAAAAGGTCAATAAAAATATCGCCACAGGGGCGGACAGCTGAAAAGCAAGGGCAAGAGAGCTTGCCTGTGCCAAACTTAGCCCATAGTCCATGCCAATGGACGGCAAAAAGCTCGCCACCGTATAAAATAGGAGCGACTGTATGCCCATATACACGCCCAAATACCAAGCGTCCTTGCTTTTCCATGCGTTAAAATGGCTGGGCGTGCTGGTGGTTTGGGCGATGTCGGTATGATATAACTTATTGATAAATAACAACATAAAAAACGTCATTACCGCAAACACCCCCCACCATGACAATGCCACCTGCCACGATACCACACCCATGAGCGGTACGACCAGATAGGCACACAGCCCTGCACATACCGACATGGATAGGCTAAATACGCCTGTGGCAAGGGCGATGTGGTTGGGAGTGTATTTTTTGATAAAGGGGGCGGTTAAGGCATTTAATAGCCCAATGGCAAGCGACAAAACAACTGTACCAACAAACAGCCCACCCACCCCAAGCCACACCCGAGACAGCACGCCTAGTGCCAGCACCACACCGCTTGCTATCATCATGATTTCAAGCCCAAAACGCTTGGCGAGCATGGGGGCAACCAACGCCCCAAACGCAAACATCGGCATGGGTAACGCCCCCAAAAGCCCAATGGCGGACACCGACAGTCCGAGTGCGTCTGTGAGTGTGGGGGCGACCGAGCCTAGCATGACAATGGGTGAACGCATATTTATCGCCAACAACACAAGCGTGATGATAAGCAGGGCAAGAGGTAGGGCGGATTTGTGGGGGTGTGTGGTGTTTGGCATGGCGGTTCGGTGTGGGTAAAGATAGGATTGTAACAAAAAAGGATAAGGCTTGAAAAGGGAAAAATTTAGGATAAAGAAAAGAAAAAGGGCGAATAAGTCGCCCTTGTGTTTATGTTGATTGTTTATGTTGATTGTTTGTGTTGGTTATTGTAGGGATAAATTGCAATTTGCCCTTTTGGGAATTTCACATTTGGGCGAATAAATCGCCCCTACATATCAAGATTTAGAATATCTCTTTATTTAACCACGCCTTTTGGGCTAATGATAACATCAAATCTCTTTGGCAATCTTATCCAATGTCGCTTTATTGGCGAGCATGGCTTTTTTGTCGTCTTCGGTTAGGGACTCGCATTTGTTCGGGTCATTACCACAAAACTGGCAAAACTCATCGCCCATCAGTGTCGCCACGCCCCCACATGAGCCTTTTAGGGGTTTTTTCTTGACTAAATAACCAATCCCCATAAACAAAAAAAACAGCACAAACACCCCAAACGTTACAACAAACATGGGGATAAATTGGGCGAGCAAGTCATTCATGGCGTTCTCCTAATTGGTAGAGATGAAGGGTGTATTATAAAGAATTCTGCCAAAAAAATCAGTCCGTTTTTTGTAATGATATTGGGCGGTGGCAAAAAATATGTTAGAATACATTTGTAGGTACAATTTTTTAATTTTACCCACAATCAATATTTTATCTATCGTCAATCAAGGATTAGTATCATGACATCAGACTTAAATGTACCAAAACCTAGCCCTAGCGAAGTTCAAAAATATTTAGATAAGTGGCAAACATTGGATAATTATCCAAAACAGGAAAGTGCATTAAACAAACTATTTTTTGAATTTGCACCAGGCAACACTGATATGAATGACATTTTGTTAAAATGTGCCACGTTAAATGATTTTTATAGCACTAGAATTCGCACAATTGACCTTGTTTATGTTGCAGATAATATTGCTAAGATAGATAATCTTGATGAATTGTTGGAAAAAGGAGATACAACCTTAATTGACAAGATGCAAATATTTAAAGACAAAGAAGGCTTGAAAAGAAGGTGTTATTCTTTTGCTACAAAATATTGCAGTCATCATAACCCAATAGCTCTTCCGATTTATGATAGCTTTGTAGATGAGATGTTATGGCATTTTCAAAAAACATATCAATTTTCAAATTTTCATAGAAAAGATCTTAAAAACTATCAGAGATTTATAGAAACTCTCTTGGATTTTAAAAGATATTTTGATTTAAATGATGTTGGTTTTAAAGAATTAGATCGTTACCTTTGGCAATTAGGAAAGGATACTTTTGGAAATAAAAAAGAATGATAATTTAACTAAAAAATCGCCCATTTATCCACAATGGGCGATTTTTATTTTCCCTATACCACTTCAACCCCTGCACACACCTGCCGATGAAAGCTCATCAACAGCTTTAATTTTGGCACATATAGCCAATGCAAAAATTCCACGCAGTTATCTTGTTTAAATTCATCTAAGATTGCCGATTTGGGTTTGCCGATTAGGGTGCTTACATTAGTGATACTAGTCATGGGCGGTCTCCTGATTGGTTGGGTTGATTTGGTTGGTTGTGGTAACTGGCGGTTGCGTGGGCGGTGTGTTGTCGCTTTCATCGCTTTCATTGTCATCATCTTGCCCTGTCATGCCATACCAATCCACATGACGAGTAGCAACCATAACCACGGCAATACACACAAACGAGAACACCGACCCCATAAGCAAATTCATGCCACTTGCCGAGAGTATCGCATAAAAGCACGCATACAACGTCCCCAGCACCGCCCCAAAACCCACGCCACGCCCAAACGAGCCGAGCATATAACAAGCATACCAACCGATAAGCCCCACGCAGGCAAGACTTGCGATGATGTAGGCATACAAAAAGGCGATGTGTTCGGCAAGTGATAACAAGAGCAAATAAAACACAAGCAACGCACTTGCCACGAGCAGATATTGAATGGGGTGAATGGCACGAGCCTTGATAACCTCAAACAAAAAGAACGTCCCAAACGACACCATGATGATAAGCAAGGCGTATTTGATACTGCGGTCGGTCTTGGTGTAGGTGTCGTTGGTGTGGATAAAATCGGTCATGAGAGCGTGGTGCGTGTACTGGTCAAAATCGCCCATGATGCCCCGTGATAGCTCCATGATGAGTTTTTGATTTTGCACGCCTAAGACATGGGCTTGCCATGTCGCCCCAAAGCCGTTATCGGTGAGCGATTTGTGCGTGGGTAGGGCTTGCCCGTGGAATTTGGGATTTTGCCAGTTGCTGTTTAGGGCAACGGTGTTCATCTCGCCAAGCGGTAACACGCCAAAACTGCCAATGCCCGCCACATCAAGCTCAAACTGTACATTTAGCTCCCGACTGCCCATAAAATCGTCTTTCATAAAATCATCTAAGGTCATGGGCAAAGCCACTTCCAAATGTGGTAAGGCGTTGTCCGTGCCAAAGGTGGCAGGATAGCTTTTGCCATTGACGGTTACGTCCGTTGGCATGACACCCCGTAAATCGCTTAGGGCGATGATGAGCCTTAACGGTTTTGGGGTGGACTTAGCAGGCGTGGTGGGTGTCGCTTGGGTGGTTTGGGGGTTTTGGGTGGCGACTTGCTCGCTTGGGGTGGATTGGGCTTGCTCGTTTTGGGTTTGCTGATTTTGGGACTGTTCGTTTTGCGTTTGGGTATCAGACGATACCGTTTGGGCAGGTTCGGCAGGCGTGTCAATGTGCAAGGTGTGGGCGGTGGCATGGGCATTAAAACTCTGCTGTACGACCACCTTCGTGCCATAGCTTATCGCCCGATAAATGCCCCGTTTGTACTCGTCATCTCGCACATCGCTTGTCGCCTTGATGTCGCTTTTGGCGGGGAAAATGTAGTGCGTCTCATCGCCATGCCCTGCCACCAAAAAGGGCGTGGCTAGGATTTGCGATGACACATGGGACGACTTAATCTCGCTGATGACTTCATCGTGATAAGACTGTCGCTCGCTCACAAGTCCGCTTACGAACATCAGTCCGACAAAGAACACAAGGCATACCGCCCCGATGAGTGATAATTTTGTACCGATTTTTTGCATAAATAACTCCTAAAAACATGAAGTCATTATAAAAATCGTGTGTGCAAAAATTATGGAAAAATGGGGCGGATTTATGGAAAATGTGTGAAATCAGTGTGGCACACTCATCACCACTACCACACAATTATCCTTATCCTGCCCAAAACTTACCGCCCCGCCATGCAACTCTATCACTTGCTTGACAAGGGTTAGCCCAAGCCCCGTGCTTTTTTGGCGGTGGGTATTACCCATACTAAAATACCGCTCAAAGGCTCGCTTGATGATAAAGTCGTCCAGCGTGTCGCTGTCGTTTTTGATGTGGATAAACGTGTCCGTCTCGGTTTGACTGGTCTCAATGGTTATCGCACTTTTGCCATAATAAATGGCGTTGTCAATGATGTTTTGCACCGCTTGGGTAAGCCAAAATTCATCGGCACGAATACAGATACCGCTTTTGTCAAATTGCACGGTTTTGCCAAGCTGTTTTAGGGTTGCCGATTGCTGATTTAGGCAAGTTTGAATGAGTGCGTCTAGCTCAACGTTGCTCATGGTAAGTTTGAAGGTGGGCTGTTCAATCTTGGCAAGCGTCAAAAGTTTGTCCACTAGGGCGGTCAATTTGTCCGTTTGCGATAGGATAATGCCCGTAAACTGCTCACGCTCGGCAAGCGTCAGCTCGTCCGTCAAAATCTCGCTACTGGCACGAATGGCGGTCAGGGGCGATTTTAGCTCATGCGTGAGCGTGTGGACGTACTCGCTCACATACGCCTTGTTTTCTATGGTGTCTTTCATGGTGTGAATGCTCGCCATGAGTTCGTTTAGCTCTCGCCCAAGATAAAAATGGGGCGGTGCGGTACTGGCAAGCCCTTTGGTGTAGCGGTTTACGCTGTCTATGCTACGTCTTAACCACCATGCCATGAGCGTGGCGGTGGCAAGCGTGATTGCCATAATCGTTAAGATAATCTTAATAATTTCATCGGTGCTTTTGTTGATATAAGGAATGAGCGTTTGGGTGGGTTTGCCAACGGATACCACGCCAATTATCCGCCCGTCTGATACAATCGGGCTTGCCACATACATGACCGAATGCCCGCCGATGTCGGTACTTCTTGCCCCGTATTTGCCACGCAAGGTCAGATACACGTCATTCCAACGGCTAAAATCCGTCCCCACGCTCGCCCCACGACTGTCATAGATGACCGTGCCTGTGTCGTCTGTGATATAGACGTGGTAGGTGCTTGTGGATTTTTGATGATACCAGATTGGCTTATCGGTAAGCTCGTTTGGGTTGGTAAAGGCGTGGGATAATTTGGTATTAAGGGATTGATTTAACTCATCTTTTGATAAATCTGCCACGTCTTTTGCCACGATGTGCGACAGTAGCACTGATGTATCTACAAGGCTGTCTTCTACCACCCGTTTGGCGGACGGTCGCACGGTTTTTTGGACATAATATAGGGCAAGGGACGATGACAATAGGGTAATCAAGGCAAACGTGAGCCATATCCGCACAAAAATGCTAAAACTTAGGCGTTTTTTAAAAATGCGGTCAAGTAGGGTGTGGAGTGTGGGCATGAAGCAAATATTTTTTTGAAAAAAACATTGTAGCATGTTAAAAAATATTTGTGTTGTTTTTTACTTTGTAGTAGAATGACGAAGAGAAATGAGTTAGTTAATTCAAAATTATTCAAGACCGTGTCCATGATTGGTTGGATTTACGGTTTTTTGAGTATCAAAAAATGCTGTATAACAAAAAATAAGGGTTGTTATGTTTATGGATTGCTCAAAAACTAAACAAGATTTTGAAAATTTTGTTGAAAATCATCTTGGTGCAGACAAACTAAAACAACTCAAAAACATACATCGAGGCGGAATTAATAATTTAAAAGGTGCTCAATACGAGCAGTATTATTTGTTGTTCAAAACATTTGAAATAGCAAATAATGCAACGCTTGATTTGTCAAAACAATATTTAGAAACGCAGGTTTATGGATTTGTTGATGACATTGCTTATATTGATAAGCAGAATAATATCAAGTATAGTTATCAAGCCAAAAATTCTAATGGTCAAACCGCTGATTGGAATAATGAGCAAGAGCAGAGATTTTTACAGCAAAGAAAGATAGACCTTGACTTTTTTGGGTTTAGTGATTCATATTGCTACTTGCTAGTATCAGATATAAGAAAGGCAGATATCAACAAAACCAAAATAACTCACACCAACTTTACTTGTGAATTTTTTCCATGCTACACAAAGGTGGTTGACTTATTGGGACACAAACCATTCAAAGAATATATTGATAATTTAATTGAACCAAATGCCACACTTGATTGAACCAAATGCCACACTTGCGGACAGAAATTATGCAACCAGCCTTATTTTGGGCATATTATCTAATGATGAGTTTGGTTCTATTCAAAATATTTTTGAAAATGCCCAGTCAGAGGCTTACCCAAATACTTTTATTAAATTTAGAAAATCAAACCAACCAATTCCCGATTGGCTGACTAAATATCTAGAAGGGTTAAAACTGCAGGTTCAATATGAATTGCATTATGGCAGATTGAAAGTCAAATTTGAACAAGGGCTTGAACTTTCGGTTGATGTGGATACATTACCAAATCAATCGCCTACACAAAATCCAACCATGGAGCAATTGATTGCACTTTTAATGCAATGCTCAATGAAAAAATTGCAGAACCCAAATAAATGGGAGAACCCAAATGAACACCTCTCGTCAATTTAGCGTATATACCACGCCATTAGCAAAACAACATTTGCAAGGTCTATTGGAAGATAAAAATCCATTAACCTACCAAAAGCATATGTATGTTTTGGGAGAATTATTATCCCAAAACATTATTTCGCAAATTGACAATAAAGAGGAGGTGTTACTAATATCCACTGCTGAGGATGCAGATTATTTGCAACTTGGTGTGCAAGATGAATTAAAAAAAGCAAACTTTAATACCAAAATGGCAGTTTTTTGGAATAATCATTATCAGCCCAGTTATGGGGGTAGTGTTGCTCCTATTGTACATAAATATTTAGAACCAAACTATCATACCGCCAAAACCGTTATTATTGTCAAATCTGTTATATCGGGCAGTTGTGTGGTGCGTACAAACCTATTAGAGCTTTTTGATACCATCAAAGAAGCCAAAAGGATTTTTATTGTATCCCCCGTTATGCACATCAACTCTCAAGACGCTCTAAAAGCAGAATTTCCAAATGATATTGCCAATAAATTTGAGTTTATTTATTTTGCTATTGATGCACAAAAAGACAAGCAAACAGGCGAAGTTATTCCGGGTATTGGCGGACAGATTTATGGTTTGCTAGGCTTGACAGACCAACCAGCAAGAACTGGCTATATCCCAAAAACCATTCAAAAGCGTATGGGCTTAACGATTAATTAACAAGCCCATACCCAACCCCTCGATGAGTGATGATAATCTCATCATCACACACTTCACCCAGCTTTTGGCGTAAGGTCTTGATATGACTGTCAATGGTGCGTGATAGGCGATGTTCTGGGTGGTCGGAGATGCTTGCCAAAATCTGCTCACGGGACAAAATGTGCGTGGGATTGGCAAGTAAAGTGAGCATGATACCAAGCTCGGTTTTTGATAAAGTCAAGGCGTGATTGTTTAGAGAAAGTGAATAATCATGGGCTTGATAACGCCAAGTGTGCGTACCTGTGGTTTTGGTAAAGTCGGTGTGGGCGGTGTCTGCCTTGCCCGATATGTCGGTTTTGTCCGATTTTTGGGTAAAGATGTTTTCTCTACGCCATATCGCTTTTAGCCGTGCTATCAGCTCTCGGGGGCTAAATGGCTTGGCGATGTAGTCGTCCGCCCCCAGCTCCAAACCCAAAATGCGGTCTATCTCGTCCGTGCGTGCCGTCAAAAACAGTATGGGGGCATGGGCGTGCCTGTCGCCTTGGCGTATCATTTGGCACACGCCAAAGCCGTCTCCGTCAGGCAACCCCACGTCCAGCACGACAGCGTCAAGGCGTGGTGTATCAAGGCAGGGGGCGACTTTGGCAACCGTGTCCGCCCATGATACGGTATAGCCTTCACGCTCTAAGGCAAAACGCAAGGTCGTGGCAATGGCAGGGTCGTCTTCGATGATGAGAATGTGCATATCTATTGCAATATAATATCTACCTCTCCCGGTTTAATGGGCTTGGTTCCAAAAAACTGCGTCTGAGTGATTTTGCCCTCGGGTATTGGTTTGTCAATAATGGTCATTGTATGCTCAGGGAAAGCAGCTTTTAAAGCAGCTTCGGTTGCTTTGAGTGTAAATTCTCTACTATCCGTTCTAACATAGGCCACACAGTTATCTTGCATTAATCTTGCTGATTTTTCAAATACATTATTTAGTAAATTTTGATAATCTGCTTTATTGGCGAATCTTCCTTGATGTTTTTTCTGATCTATATTGCTAGAAATTTGATGTCTCTTATCCAACATCCAAAGTCTAAGCCATTGGTCATTGTGATAATCAGTAACACCTTGATATGGTGGTGATGTTAGCATTAGCGAGTACTTTTTTGCTGGTAAAGTATCTAAAATATTTACACTATCTCCAAAGTGTATCACGCTCTGTAAATTACTTGGTATCCCTTTTTTGTAGCGCCAATCTATTTTGCTTAATAGCATTGCACAAGGATCAACCCGAGGTGGTTCTGATAATCCTTGTTTAGCCCACCATTTTATGGAATATTCCATGCTCATTGACTTAGTTCGTCTCATCTGATTTGACAAACCACAACCAATATTATCATGCAATGATGCCAATATAAAACCCATTAATGTTCTATCAACATTATTATTAATCCAATCCAACTCATCTTTTGCTGTTAATAAAAAATATAAAACTTCATCACAAAAGCAGTGTCTAAAAAATTGAGGTAGGAGATTTAAATTATAATGATGATTTTGGCTTGCTTTATCAATTTCCAGTAATTTTTTTATGACATTTTCTTTTTTGGCAGGGTTTAGTTTTGTTTGAGCAAAAATAAACCCCACGGGATTAATCTCAATACCTGTGCCGGATCTATCCAGAGCAGAAGTTGCATAAATACTTGTTCCCTTACCTGCAAAAGGATCCAGAACAAAATCACCAATTTGTGAATAATTATCAATAACTTCCAAGGCAAATTCGCTTGGGGACATTGCATAATAAGAGCCAAATCTTGCCCAGCGTGCTTGTGGTGTAGTATAGCCTTTAAATAATTGATTATACATTATTAATTGACTCTTTCTTGAATTCTTTTGCCATTTTTTCAAAAATTTTTGTGCCAAGATTTAAAGGAATGGCGGCTTCTGCATGAGCAGCTATCAAGGCGGAAATAGAATTTGCGTAACGATTAGATGACAATTCATCTAATAAAGTAGTAACATCTTTTAGACGAGAGAATTGGTTGATTTCACAAATTGTTATATCTCTTTGGTTGTCATTAAAGCAACATAAGACAGGCACAATTCTATGTCCTAATTTCGTTTTATAGAGAATTTTTCTACCAAAATAAGTATCTTGCCCATAAGGTTTCTCACTGGTTGAAGGCTTGATGTGCTTCTTGATATAATCATCATTGAGTAATAATATGGAATTTGGTGTAATGGCACCTTCGCCAAAAGTATAATCCCGTCCAGTTACTCTATCTAATTGCTCAAAGTGGGTAGCAAATAGACCCGTTTTCTCGATACCAAGTATCAGCATATCCTGACCGCTAATTTGTTTTTGTGTATTATTAATGCGTTCCAACTCTTTGGAAATAGCACCAGCCAGCCAAGATGCAACACTAAATACTGCCAAGGGACCATCAATGACAAATGCAGTATGTCGTAAGAGATATAACCACCCCATTTTTTCAAAATTTCTTAAAATATTAATCAGGGTTAGTTTTTCTATCACGCTCATAATTTGATTGTACATCTCGCCACTACTACCAACTGGATTTAGTAGCTCATGCAATCTCATTGCATCCGTTGAAAACAAATCACGTCCAGAATATTTACACTGATACACACCAAAACCGTATTCTAAGTCCTTATCTTCGAAGCCTGGAATTGGGGATTTTGGCTTAGATCCTGCATTCTCAATCCTATATTTCAATAAATACTCATAGGTTTCTAATAAGTTTTCACCTTCTGTAAACAAGGTGTGTTTTTGCAGCATCTCAAACAACACTCTGCGTAATGATGATTTATCATCACTTTCATTATCAAGTAGCACATTACAGCCTGGTAACACCCCTTCAAATGAAGTTGTCTTTTTAGCACCTCTTAACTTTATTGGATCTGGAAATCGCTCTTGGCTGGTTGTTTTTATGATCTGCATATCCAATATTACCGAAGCAACTGTTAAATAACAGTATTCAGCACTAGGATAGCTCTTTTCTGGATTAATTGCAAGATTGCTGCCATCTATGGTAATAACATAGTGAATGCTACTATTAGAATCAGGTAAATCATTTGATGATAGAAATTGATTTTTAACAATATCTGTACCACTGATATTTTTTAAGCGAAAGCGATTTTCAAGCTCCCTAATAGCCTGAGATTCTCTTATTCTGCGTAGCGATTCATGATTGGCAATTTCACCAACGTATGGCATATAAATATCTCCTTAATTGTTAATTTCAAATTTATCTACTTGAACAGGCACAAAAAATAAATTACTAAGCGTCTTTATTCTTAAAAATCCTTTGTCCTGAGCTCTAAGTATAGATGTTTCAAAATCTTTAAAATCATAATATTTACACAATTCTTTGGTTTCATCAGTATTGTTTAAATGGCTGATAAACCAATTAGCTGTATTCTTTAAAATATTCTTTTGAATGCTACTCACCTCTTGGGTGGCATAGACCATACCGATGCGATATTTTGCCCCTTCTTTGGCAGTTCTAACCCATACATCAGAAGTATCTAGGTCATTGCCAACAGGCAATAGGTTGTGAGCCTCCTCTATATAAACTAAAATATTGGGAATTTGAGTATCCCCATTTCTAAATAGCTCCTGATTTTTTCTAAAAATCTGCCACATAATTCTTTGAGCGGATGATTTATTAAGCTCAGGATTGCCACTAGACTGATCAATGATTACTAATTTCCCATTTGCTAGATGCTCATAAATCTCTTCAGCATAATCTTTGGTGGTGCCAACATCATGTTGCTCTATCGCCTTACCAATCATTCTTGTGTCATTAGCATACTGCCACATACCAATTATCTTTTTAAAGTCTTCATCAGCCCATTGTTCTCCTGAGCTAGATGTTGCAATATAATCATTATTAAAATCTTTATAAGCCGATTTGCCATCTCGGATAAAACTATCTAGAGCCTCAAAAGCATTTGCTAATTGATGCAAAGAAACAAAATCTTGGCTAAGAACTTTTGCTACTGATTTATAATTTGATTGCAAGTCTGTTTGATCATCTTCTAATGCTAGAATTAAATTTTTGTTAAACAATCCCTTAATAGATACTTGCTGTTTATTTTGTGGCACTTCAAACCCTGCTCGTGCTAACAATGCTTGATATGCAAGCACACGCCTTCTATATCTTGTTGTTGGACCACGATCGTTTTCATCAGGTTTTTCAAAAATGACTTGAATAAAGTTTTGAATATACTTGGTTTTATCATCTGCCAAGATACTATCAATAATGGATTTACCCAAATTTAAGTTATCCTCTTCAAAGAAGTTTAACTTCATTAATTTACGGTCTAGGTCATTTTTATGCCCTGTCAAGCCATAAGTTACCACTTCATCGTGTTTTTCAGAACCAGTGTATAATTGATAGATATTTTTTAAAGAATTTGGGTTATTATTAGCATCTTTGTCTTGTGTATTTTCATTAGCATACTCACCATTGGGGTCAAAAATAATCTGACCAACTCTTAATGGATTGTCTTCTGAATTTTTTGGCATTCTTAGTTCATAAACAGATTTGGCAATAATTTTTGTGGTATTAGACTTGCCTGTGCGAGTCATGCCAAATAAAGCTGATTTTTGTGATAATAAATCCGTAGGGTAAATATAAATGGGTACATTATCAACCTGCTGATACTTTCTATTAGATGAGGCATAACGAATATAGCCTAGCCTCACCTTTTCTTTGCTACCAAATTCAGCAAAATGATTATTAAGTGTTTGAGAGTCATAATAATTCACAATTCTTTCTAATGCTCTTCCGACAGGCTTATATACTTTTAAGCCTTGATTGGAGTAATAGTTGGAAATATCACTACCAAATTTCATTAGTAACTCGCCATTTTCTTCCTCAAAAAAGAAGTGCCAATTACTTTGCACTCTAAGCCAGCATAAGATAGGTGGTTTCTGGTATCAACATCCATTACCCCGTCCGAATCCCAATGGTTGCTTTCACCACTTACTCTTTGAGCGGTCTCAACACGAATTCTTTCTAATTCAGCATCTTGGGGGAGTTTGGCTGCATCCATAACTCTAAGTAAAATAATGGAGGTATCTTCTTTTTTGAAATCCAAATTCTCATTCTCTACATTCAACCGAGTGGCGATTAAAAAACTTAAACTTGGAATACCTCCAACCTGTTCACGGTACTTGTCATGAATAATAACTTTGGCAGAGTTGTAACCAAGAGAATACACATCACCGACCAACTGAGTAGGTTGTATTAAAACCTCTAAATCTGATTTTAGTTGATTGTTAATATGTGCATTTTGAAGAAATTTAAGTTGTTGGTCAAACATAGCCATGTGTCCTTTGCTAGGGTGTTGATTTACTGATTATACAGTTTCTTGGACTTAAAGTCATTAAAAAAGTTAGGGCGTGCCCACCTTTTATATTTGCAATGAAAAATGAGAAAAATCGCACGTTTTTCAAGGAAAAACATCATTTTATTTCTAAAACATTTCTAAATTTCAAATTGTGTTATAAAGGTTCAATACGCCCCACCCAAAAAAACACGCCTAAAAAAATGAACCCCACCCCAAAAGTTAGATACTCAAACACTAACCTTTGGGGTGCTTTCTATGGCAAAATACACTCTACAAAATGAAAAAGTACTACGGTTCCCGTTCGTGGTGAGCCTGTCGAACCATAACGGAAACCGACCCTTCGACAAGTTTAGGGCGAACGGTTTCCGTAGTAAAATTCAATTTTATTAGCTGTACACAACCGACTTTAAGCTGTCCGTGATTGAGTATTATCTTAATCATTACAGTTATCACCAAACTGCCAAACATTTTAACTTAAACCACAAAACCGTAGAATTATGGGTTAAACTCTATCAAGCACTTAGCATTGATGGCATAAAAAGACGACACACAAAGGCTATTTATGACATAGAGACTTTAAGCTTAATGCTGTTCAAGCCATACAACAGGGCAAATCGCTTACCCAACTTGCCATCGAGCTTGACATCTCAAACCCTGCCTTACTTTCAACTTGGTTAAAATTCTACCAATCCTTTGGCATCATAGGACTTACCTTTAAGCCCAAAGGCAGACCCAAAGGCAATAAAACAATGAATAAAACAACAAACAACAAAGCCCAACCAATCAAGGCAGACAAAGACAAAAGCCGTGATGAACTGCTTAATGAACTCTTAGAGTTTAAAGTAGAGCGAGATATTTTAAAAAAGCTCATCGCCTTAACACAACACAAAGCACAAAAGCCAACAATTAAGAAAAAACCTTGATTGTTCATGAGTTAAGGCAACAACATGGCCATCCATTAGATAAACTCCTAAGACACATCAGTCTGTCTAAAAGCGTGTTTTACTATCATCTTACACAACACAAACAACCAGATAAAGATTTGTCTTTAAAAGAACAGATTAAGCACATTTATCATACGCACAAAGGCAGGTATGGTTATCGTAGAATTACATTGGAGCTTAACAATCAGCTTGCCCAGAAAGGCATGGTCATCAATCACAAAAGAGTGCAACGACTGATGGCTAAACTAGGACTTAAAGCATTGGTTTGTCGTCAACGTAAGTTTAATACTTACAAAGGCACAATGGGTAAAGATACCATTAAGGACAATATACCCAAAAGAGACTTTAAAGCAGACAAACCCAACCAAAAGTGGGCAACAGACATCAGCGAGTTTAAAGTACAAGACAGGGCAAATGATGGCAGTGTCATCCAAAGAAAACTGTACTTACTGTACTTACAGCTAACAAATTTGAATTTTGCCACGGAAACCGTTCTCCCTGAGCTCGTCGAAGGGTCGGTTTCCGTCATGGTTCGACAGGCTCACCACGAACGGAAACTGTAGCACTTTTTCATTTTGTAGAGTGTACACGATAAAGGATAGACCAATATACGCATTGGTTAAAGAGATGTTAGATGATGCTTTATTAAAGTTAGGTGGTGCAGATAGATATGATAAGAGCAATAAAAATAGCAAGCTCATCATTCATTCAGACCAAGGCTGGCACTATCAAATGCACCAGTATCAACAAACCCTAAAAGAACAAGGCTTAACTCAAAGCATGTCAAGAAAAGGCAATTGTTTGGATAATGCAGTGATAGAGAGCTTCTTTGGTACGCTAAAACAGGAAATTTTTTATGAAGACACAAAGTTTACATCAACAGATGAGCTCAAACAAGTAATTGATGAGTACATAACCTACTACAATTATGATAGAATAAGAGCAAACTAAAAGGACTAAGTCCTGTTAAATACAGAAACTTAGTCCAGTTAGGGTTAATCAAGCCTTGATAACAAACTAACCTTTAATCTTATGTCTAAGATTTGGGGGTCGGTTCATTTGGTGGGGTTTTTATTTGACAAAAAATAAGGCACGCATGATGTCTTATGTTGCTTATTTTGTGGGCGGGGTAGGTTATTTTACCAAGCCGTATTTTTCTTCTAGCCGTTTTAACTCACCGCTTTGGGTCAGCTCGTCAATGCCTTCGTTTAGGGTGTTAAGCAGTTGAGTATTTTCTTTATCTATCACAAAGATAAAGCCTATTTTGTCTTGATAAGGGACGATTTTTAATAGGGATTCTTTGCCTTGTAGGTTGTTTTTGATGATGTGGTTTAATACCCCTGTATCAGAGAAAGCGACATCGTATTTGCCCTGTAAGACACCTTGAAAGCCCAAAAACTCAGATTGTACCTTGTTAATGTTGTGTTGATTGCCCAGACCCTCAACGTCGCCATCACTGACGGTGGCGATATTTAATGTGTGTGCATTTAAATCTGACTTAGTGGTTGGGTAGGTATTGGCAAGTTTGGCGTTATCAGCACGATAAAAATAAACAGGCTGAGTGTTGTGGTAGGGTTTGGTTACCCCATATTTGGAGGCACGTTCTTCTTGATAGAATATCCCAGAGGCGGCAATATCACTTGTGCCAGCATCAATCTCGGTGAAAATGCCATCAAAAGATGTGGGTTTGTATTGAAGGTTTAACCCCTTGTTTTGGGCGATGGCATCTAATAGGTCAATATCAAAACCTGTGAGCGAGCCTTTTTCATCAGAAAAGGTAAAAGGAGCAAAAGCTGAGGTTACTGCCACGGTCAATGTTTTGGTATTGGGGTTATTGACAGTGGCGGTTGTTTCGGTGGTAGTGGTGGTTGTAGATTCTGTTGATGGGGCATTGGAGTTATTAGGTTTGTCCCCACCACAGGCAAATAAACCAAGACTCATCGCCAAAAGTAGGCTGGGTTTAAAAGCGGTAGTGTTTAAAAAATTCATAAGTGTTCCAAATATTAAGCGGTTGGATGGATAAATGGTAGATTAGATGAATGGTGAATTAATAAAAAATATTGTATTAAACAATTATCATTTAAAAATATAAAGTATTAAGTACCAATCAACACAGTTTGTACTGCTTATTATAGATAAACATGACATAAAGTCAATATTTAAAAGTTTAATTAGAATTTTTAAACATGATTTGTCTAAAAATTAAAAAATCATTTAATGTGCCAAAAAATCAGCAATTTTTACCAAAAATTAAGCCCCATTCACATTTTTAAAACCATTGCAACTTGTTATATTTTGCCAAATGGCGTAAACTATACAGTATTTATTTGATGAAACTGTCTTTGGCTTAATTTGGGACGGATTCATGGATAGATTTTAGAGTGAGCGGGATGATTTTGCCGACAGACGGTTTTGCCATGCTCATCATTCGCTGACCTAATGCAACAATGTATCAAAATTTTCCTTAAAAATAATATGGCGAATATTATGACAAAAAGTAGCAAAGATACGGTGGCTTATCAAAGCACCGAACTCACCGCAGATGGTGCAGCGTACATTGAGGCGTTGTACGAGGACTATTTGGCGGATAAGGCAAGCGTGAGCATCGAGTGGCAAAAATACTTTGCCGATTATGAGCAAGCAGGCGATGCCCCGCACAATGCCATCAAAGAGCAGTTCTTGCTCCTAGCCCGCAACCAAACCAACGCTCGCCCCACTGTGCAGACCGTTGGGACAGGCGACTGCGACCCCAAACAGATGGCAGTGCAACAACTTATCAGTGCCTATCGTCGTCGTGGACATCGTATTGCTAAGATTGACCCCTTGGGACTACAAAAGCGTGATGGCATTGAGGATTTGACCTTGGCTTATCATGGTCTGTCCGAGGCTGACCTTGACACGACTTTCCCAACCACACTCATGCACATCGGCAAAGAGTCAGCGACACTGCGTGAGATTATTGAGATTTGTGAGCGTATCTATTGCGGTAGCATTGGCTATGAATACATGCATGTCTTTACCGCCACCGAGAAAAAGTGGATTGAAAAATATATTGAGCAAAATCAAGGCTTTATCAGATTTGATAAAGACAAAAAATTAGAAATCCTTGACCGCTTGACTGCTGCCGAGGGTCTAGAAAAATACCTGGCTCGTAAATATACAGGCGTTAAGCGTTTTGGTCTAGAGGGGGGCGAGAGCTTCATTCCTGCGGTGCATGAGATGATTCAGCGTGTGGGAACCTATGGCACCAAAGAAGTCGTCATCGGCATGGCTCACCGTGGTCGTTTGAACCTACTTGTCAATATCATGGGTAAAAACCCATCTGCCCTGTTTGATGAATTTGATGGTAAAGTTCAGCCAACAGTCGGTTCGGGCGATGTGAAATACCACAATGGGTTTAGCTCAAACGTCATCACCAAAGGCGGAGAGATGCACCTTGCCTTGGCATTTAACCCGTCTCACTTAGAAATCGTCTCTCCTGTCATGCTAGGCTCGGTGCGTGCTCGTCAAGCCCGCCGTAGCGAGGCTTATGGTTATGACATTGACAACAGCACGGTACTGCCCATCGTGGTGCATGGCGATGCCGCCTTTGCAGGTCAAGGCGTCAACCAAGAGACCTTCCAGATGTCGCAAACCCGTGCTTACAAAACAGGCGGTACGGTACATATCGTCATCAACAACCAAGTAGGCTTTACCACATCTCGCCCTGATGATGCACGCTCTACCGAGTACTGCACGGACGTTGCCAAAATGGTACACGCCCCTGTCCTGCACGTCAATGGCGATGACCCGGAGGCGGTGGTGTTCGCAAGCCAGCTTGTGCTAGACTATCGCACCAAATTCGGTCGTGATGTTGTGCTTGACATCGTCTGCTATCGCCGTAACGGACATAACGAATCGGACGAGCCGTCAGCGACTCAGCCACTCATGTATCAAGTCATCAAAAAACTGCCCACCACTCGCACCCAATACGCCCAAAAATTGGTTGCCGAGGGCGTGCTAATTGCCGATCAAGCAAATGAGATTGATGATGCCTACCGTATCGCCCTAGACAATGGCGAAGACGTGGCTCACGGGCTTGCCAAAGAGCCTGATACCAGTCTGTTTGTGGATTGGTCGCCTTATGTGGGTCATGGCTTGACCGATGATGTCCAAACTGGCGTGCCTGTTGAAAAGCTCAAATCCTACGCACAAGCCATGGCAAAAGTGCCAGAAGGCTTTGAATTGCAACGTCAAGTTGCCAAAGTGATAGAACAACGTCTTGCCATGCAAACAGGGCAAGAACCCATGAACTGGGGGGCTGCTGAGACACTGGCATACGCATCATTGGTTGATGAGGGGACATTGGTGCGTATCACAGGCGAGGACGTGGGTCGTGGGACATTCTCGCACCGTCATAGCGAGCTTTACAGCCAAAAAGACGCTAGCCTATATATCCCATTACAGCACATTCGTGAGGGGCAAGCCCGTTTTGCCACTTATAATTCACTGCTGTCAGAGGAGGCGGTACTTGCCTTTGAATACGGTTACTCTACCACTGTGCCAAATGCCTTGATTATATGGGAGGCTCAGTTTGGTGATTTTGCCAATGGGGCTCAGGTGGTCATTGACCAATTTATCTCATCGGGTGAGACCAAATGGCAACGTCTGTCAGGTCTGACCATGCTCTTGCCACACGGTTTTGAGGGGCAAGGTCCTGAGCATTCATCGGCACGTTTGGAGCGTTTTTTACAGCTTTGTGCTGAGGATAATATGCAGGTCATCACCCCAACGACCCCTGCTCAGATTTTCCACGCTCTACGCCGTCAAGTGGTGCAAAAAGCTCGTAAGCCACTTATCGTCATGTCGCCCAAATCGCTACTTCGTCATCCGCTGGCCACATCAACGCTTGATGACTTGTCAAATGGCAAATTTGAGACAGTATTGCCTGAGATTGACAGCATTGACAACAGCAAGGTAACTCGTGTGGTACTGTGTGGTGGTAAAGTGTATTATGAACTGCTTGAAGCTCGCCGTAAGCTCGGGCTTGACCATATCGCCATCGTGCGTATTGAACAGCTCTACCCACTACCAGAAGAGCGTATTTTGGCGGAGCTTGCCAAATACCCAAATCTTAGCGAAATCGTCTGGACGCAAGAAGAGCCACTCAACCAAGGTGCGTGGTACTATCTACTGCCAGAGCTACACCGCTTGACAGAAGGCAAAGCCAAACTGCTCCCTGCATCAGGTCGTCCTGCGGCGGCAGCCCCTGCAACAGGTTTGCCAAAAATCCATGCCGCCCAACAAAAAGCCTTGATTGCACAGGCGTTGAACGTGAGCGTGGAACAGTTGTAATTTGACAGCACGCAGGGCGACTTGTGTGCTTATTTCTATTTTTGGCATTGTTCAATTAAAGGTACATTTTAAAATTTGGACGTGTAGGGGCGAATCATATTCGCCCAAAAATCAACACTTTGTCAAAGGGCAAATGTCATTTGCCCCTACAAATTTACCCAAAGGTATGGTTAATTAACAATACCCTATTTTTTAAATTTAAGTAAACTTGGAGTTTATCATGGCTGACATTAAAGCCCCCGTATTTCCAGAATCGGTACAAGACGGCACCATCGTAGAATGGCACGTTGCCGAAGGTGAGCAAGTATCTCGTGACCAACTGCTTGCCGAGATTGAGACCGACAAAGTTGTGCTAGAAGTGGTTGCCCCTGACGATGGCGTGATTAGTAGCATTGCCAAAGGCGTGGACAGCACCGTATTGTCTGCCGAAGTGATTGCCACTTTTGAAGCAGGTGCAACTGCCGCACCAAAAGCTGAGAGCGAAGAGCTATCCAAAGACGAAGCCAACAAAGGCACCACCATTGACCCAGCCAGCGTTGCCGCCCCTGTACAGCCAAAAGCCGAAGCAGAAGGCGACTTTAAAGACCAAAGCCCTGCCGTGCGTAAAGCTGCCAAAGAAACAGGCGTAAACCCAGCAGACGTACAAGGTTCAGGTCGTGGCGGTCGTGTTACCAAATCAGACATGGTTAACCCCACCCTAAAAGGCGACAACGGTCAAGTTATCGCTACTGCTATCGGTCAGCGTATTGAAAAACGTGAGCCAATGACTCGTCTGCGTAAGCGTATCGCCGAGCGTCTATTGTCTGCCACCCAAGAAACCGCCATGCTTACTACTTTCAATGAAGTGAACATGAAGCCACTGATGGACTTGCGTGCCAAATACAAAGACCAATTTGAAAAACGTCATGGCGTAAAATTGGGCTTTATGTCGCTATTTGTAAAAGCAGCCACCGAAGCGTTGAAGCGTTTCCCTGCGGTCAATGCCTCTATTGACGGTGATGACATTGTGTATCACGGCTATTATGACGTGGGCGTGGCGGTGTCAAGCGACCGTGGTTTGGTTGTGCCTGTACTTCGTGATACCGACAGCATGGGTCTTGCCGACATCGAAGGCGGTATCCGTGATTATGCCACCAAAGCCCGTGAAGGCAAGCTATCAATTGAAGAGATGACTGGCGGTACATTCACCATTACTAATGGTGGTGTGTTCGGTTCGCTCCTATCTACCCCAATCATCAACCCGCCACAAACTGCCATCCTAGGTATGCACGCCATTAACGAGCGTCCTATGGCGGTAAACGGTCAAGTGGTTATCCTACCGATGATGTATCTGGCTCTGTCTTATGACCACCGTTTGATTGACGGTAAAGATGCGGTGCAATTCTTGGTAACGATTAAAGAGCTTATTGAAGATCCAGCACGTCTGATTTTGGATTTGTAATTTGTCAAAAAGACGGATTGGAAATCTGATCCGTCTTTGTATCAATTAAAAGGCTTAACAATGACAATGCAATTACACATGAATTTTGATGAAATCAAACGATTTTGCCAAACCAATCCGCTTTTGACGGACAAAAAAGTAACGTTGTCGTTTGATGAGAGTGCCAGCGAGTTGTATCACGCACTGCGTAAACAGCAAATGCTCAACGCCATTAACGCATTTCGTGGGTCGGGCATGGGCGGTGGTGTTGATGAGCTGCTTCTTGACCGACAGCAAGACAAGCGAGTATAGGTGGTGAAATCGTATGTCTTTGATACATCTGCCATTTTGACGTTATTTGATGATGAAGAAGGGGCGGATACAGTTGCCGAGCTACTACACTTGGCAATCCATGAGCGTATCACGATTTTTGTGAGTGCCATTAGCATGGTGGAATTTCGGTATCGACTCATTCGCCAACATCATGAACACGCATTTGTGGACAAAAAGATGAATGAGCTTTATGATATGCCAATAATAGTGGTGGATTTTAATCAGGCATTGATTGAACAGTCTGCCATTTATAAATCTACCGCCAAAATGTCGTTTGCTGATGCGTGTATTGCAGGTACAGCCAAGCATTTGGGTGCAATTTTGGTGCATAAAGACCCTGAGTATCAGGCGATTGCTCATGACATCAAGCAATTGGTATTGCCTTTTAAGCCAAAAACAAACCAATCTTAACAATTTATCCTTTAAAAATATAGGTAATAACTATGAAAAATTCATATGATTTAGTGGTTATCGGTGGCGGGCCTGGTGGCTATGAAGCTGCCATTCGTGCAGGCCAGCTTGGCTTTAGCACCGCTTGTATCGAAAAACGCATTCATAAAGGCGAACCTGCCCTTGGCGGTACTTGCCTAAACGTGGGCTGTATCCCGTCAAAAGCCTTGCTTGACAGCTCACACCGCTACGAAGCAACCCGCCATGAGCTTGCCGAACACGGTATCACGACAGGCGATGTGGCGATTGACGTATCAAAAATGCTAGAACGCAAAGACAGCGTTGTCAAGGGTTTGACCGCAGGTGTGGCAGGTCTATTAAAAGGCAATGGCGTGGACTGGCTACAAGGCGTGGGTACCTTGCTTGACGGTAAATCAGCCGAAAAGCAAGTTAAATTTACCGCTCATGACGGCACCGAGACCACCATTACTGCCAAATATGTGATTTTGGCGGCAGGTTCTGTGCCAATTGAAATCCCCGTTGCCAAAACTGACGGCGAATTTATCGTAGACAGCACTGGTGCCTTAGAATTTAAGGAAGCCCCAAAACGTCTTGGCGTGATTGGTGCGGGCGTGATTGGATTGGAGCTTGGCTCGGTATGGCGTCGCCTAGGCTCAGAAGTGGTAGTGTATGAAGCCATGCCAGAGTTTTTGGCAGTTGCCGACAAAGACATTGCCAAAGAAGCAGGCAAACTGCTTAAAAAACAAGGTCTTGACATTCGTGTGGATACCAAAGTGACAGGTGCTGAAGTGGTGGGTGGCGAAGTGGTTGTAACCACGGATGTCAAAGGCGAAACCAAAACCGAAACCTTTGACAAACTTATCGTGTGCGTGGGTCGCCGTGCGTACAGTGAAGGCTTGCTTGCGGACGGCTGTGGCATTGAGCTGACTGAGCGTGGACTTGTGGCGGTAGATGACCAATGCAAAACCAACCTAGATGGCGTGTATGCCATTGGCGACTTGGTACGCGGCCCGATGCTTGCCCACAAAGCGATGGAAGAAGGTATGATGGCGGTAGAACGCATTCATGGCGAAAAAGCTCAGGTAAACTACGACACCATCATCAGCGTGATTTATACGCACCCTGAGATTGCGTGGGTGGGCTTGACCGAAGAGCAAGCACGTGCCTGTGGATATGAAGTCAAAACAGGTTCATTCAACCTATCTGCCAACGGTCGTGCCTTAGCACAAGGTGAGGGCGTGGGCGTGATTAAGGTTGTGGCTGATGCCAAGACTGACCGCTTGCTAGGCTTACACATGGTAGGCGTGGGTGCTGGCGACATCGTCCACCAAGGCATGATTGCCCTTGAATTTGTGTCAAGTGTAGAAGACCTACAACTGATGACATTCGCTCACCCAACCGTATCAGAAGCGGTGCATGAGGCGGCGTTGTCTGCGGACGGTCGTGCGATTCACGCGATTCAGCGTAAGAAGCGTTGATTTTAGTATGGCTCAAATATTAAGTAATATTTGAGCCATAGCCCATATACCGCTCAGTGATGACGGTAGTTAGAATTAACATTAGAGACGTTTATGAGAGATAAAATTGTTGCTGTCATTGGTTTGGGTTATGTAGGCTTACCTTTGGCTTGTTTGTTTGCAAAAAAATACCAAGTTATTGGATTTGATATTAATACTGCTCGCATTAGCGAATTAAAAAATAACATTGACAAAACTCGAGAGGTTTCATCTGACGAGTTGGAACTTATACAGGATAGAATTGCTTTCTCATCTGATAGCCAAGACCTTTCAAGTGCAAATATCTTTATTGTTACTGTACCAACGCCAATCGATGATAATAATCTTCCAGATATGACACCGCTTGTTAAAGCTTCTCGGATGTTGAGTCAAATCATTAAGAAAGGTGATATAGTTGTCTATGAATCAACGGTCTACCCTGGGGCAACAGAAGAGGTTTGTGTACCGGAACTTGAAAAATCTGGTTTAAAAATGAATCAAGATTTTGGTGTTGGATATTCTCCTGAGAGGATTAATCCGGGTGATAAAACTCGTACGGTTGAAACCATTTTAAAAGTTACTTCTGGCTCTAATGAGTATTATGCTGATGCTGTGGACGAGATATATAAGTCAGTAATTACTGCTGGCACATTTAAAGCTTCGTCAATCAAAGTAGCGGAAGCCTCTAAGGTTATTGAAAATACTCAACGTGATGTGAATATTGCTCTTATCAATGAACTTGCTTTGATTTTTAATGAAGTCGGGATTGATACACGTGAAGTGATTGAGGCGGCAGCCACTAAATGGAACTTTGTAAAGCTATTCCCAGGATTGGTTGGAGGACATTGTATCGGCGTTGACCCTTACTACTTGGCACATAAGGCCTCATCCTTAGGATTGAGTCCTAATCTAATTCTGATCTCTCGAGCCATTAATAATTCTATGCCGAAATTTGTGGCAGAGCAGACGATTAAACAGCTCATCAAACATGACAAGAGTATTAAAGGCAGTAATATATTAATTCTTGGTGTTACCTTTAAAGAAAATTGTCCTGATGTCAGAAATACCAAGGTGCTAGATATTGGTAATGAGTTACAAAAATATGGTGTGAAAGTTAGTTATAGTGATCCGTGGGTAAGTCAAGAAGACTGGGAGTACTTAGGCATCTCACCAGTGGAGTACGGTAATTTGCCTGTTGGCAACTATGATGTGGTTATTATTGCGGTGAATCATAGGGAATTTAAAGTCAAAGATCAGGTTGTTAGAAATTATTGTCTAGAACCTTCGGTAATCATTGATGTTAAGGGTGTTTTGGAAAATCCAGATTGGCGTCTTTAATAATTGTAGATGGTGAAAAATATGAAGAGATTATATATTTGGATAGGGTGCAAATCTCCTGCAGTGGCTGATTATATTATTCAGAATCACTCGAATAAATTCTCTAGAGAATCTAGAGAGTCACTGGCTATTGGGAGAGCAATTCGTACAAATTGGGGTAAAAAAAGTTTAGGAATATTGGAAGGTCAAATTAGAGAAGTTGCAAAGAACGAGAAAGATGTCCAAGATAAATTGCGCAATATTCTCAAAGATTACAAAGCAGAGGATCAACTTTTGCTTTTAAGTGTTTCAGAAAGTCCTCAAGTCAATGAAACCATAGGTGTAAAAATTGATAATAAAATAGCCAAGACTGTCATTGATGGTGTCAATTATGCTAAACTTTTTTCTTATTTGAAGAAAGAACAGAAAACTTATAATGATATTAGAGAGTTTTTAACTCAACAAGACACTCCTATTGATGAGAGATTGATTGGAGCTTGGTGGGAGATAGCATCTTCTGAGCAAGGAATATTACTAAGCAATCTTGTTGAATTCCTCGAAACATACTCAAAAGAGGTGTATGATAGTATGCCTTTGTTGACCTTGGCTCAAAGTTATGCATTGAATAAAAAATTTGCTAAAGCAAGAGATGTCTTTTATCAAAGTGGTATCATTTATGGGTTTACCCCTTGGCTAAGCTACGTGTCTGGTCAAACAAATAAACAGGCAATTAATTATAGCTTCCAAATGGAGGGTTACAATTTTCAGGATCCTCATCCTTTATTATCAGAGAGTAAAACTAAAGCTTTTTTTGAACGGCATGAAAGGTTTATAGAATATTATTATACTGAAGAGCATAAAGATAATCTAAAACTAGATTATGTAATAAGGAGTACAGTTAAGGCTTCGGCTATTCCTAAGCAAAAAAATAAGCCAAGGGTTCTTTTTATTACAGATGCTAATTGGAGTTTTTTAACAAATCTTATAAATGAGATGCATAAATTAGATGTAGAGTTGGATGTTTGTGATTATTCATATTTATCTAAAAAGCTTTCTCAAGATAAGAAAGTTAAATCAAAGTTTATTAATACGCCTTTGCACATGACTGAAAAAGATAAAAGTGTAGGACTAGGTGTCATAAAAAATAATGATGGATCATTTTATGAAAAAATTCACAAGGCGGATATTATATTCTGTGAATGGGGTAACGAGGTGGCTGCCTTACTATCTAAATATGCACCTCCTGATAAAAAGTTGATAATTAGAATTCATAGTTATGAAGTATTCACACATTGGCATATGCTTCTAAATATGGGAGGAGTTGATGGGCTAATTTTTGTGGCACCACATATCAAAAATATATTTATGAAAAACGCTTCTCCAGAGTATTACGATTGCCCAAAATTTGATAACATAGCTGTAATTCCTAATATCAAAAATTTTGATAATTATACTACTGATAAAAATAGCATGGCTAAATTCACCTTAGGTATGGCGGGGTATAATAAAAGAAACAAAGGCTTGCTGAAAGCACTCAAAATTTTAAAACAGTTGAAGTCTGAGAATAATGCTTGGACACTTCACTTGGCTGGTCATGAGTTTGATCCCGCTTTTGCTGCGGATTACAATTATTGGATCGATGAGTGCAAATCATTTATTGAAGAACATGGTTTGCAGGAGTCTGTGATTTTTGATGGATTTCAAGATATGGGGGCTTGGTTACCTGATATCGGCTATATTTTATCTGTAAGCGACAGGGAGGGGACGCATGAGGCTTTACTTGAAGGAGTGGCCTCAGGTTGCATCCCTATAATTATTGATTGGAGTATGGTTAAGGATTTTGGTGGTGTAAAAGAACTTTATCCTTTTTTAACTCAGTATGTCCTATCAGATGAAAATGAGATAAGTTCTTTACAAACTGATGCATTGCATGAAATGTTTGATACTGAGCGCTTGAATATTAGTGTCCTAATGAGGGAACATAGTGAGGCAAAAAAAGTCACATCAGAAGTTTTAAAATTTTTGGAGAAAACTTATGCGGCCTAAGATTTATGCTTTATTGAGTAATAATAGAACACTACCTATGACTGGTGGCGACAAAATTAACGAGAGTCGTTTTTATAGGGCGTTAAGTCAACATTTCGATGTTTATTACAATGGGCAGTTATTTGATCCAAATGCCAAAGATTTTGGGATTAAGGATAGACCCATTGAAATTCCTAAAGATGAATATGATTTGTACTATGTCAGAGCAAACAATAAAGTACTTTATCATTGCCCTAGACCAAAAGTTGCCATGGGAGTGCCTTACAGCAAGTGGCTGTACAATCATGCGGATGCAATATTAACAACTACAGAGCAGTGGAAGAGTATGATTTTAGGGTATAACCAAGATCAAGTCACTAGAACGCTTCTAAAAGATTGGTATGAAGGCTCCAGCTCCATTGTTATTCCAAAAAAGGTTATTAATATTAGGCAAACTATCGACCCTAATTTTGGTAGGTATTTAACAACGCATGATATTATGATGAAAAAAATATCATACAATCTCAAGCCCACATTTGGTTTTTTTGGTAGTTTAGCAATGCAGATTTTCCCTCATAATGCTATTAGCGCCTTGTTAAGATTGCAAAGGGAATATGATATAAATATTTGTATGGCTGGAAAAAAATATACTGATACGGTGCTTCCTAATGGCATTCGCTATCTTGGCTACTTGCCTTATAACGATACTTTGCTCAGCTTAAAAGCTTGTACTTGCTTGATTGCAAATGAGGGAGAGGAAACAGAGTATCTTGGATCGGGTAAGGTTTTGGATGCAATCGCAGCAGGCGTACCAATATTAGCTTATCGCAGTGCGGTTAGAGAGGAGCAATTGGGGGAGGATTATCTCGGATTTTATAAATCTGAAGAAGAAGCTTATTTTATTGCAAAAATGATTATTGAAAATTCTTATTTTAGAGAGCAGATTATCGCCCAAATGTCCAAACGTTATGATATATATTCTGTGAGTGCACAGGGTGATTATTTGTATGAGCAATTTAAACCTTTATTAAGGTAGAAGTTGTATAAAGCCAATTAGTCAAAAACTATATATCTCAGGAGAAAATATTATGAAAAGATTTGCAATGATTGGTGCGGCAGGCTATATCGCACCACGTCACATGAAAGCCATTAAAGAGTTGGGTGGGACATTGGTTGCTGCCTATGACGTTTCGGATTCTGTTGGTGTTATTGACAGTATTTCGCCAGATTCAGAATTTTTTACTGAATTTGAACGTTTTGCCCATTATATCAACCAGCTACAACGCAATCCGGAGACCAAAGTTGATTATATGTCAATTTGTTCACCGAACTATTTGCACCTGCCTCACATTGTACTGTCCTTAAAAATGGGCTGTGATGTGATTTGTGAAAAGCCACTAGTGTTATCAGAAGTGGATTTAGAAGAAATTAAGGCGGTGGAGAAAGAGACAGGTAAACGTCTGTATAATATCTTGCAATTACGCCTTCATGATTCTGTGAAAAAGCTCAAACAAAAGATTGAGCAAGAATTGGCGGAAGATCCACAAAAACAATATCAGTGCGAGATTCAATATATCACCTCTCGTGGCAAATGGTATCAAGAAAGTTGGAAGGGTGATATTCGCAAGTCTGGCGGTGTCGCTACTAACATTGGTGTGCATTTCTTTGATTTGTTATATCATTTATTTGGCGAGCCAATTGTTAATGAAAAAGACTTTCAAGGTAGTCATTCCTCAAAAGGTCATTTAAAGTTTCAAAACGCGACCGTTGATTGGTTCTTATCGGTGGATTCAAACGACTTGCCTGATGAAGTTAAAGGCAAGCAATCTACTTTCCGTGCCATCAAGATTGGGGATGAGCTGGTTGAGTTTTCACAAGGTTTTACAGATTTACATACAGTGAGTTACTCGGAAGTCTTAGCGGGTAGAGGATTTGGAGTGGACGAAGCGAGAAGTTGTATCGCCATGACAGAATCAATTAGAAATCAATAAGGTGTCAAGTGAATAATCAGATTCATCCTTCGGCAGTTATTGATGATAAAGTTATTATTGGTAATAATGTCTATATAGGACCAAATTGCACCATTGGATTCCCTGCTGAGTATAAAAAAGACTTTGGTAGGGATACTGGTTTTACGGTAGTTATTGAGGATGGTGCGGTCATTACTGGCAATGTAACTATTGATGCGGGTACGGTTCGCCATACACGCATTGGCAAGGGCTGTTTTATTATGAAGTCAGCTTATATTGCTCATGATGTGCAAGTAGGTGCCGGTAGTATTTTATCAGCTAATGTCAGTCTCGGTGGTCATGTAGTACTACAGGAGAATGTTAACCTGGGTATGGGTGCTATTGTGCACCCACGCCAAACAATTGGTGCATTAGCCATGCTGGGCATGGGTTGCGTGGTAACCAAAAAGTCCATTATCAAGCCTGCTCATATATATGTTGGCAATCCAGCAAGAGAGCTTGGATTGAACAAGGTGGGAATGGAACGTAACGGAGTTGATGGTGAGGCGTTAGCACATCTGATAGAGGCATTTAATCAAATTAAGGGTTTGGTATGAGTATTGAGTTCATTGATTTAAAAAGACAGCAAGCACACATTCGTCCAGAGATAGAACAAGCAATAGCAAAAGTATTGGATAGCGGTCAATATATCATGGGTGATGAATGCCGTTTATTAGAGCATAAATTGGCTGAATATGTTGGCGTTAAGCATTGTTTGGCTTGTGCTAATGGCACAGACGCTATTCGTTTGGCTTTGGTGGCACTGGATGTTCAACCAGGCGATATGATATTGACGACCAATTTTACCTTTTTTGCGACATCGGAAGTGATCGCAGAATTAGGTGCAATTCCTTTATTTGTTGATGTTGACGAAACCTATAATATTTGCCCAGTTGATCTCACAAAAGTGATTAACATGGCGAAAGAAAAGCAATATCCCATAAAAGGGATCGTTAGTGTTGATTTGTTTGGTCTACCAGCTGACCATATCAGTATTGACGCCATAGCCAAAGAACACAGTTTATGGCATTTAGAGGATTCGGCACAAGGTTTTGGCGGTAAAATTCACGACAGGGTTAACGGTTCTTTTGGATCAATTGCCACAACTAGCTTTTTCCCTGCTAAGCCACTTGGCTGTTATGGTGATGGTGGTGCGATTTTTACCAATGATGATAAACTGGCAGAAAAAATAGAATCTTTACGTGTACATGGTAAAGGCGATCATAAATATGAAAATATTCGCATTGGCTATAACAGCAGGCTAGATACCATTCAAGCAGCCATTCTTCTTGAGAAATTAAAGATATTTAATGATGAGTTGATGAGAAAAAATAACTTAGCAAATTTCTACACAGAAGAATTGACATCCATTAAAAGTGTGAAGACGCCAATTATTCCTCAAGGGTTTTTTAGCAGCTGGGCTCAATACACATTACAAGTAGAAGATCGCGATGCTTTGATGCTATTTTTGAAGGAAAAAGGTGTACCAAGTACCATATATTATCCCAAAACGATGAGTCAAACTACCGCATTGCAAGTATATTCCGAGTATCAGCTTAGTAGTTTGGAAAAGTCAGAAGAATTTGTTGGCAAAGTTCTTAGTCTGCCAATGCATGCTTACCTAACGTCTGAAGAAAAGAATCTGATTGTTGCCGCGGTTAAAGAGTTTTATTCATTGTAGCTAAAAGGCGATAATGTCTACTACAGTAATTTCGTGTTTAAGAATTAGGGCTTAATTTGGGTTGGTCATACTACCAAAAGAAGCATTAAAATTTCGGTGTATCGTGACTTTTGTTATAACAAAAAAGACTTAAGGGGTATTGATGAAAATATTTCTAAAAACAATACCCCTATTGTCAATGACTTTGAGCAGTACTTTTCTAGGTTTGATACCAAAAAAGTACTTATTCTTACAGACGAGGATATTGAAAGTGACCTGCGGATTCAGAGCCAGATATTTGCCCTAAAAAGACTGACAAAAGATGTAACTTTAATACATATTAGCTCGGTGAATAGCTATTCAGAGAAACAAAAGAATGTAGTAAAAAGAAAGATCTATATCAATCTTTTTAAAAATATTTTTTTGTTTCCTAGATTTATTTATGTGGCAAAAATAATGATGTCCAATTTAGCCTTGCGAACAAAGGCAAAACAGGGAATATTTAACGATAATAATCACTTTCTTTTTGATGGAATAGATACAAAAGATTACTCTTTGGTGGTGTGTAATAACTTAATCACCGCTAGGGCTATCAAATTATGTAAAGAGACCGATTATGTTTATGACAGTCATGAACTCGAAGTATTTAGAAATAGAAAAAAGCAATCGCTAGAAAGATCTTTTCATGTCTATTTGCAAGAAAGAAGAATTATAAAAAAAATAAAAAATATCATCACAATTAGTCGCCGTAACGCTTCTTTACTCTCTAAGATTCATGGGGTTGATATGAAAAATTTTGATATAATATATAATCAAAATTTTGAAAAAAAACATATTTTTTTGGATGGTAACGAGGAGATTTCAAGATTATTTGTTTATATAGGAAGAGTTGAGAAAAACAGAGGTTTGAATGACATTATTTTCTTAACAAAGCAGGGGTTCAAAGTTCTATTAATTGCTTGTAATTATGAAGTTGAAGACCTGAAGTATGTAATAAGAAATAGCAATCAAGATAATCTAGTACTATTTAAAGGTATGAATTATCAAGAATTTCTGTTGGATAACGTAAGGCTTTATTCGCAAGTGTATTTTTTAACATTAATTGCAAAAAACTCTGTAAGTTATCAAAATGCCTTACCCAATAAATTTTTCCAAGCCCATGCTTTAGGTTTGCCAATTATAGCCTACAATGATACTTATTTGAGTGATATTGTAGAAAAGCATGCTTGTGGATTGCTATTTGATGAAGATTTCCTAAAGAAAATAACTACTGTCACCGCCTCTGATTACAATAAAATGCGATCGGCAATGACTTATGGTATTTCTAAATCAATTGCTTGTAGAGAACTATAAAGAGAGGTTGATTTTGCTTATAAATGTAAACCACGCCATTATCCCCACCGCAGGCTTTGGTACTCGTATGTTGCCACTCTCCAAAGCCGTGCCAAAAGAGCTTCTGCCACTTGGCGACAAGCCCGCCATTCACTATGTCGTCATGGAGGCGGTGCGTGCAGGCATTAAACATATCGTACTGGTCAATCACACCCAAAAAAGTGCGATAGAAAATTATTTTGACATTAACAGCGAACTAGATACCCAACTTCGCTTAAAGGGCAAAAATGAGCTGGCGGACAGTCTAAACTTTTTGCCTGATGACGTGCGTATCATCAGTGTACGTCAAGGTCGTCCGCTAGGTCTAGGTCATGCGGTATTACAGGGTCGTGCAGTCGTGGGCGATAACCCCTTTGCCGTGCTGCTGCCTGATGTGGTGCTAGATCCCTTTAAGACCGATTTTAAGGCGGATAATTTGGCGTATATGTTGGATATGTTTGCCAAAACGGGTCGCTCGCAGATTCTCGTTGACCCTGTGGCGGACGATGATATACACAAATATGGCATTGCTTGTCTTAGTGATAAACAAACCATTGCCAAATCTAACATTAACCAATCTTTTGATGTTAAGGGTTTTGTAGAAAAGCCCCTCTTAAAAGATGCTCCGTCCAACCTTGCGGTGGTAGGGCGGTATGTGTTTAGCCCAGAAATTTTTGACTTTTTGGCGGAGACCAAGCCGTCTGTGGGCGGTGAGATTCAGCTGACCGATGCCATTGATGCACTTATCAGTAAGCAGGGCATGGACGTGGTGACCTTAAAGGGTGAGAGCTTTGACGCAGGCGACATGAAAACCTATATACAGGCGTTTGGTTATTTTGCCGAGCATATAGGCGAATCATTCTAAGGATTTGTCATGAACCAAAGCCCTACTTGGCAAACTCTGCAATCCCTTGCCCAAACTAACCGCACCTTGACCGAGCTGTTCAAAGATGACAAACGTGGCGAGCGGTTTGGCGTGTCGGCTTGCGATATGTACATGGATTTTAGTAAGCAAGCGATTGACGATGAGATTTTATCAGCGTTATTGACCTTGGCGGACGATTATCAATTATCTAATAAAATCAATGACTTATTAACAGGCAAAAAAGTAAACGACACCGAAAACCGCCCTGCCTTACACACTGCTTTACGCTCACCCAAGGGCGAGTCTCTCATCGTGGACGGCACAGACGTAAACGCCCAAGTCCACGACAGCCTTGCCAAAGCCGAAACCATTGTCAGCCGTATCCGCACAGGCGTGTGGCGTGGCTATGCAGGACACGCCATGACGGACGTGGTTAATATCGGTGTGGGCGGTTCGGATTTGGGGCCTCTAATGGCAACGACTGCCCTGTCCGAGTGGGCGGACACGTCCATTCGGGTGCATTTTGTTTCCAACATGGACGGCACCCAACTTGACAGCCTGTTAAAGGTGCTAAACCCCCAAACCACGCTGTTTATTATTTCATCAAAATCATTTGGCACGATAGACACGCTCTCCAACGCCAAAACCGCCTTAGGCTGGCTATTGTCCGCCCACGATAACAAACCCACGATTTTACGCCGTCATTTTATCGGCATTTCCACACGCCCTGACAAGATGAGCGAGTGGGGCATTCATGAAAATAATCAGTTGCTACTGTGGGACTGGGTCGGCGGTCGGTTTAGTATGTGGTCGGTCATCGGACTTGCCATTGCCATAAAAATCGGCATGGACGGCTTTTATGAGCTACTGGCAGGGGCGAACGACATGGACAGGCATTTTGCCACAGCCGATTTTGCCCAAAATATGCCCGTTTTGCTTGGGCTGTTGGGTGTGTGGAACAGCACTTTTTTGAGGATTAACGCCCACACCGTGCTACCTTATGACGGCAGATTGTCGCATTTTCCCAACTATCTGACCCAGCTTGAAATGGAATCCAACGGCAAATCAGTCGCCAGAGACGGTCAGCAGGTCGGCTATGATACTTGTCCGATTTTGTGGGGCGACATTGGTTCAAATGCTCAGCACGCTTTTTATCAGCTCCTGCATCAAGGCACGCAAAGAGTCTCTTGCGACTTTATCACGCCCATTCATCGCTATCATCAGCATCAAACCGCCAATGCCCATTTGTCCGAACAGCATGAGCTTTCCTTGTCAAATTGCCTTGCTCAGTCGCAGGTGTTGGCATTTGGCAACCATGCCTTGCCTGATGAATTACAAAAAAATGACGATGATTTTGCTAAGTTTAAACAATATCGTGGTAATCAGCCGTCCACAACGCTTTTACTTGACAGCCTAACGCCAAAAACGCTCGGCTCGCTCATCGCCCTATATGAGCATAAAGTCTATGTGATGAGTGTGATTTGGCAAATCAACCCGTTTGACCAATGGGGCGTGGAAGTGGGTAAAGTCATGGCAAATCAGGTTTATGACGTGTTGTGCGACAAACAAAGTGTGGGGGCGTTTGATTCATCAACCAATACGCTATTAAATAAAATTAAGGGCAAGTTTTAAAAAGTATTTTTAATAAAAATTACGGTAAATGATAATGAAAACACACGACACGGTCTATATCATCGGAGCAAATCATGAAGCGATTAATGCAGGGATTTTGCTTGCCAGTTTAAATAAAAAAGTGCATTTATTAAGTATGAAAAATGCCATTGATGAGACATTGTTTCATTATCATTTTGACCGTCAAATCAATGCCTTATGGTCGCTGTATGTGAATGAAAATAAAATCATTCATCATCATAAAAATAGTCGTGATGATACACTTGATTTTATTAAAAAATCACAAGGCAGTTTAATCTGGCTATTTGTTGATGACATGAGCGATGACGAATTGGCATTATTTACCAAAACCCAAGATAATCCGCACAGTCAAATTATCCTAAGCGGTATAGATAATATTGGCAAAATGGAGCAAATTGCCAATGAGATGATTAGCAAATGGGTGTATTATTTGCCATTTATTTTTATGAAAGACGGGGCGAATTTTAGCAGTTTTTATCAATCGGATTTGGTATTGATTGGCGAAAAAACAGCAAATAGCGTGGCAAATTGTGAAATCATCTCTTTTATCAAATCCCAAGCCAAACAATGCCAAATTGATAATATTAAAACCATAGAATTTGCTCGCAGTGCGATTATGGCAATGCTTGCCACTCGCTTGTCGTTTATGAACGAAATGACACGCCTTGCTGATAAAGAAAATATTAATATCAAGCACATTGAGCGGATTATGGGGTCGGACAGCCGTATCGGTTCGGCATATTTGGGAGCAGGTTGGGGCTTTGGCGGAAAGACCTTGCCCAATGAATTGACTTTATTAAAAAATCAATTTGACAATCAAAACGTCAAATCAGAGGTATTAAATGCCGTGATTGATGTTAATGCTGACCAAAAAGAGCTGATTTTTAGAAAATTTTGGCGATATTTTAATGGCTTTATAGAAAATAAAACCGTGATGATATGGGGGGCAGGCTATCGCATTGGGGCAGGGCTTAGTACCAACAGTGCCATTCATCCATTATTAAAATTGTTGTGGTCGTATGATATAAAAACGGTGGTTTATACCAATAATACCACGATTGAATTACAAACGATGTATGAAAATGAGCGGTTATTTTCAATCACAAACAACCCTTATGAGTTGAATGAAATAGACAGTTTATTTATCATTAATTGGTCGGGATTAACACCGCCTGATGTTTATGAATTAAATAAATACAATGTACCGATATTTGATGCCAAAAATATTTTAAGTGATGATGAGATTAAATTATTAACCAGTGATTATATTGGTATTGGTCGCAAAAATCACTAAGCCCATTTTTAAGAGAGTATGACATGAAAAAAATCCTAGTAACAGGCGGAGCAGGCTATATTGGCTCGCATACCTTGATTGAACTCATCAAGGCAGGTTATACGCCTGTTGTATATGACAATTTGTCCAATTCTAGCCCTGTGGCGATTGAGCGTGTAGAAAAGATTGTCGGTACAGAGATAACCTTTATCAAAGGCGATGTACTGGATAAGGCTCATTTGGAGCGTGTGTTTGATGAATATGACTTTTTTGGCGTGATTCATTTTGCAGGGCTAAAAGCGGTGGGCGAGAGCGTGGCAAAACCGCTTAAATACTACCAAAATAACGTAACAGGCACGCTAAATCTTTTGGAGGTCATGAAAGACAAAGGCGTAACTAACTTTATCTTTTCATCATCGGCGACCGTCTATGGCGACCCAGAAGTCTTGCCCATTACTGAGACCGCCAAACGCTCTTGCACCAACCCTTATGGGCAGTCCAAACTCACGGTAGAATATATCCTAGAAGATTTGGCAAAATCCGTGCAGGACAGCCAAGTGTGGAACATCATCGCCCTACGCTACTTTAACCCCATTGGGGCGGACGTGTCAGGGGCGATTGGCGAAGACCCAAGCGACATTCCCAACAACCTTATGCCTTATATCTCACAAGTGGCGGTGGGTAAATTAGAAAAACTATCCGTGTTTGGCGATGATTATGACACGGTGGACGGCACAGGCGTGCGTGATTATATTCATGTGGTGGATTTGGCAAAAGGTCATGTGTCGGCACTGGACTATATCGCAGGGCGTGAGAGAGCTTTTGGTTTTGAGCCGATTAACCTAGGCACAGGCAACGGCACAAGCGTACTACAACTGGTCAATGCCTTTATCCACGCCACAGGGCAAAACGTGCCATACGTCATCGCCCCAAGACGAGCAGGGGACATTGCCACTTGCTATGCCAGTAGCGATAAAGCCAAAAACCTGCTTGGCTGGACGGCAGAATATGACACCCAGCGTATGTGCGTGGATACATGGCGTTGGCAAAGTCAAAATCCCAAAGGCTACCGCCCCTAAAACAAAACCGCCCAAAGGCGGTTTTTGCGACATTAGGACAGTCATGCCCTACTCACTATGCTTCTTAACCTGCTCAATCCGCTTATCCGTCTCAGGGTGCGTGGACAGCACCGACCAATGCCCTTGACCATCGCCATGTTCTTTTTTTAGCTTTTCAAAGAAGTTGGCAAGGTGCATGGGCGATATGCCAAGACGTCGTAACTCATCAATGGCAAACTTATCCGCTTGCATCTCCGCATCTTGGGAGTATTGGGCGGCGGCGAGCATGGTTGGTAGGGCAAGTATCAAATCAGACGCATCGCCTGTGATGACGATGACCAGTACCCCCACACCAATACTGCTAATCGCCCGCTCCAAGCTATGACGATGTACCAAATGCCCCTGCTCATGGGCAAGCACGGCTAGGATTTCGTTGTCATCTCCGCTAAGCTCGATAAGCTCGTCTGTGATGGCGATGGTGTTGTTGGGGATGGCAAGGGCGTTTGCTCCGATGACCCCACCCCCACGCACCAGCACTTTGGCTTTGGGGTTGCCATCTAGCTTGTCGTACAGAGCGATTATCGCATCTTGGCGAGCCTGTGATAGCTTGCTTGGCTCGGTCAGCTCCATGACTTGTTCTTCTGCCTTTTGTCCGACTTCCATCAAAACATCAGGGGGTAGGGACTGGGCGATGTGGTGCGATGCCAATGGCACGCCAAATTTGAGTACGCCTGTCATAAAAATAACAACAGCGACCAAACTGACCAAAATCCACCCAAAACTGCTCTCCATGATGGAGATTTTGTGAAATAGGCGTTTGTGGTGTAGTTCAAGCCAATCAGGCACACCGCCAATCAGCTCAATCCGCTCACCGCTACCAAAGGCAAGCACCCCTGCCGACCGCCCCACGCTTGGCATAAATTCACAGTCGGCAGTCCGATATGCCCCACCAAAGCCATCACCTTCTAGCACAAAGCTATCGGGACTGGTGCTTGGGCGGATATGGGCGGTATGGGCTTTGCTTGTTTTGCCATCAAAATAGCGTACGGTGATTGGGCGTGTACTCATGACAACCTACCACGACACATCAATGTCAAACACATCGGCAATCTCTTCGCCCAAAGCGGATTCTTCTACCATTTGGGGTGTGATAATCTCATCAAAATTCTCATAACTGAGCAAAGACAGCGTCTCGGTCTTGTAGCGATGCAGTCGCACTGCCGCCCACGGGGTAAATAGCCCAAGTGTCAAGCCAATCAGCAAAAAGTTGGTAAATTGAATAAAAGCAAATCTAAAAATGCTAAACTCATTTAGCACAAACTCACTCTCGCCAATGGTCAAGTTGTCCCACACAACCTTATGCAGACAGGCTTGAATAAGCGGTAAGATAAGCAGTGCCATCAGGTACATGCCAATCAGGTACATGCCAATAATGACAATGAGCATAGTCCCTGTGCTTTCAACACCACCAAAACCTATGATGAACAGTCCACACACCGCCACAGCAATTGCAATTGGCATCACAACCGCCTTATACACATCAAGCATGCTGGCGTGCCAGGTAAACGCCATCTTGCCAAATTGGGTGTTGTTAAACTGATAACTCTTAAATAGTCGCCATGCAAATGGGGCAAGTAAGACAAAACCAATCACCATCACCATCATGCCAATGACATCATGTATCTGCAAGTTCATGCTCAAATAACCTGCCCCAATGATGAGAATATTGGCAAAAACAATCAAGCCAAACAGCATATAAGCACCAAGCAGACTGCCCACAAAGGCAAAGCGGACGTTTTTGTATTGGCTGTTCCTTGCCCGAAAGCGTAATGTAGAACGCACAAGCCATGGAAATACTGCCATCATCAAAACACCCCCTACCATCGTGATGACAGGCGAGAATTCCCCCAACACACTGATGACAAGATAGACACCAATTGCGATGAGACGCCCAATCAAAATCCGCTTAGGGTTGGCGGTGAAGTCAAATGACTCATCATTTAGCTCGGTGTTGCCATAAAAATACCGCAGACGGCGAACCTTTGCCCACGGCGAATAAATCCCAAGGGTGATGATTGTCAAAAGCAAATTAACAATCCAAATCCTAAAATACTCTGACCCTGTCCCATAAAAATGAAAGTCATATTGATACGGCTCATCAGGTTGGGCAGGGGGTAGGGTAGGGGGTGTATCAAAAGGGGTGTGATAAATATCGTTGGCAAAAGACTCATTTGGGGGCAGTGACATGTTGTGTCCTTATATGGTGTTGAATAAAAGTCATGAGAATAAGACTTATTTTTTTTACACAAATTATACCAAAGTCAAACCAAAAATACAAAAGTTAAGATTTGATTAATTTTATTGATTTTATGGTAAAATAAGACATCTAAACCAAGACTTAATTTTTATGAAAAAACTTATCCTAGCAAGCAATAACCAAGGCAAACTTGCCGAATTTCAATCCCTATTTGATAAGGCAAATCTGGGCATTAGTATCATCCCCCAAGGCGAGCTTGGTATCACAGACGCTGACGAAACAGGATTGTCCTTTATAGAAAACGCCATTATCAAGGCTCGTCATGCCAGTCGTGAAAGCGGTTTGCCTGCCCTAGCGGACGATAGCGGGCTGTGCGTGCCTGTGCTTGGCAATATGCCAGGGATTTATTCGGCGAGATTTTCGGGCAATCACGGCGATGACAATGCCAATAACGCCAAACTCTTGACAGAGCTTGCCCCTTTTAGAAACGGTACACCCATTGTCGGTAAATTTATCTGCGTGCTTGCCCTAGTTCGCCATGCCGATGATCCCTTGCCGATGATTGCACAGGGGCAGTGGGTAGGCGAGATATTGGACGCACCACGGGGCGAAAATGGCTTTGGCTATGACCCGCTTTTTTATGTGCCAAGCCTTGACAGCTCATCTGCCGAGCTTGATAAAACCACCAAAAACGCCCTAAGCCACCGTGGGCAAGCCCTAGATAAGCTCATCGCCCATTTAAAGCAGGGCGAATTTGATAGGTTGTAATTTTGCCAAAAAAAAGCTATACTACTCATCTTTTAGGATTTTTGTGGGCGTTTTAATTAAGTGCCTGCCCAGATTTTTGAGAATTTCACTGATAAGTGATTGAATTTTAACAAATTTTAAGGTAGATTCCCCATGAGTAACTTAGACGTTGCTGTAAATGTCATCTCAGACAAAGAAACCCAACTGACCGTTAAAGTGCCTGTTGGCACCATCCAGAGCAAAGTGGAAAGCCGTATTCGTAGCCTTGCCAAAACTGCCAAAATTGACGGTTTTCGTAAAGGTAAAGTGCCTGTGAGCCACATCCGTGCTCAATATGGTGCCGGCATTCAACAAGAAGTCATTAATGATGTCATTCGTGATACTGTTTTTGAAGTATTGGCTGACAAAAAAGTGCGTGCCGTGGGCGTGCCTAGCATTGATGATGTCAAGCTAGAAAACGACTTTTTGGTATACCAAGCGTCTGTTGAGACCATGCCAGAAGTAGAAGTTAAAGGTCTTAGCGAGATTGAAGTAGAGCGTCAAGTTGCCACCGTGTCTGATGAAGACGTGGATACCATGATTGAAAACCTACAAAAACAACGTCAAACCTTTGAAACCAAAGATGGTGAGTTGGCAGACGGCGATGAAGCGACGTTTGATTTTGAAGGCTCAATCGATAGCGAGAAATTTGAAGGTGGTAGTGCCGAGAATTTCCGTCTTATCATCGGTTCAGGTCAGATGATTCCAGGCTTTGAAGATGGCATGAAAGGCATGAAAGCGGGCGAAGAAAAAACCATCAAGGTAACTTTCCCAGAAGACTACCAAGCCGAGAACCTAAAAGGCAAAGAAGCAGACTTTAAAATCACCGTTAAAGAAGTTAAAGAAGCCAAATTGCCTGAGCTAAACGATGAATTCTTTGAGCTGTTCGGTGTTACTGAGGGCGGTCTTGACAAACTAAAAGCAGACGTTCGTAAAAATATGGAGCGTGAGATTAAGAGTGCCGCTCGCAACCAAGTCAAGCAAGCTGCCTTTGATGCGTTGGTTGAGAAAAACGAATTTGACGTGCCAAATGCCATGCTTGCTGGGGAGATTGACCGTCAGCGTAACCTAATGCTACAACGCTTTGCTCAGCAGTTTGGTGCCAACCCAAATACCTTTGACAAAAACATGCTCCCTGATGAGCTGTTTGAAGACCAAGCGTTGCGTGCGGTACGTCTAGGCGTGTTGGTCGGTCAAATCATCGACAAGCAAAAGCTAGAAGTTGACCAAGAGCGTGTGACTGCCTTTATCGCAGAAGCTGCCGAAAACTACGAAGACCCAGATGAAGTCATCGAGTACTACACCAACGACAAACAAGAGCGTGCTGGCATCGAAGCGGTCGTACTAGAAGATCAAGTGGTAGAATACATCCTATCACAAGGTAAAGTGACCGACAAAGAAGTCAAATACCAAGACCTATTGGCGGCAGCTCAGCAAGCCCAAATGTAATTTGCCAAAATGACACAAATACCCTAACAAAAAGTGTTGGGGTATTTTTATTTTGTGGTAAAATAGCTTGATTTCATTTGAATTTTTAAGGGCGTGCCTGCCTTTTGTATTTGCAATGAAAAATAGGGGAAATCGCCCGTTTTTCAAGGAAAAAGCGAAGTCTGATAGTCGTTCTATCAAACGAGCTTTTGACGATGGAAAACAATCCGACCACTTAACTGGCTAAATTTTTAAGATTTTTACTTAACTTTGTAAATTAAGTGGTCGGATAGCCATTTTTCATGCAAAAACAGGTAGTTTATTTCTAAAATATTTCTAAATTTTAAATTGTGTTATAAAGGGCAGGCGCGCCCAAGACTTAACAGGACATTGTATGAGTGATTTTCGCAAAAACCCTTTTTATGACCAACTCGCCGACACCTTTCACGCTACCCCCCAGTCTGCCCTTGTGCCTGTGGTGATTGAGCAGTCAGGTCGTGGCGAGCGTTCGTTTGACATTTTCTCACGTCTTTTGCGTGAGCGTGTGATTTTTTTGACTGGTCAAGTCGAAGACCACATGGCAAACTTGATTGTCGCCCAACTGCTATTTTTGGAAGCGGACAACCCTGAAAAAGACATTCATCTATACATCAACTCCCCCGGTGGTGTGGTTACCGCAGGCATGGCGATGTTTGATACCATGAACTTTATCAAGCCTGACGTTTCTACCATCTGCCTAGGGCAGGCGTGTAGTATGGGGTCGTTCCTGTTGGCGGCAGGTGCCAAGGGTAAGCGTTATGCCCTTGCCAATAGCCGTGTGATGATTCATCAGCCATCGGGCGGGGCTCAGGGTCAGGCAACGGACATTGAGATTAGTGCCAAACAAATCCTAAAAATCCGTGAACGCCTAAATGCCATTCTTGCCGAGCGTACCGGTCAGCCGCTTGAAAAAATCGAGCGAGACGTCGAGCGTGATTATTGGTTAGATGCCTTTGAAGCCAAAGAGTATGGCTTGGTGGATGCCGTGCTTGAAAAACGCCCTGTATAGCAAATAACCGATAACGGCAGGCTTATCCTGCCTAGCAAAGATGTAATAAAGGAAAACTGATGACTAAGACCAAAGAGCCGTGCTGTGCCTTTTGTGGCAAGAAAAAAAATGAAGTCAAAAAGCTCATCGCCGGCATTGATGAGAATACCAACATCTGTAACGAGTGCGTGGAGCTGTGTGGCGACATGTTGGGCGGTATGGATTTGGACACCAAAAATGAGCAAGGCAAAAAGCCAAGCCACGCCAAAGCCAAAAAAGCCAAAGCCGATGATAAAGACTGGGCGAGTGCGGTGCTACCCAAGCCCAAAGAGATTCGTGAGCATTTGGACGAATACGTCATCGGTCAAGACACCGCCAAAAAAGCGTTGTCCGTGGCGGTCTATAACCACTACAAACGCCTAAAAGTGCGTGCCGATAACAAAATCTCGCCCGTGGAGCTTGCCAAAAGTAACATCCTGCTCATCGGTTCCACAGGTTCGGGCAAAACCCTGCTTGCTCAGACCCTTGCTAAGATGCTAGATGTGCCATTTGCCATGGCGGACGCGACCACACTCACCGAGGCGGGCTATGTGGGCGAAGACGTGGAGAACATCGTTCAAAAACTGCTCCAATCTGCCGACTACGATGTGGAACGCACCCAGCGTGGGATTATCTACATTGATGAGATTGACAAAATCAGCAAAAAAGGCGAGAACGTCTCCATCACGCGTGATGTCTCGGGCGAGGGCGTTCAGCAGGCTCTGTTAAAACTCATCGAAGGGACGGTTGCCAATATTCCGCCCCAAGGTGGTCGTAAGCACCCCAACCAAGAGATGATTCAGGTGGACACCAGCAACATCTTGATGATTGTCGGTGGGGCGTTTGCAGGGCTTGACCGTATCATCCAGCAACGCACCGAGAAGACGGGTATCGGTTTTAATGCCGATGTCAAAGCCCAAGAAGAAACCAAAATCAGCGAGTTGTTCAAAGAGGTTGAGCCTGAGGATTTGATTAAGTTTGGTCTCATCCCTGAGCTCATCGGACGTCTGCCCGTGATTGCCACATTAGATGAGTTGGATGAAGACGCCCTTATTCAGATTCTTACCGAACCCAAAAACGCTCTGACCAAACAGTACGAATACCTATTTGACATGGAAGGGGCGAAATTGAGCTTTGAAGATGAAGCCTTGACGGCAGTCGCCAAGCAGGCGATGAAGCGTAAGACAGGGGCAAGGGGCTTGCGTTCTATCATCGAAAATGCCCTGCTTGACACCATGTACGAATTGCCGAGCATGGAGAGTGCCAAAGAAGTGGTGGTGACTCGTGCGGTGATAGAAGATGGCAAAGAGCCTGTTATTAAATAAGGTGCATGAAACAAAAAGCGGACGATGGTTCGCTTTTTTATTGGAAAATGACCAACAAGTCAATGTTACAAAATGGTCGTGATTTTGCCTAAATGATTGTGATATAGTAAGTAGGCACTGCCAGTGATGGATCGTGGGCGAGATGGAGATGACAAATGTGATTTGTTATTTTGCCTGTATCGGTCGTATCATGAGTGATATTTAACCAAACCCCATCGGGGGACATAACAGGAGTAATCATGATTTATAGTGGAAAATCCATACAAGTCAGCCGACTAGACGGCGACATTGTCAAATTTCATTTTAATAATGAAAGCGAGTCGGTCAATAAATTTGACCAAGCCACCAATGCCGAGTTCAAAGAAGCCGTAACCGCCTTGGAGCAGGATACGAGCATTAAAGGCTTGATTGTAACATCAGGCAAAAAGGTCTTTATCGCAGGGGCGGACATCACCGAGTTTGTCGGTTATTTCAAAAAACCCCAAGCAGAGCTAGAAAACTGGCTACTTGACATCAACAGCGTGTTTAACCGTTTTGAAGATTTGCCATTTCCCAAGGTATCGGCTATCAATGGTGTGGCGTTGGGCGGTGGCTGTGAGATGACCCTTGTCTGCGAGTACCGTGTCATGGGGCAGTCGGCTCAAATTGGCTTGCCTGAGACCAAGCTCGGTATTTTCCCTGGGTTTGGTGGGTCGGTGCGTACGCCACGCATTATCGGCATTGACAACGCCCTAGAACTTATCGCCACAGGCAATCCCCTAAAACCTAATGATGCCTTAAAAGTGGGTTTGGTGGACGCTGTGGTGGCGGACGAGAACGTGGAGCAGTCGGCTTTGGACTTGGTCAAAAAGTGCATAAATGGCGAGCTAGATTGGCAAGCCAAACGTGCCGAGAAGTTAGAACCTGTCAAACTTAACAAAACCGAGCAGGCTATGGCGTTTAACTCTGCCAAAGGCGTGATTTTTGCCAAAGCCAATCCCAAGCACTATCCTGCCGTTGCCCTTGCCTTAGATGCGATAGAAAACCACGCTAATCTGGGACGTGATGAAGCGATTAAGATTGAAGCGACCAATTTTGCCAAATCCGCCAAAACCCCACAAGCGACCGCCCTTGTCGGTGTGTTTTTAAATGACCAACTTGTCAAAAAACGTGCCAAAGACCAATCCAAAACCGCCCACGACATCAATGAAATGGCGGTGCTTGGGGCAGGGATTATGGGCGGTGGTATCGCTTATCAGTCGGCAGTCAAGGGCTTGCCTATCATCATGAAAGACATCAAGGCAGAGCAACTTGACCTAGGCATGAATGAAGCGAGCAAGCTCCTTAGCAAAGAAGTGGAACGTGGCAAAATCAATAGTGCCAAAATGGGCGAAACCCTATCCAAAATCCGCCCAACCCTAAACTATGGCGATTTTGGCACGCCTGACATCGTCATTGAAGCGGTGGTGGAGAACGAAAAAATCAAAAAAGCGGTGCTTGCCGAGACCGAAAGTCTCATCAAAGACACGGCTATCCTTGCGTCCAACACGTCCACGATTAGCATTACCGAGCTTGCCAAATCGCTAAAACGCCCAGAAAACTTCGTGGGTATGCACTTTTTTAACCCCGTTCATCGTATGCCCTTGGTGGAGATTATCCGTGGCGAGCGGACGAGCGATGAAGCGGTGGCGACCACGGTTGCCCTTGCCCAAAAAATGGGCAAAACGCCAATTGTGGTCAATGACTGTGCAGGCTTTTTGGTGAACCGTGTGCTGTTCCCTTATTTTGGGGCGTTTGATTTGCTTATCAAACATGGGGCGGATTTTGTCAAGATTGATAAAGTCATGGAAAAATTCGGTATGCCCATGGGACCTGCCTACCTGCTTGACGTGGTGGGCATTGATACAGGCGTTCATGCCAGTGCGGTCATGGCGGATGCTTTCCCCGAGCGTATGAGCCCTGACTATAAGACTGCCACGACTGTCATGTTTGAAAATAACCGTTTGGGTCAAAAAAATGGCGTGGGCTTTTATAAATATGAGCTTGACAAAAAAGGCAAGCCTAAAAAGAGCGTGGATACGACCACTTATGAGCTACTAAAAGCAGTGCAAGACGGCAGTAGCGATTTTGACGAGCAAGAGATTATTGACCGCTTGATGGTGGCGTTTTGTACCGAGACGGTGCGTTGCCTAGAAGATAATATCGTGGCAAGTGCAGGCGAGGCGGACATGGCAATGCTGATGGGGCTTGGTTTCCCACCGTTTCGTGGTGGGGCGTGTCGCTACATTGACCAAGTGGGCGTAAAAGAATTTGTCGCTTTGTGTGATAAATACGCTCATCTTGGCAAGGCGTATGAAGCTCCACAAATGCTACGAGACATGGCAGAGTGTGGCGAGACGTTTTATCAGTAAGGAGTTTTGATGATTGAGTTGCCCCCAAACTTACCCCAAGAAGTGCAAGCTGTGTTACCTATCATGGCGAATTTGGATTTGCAAAAACGGGCGTCCATTGCTCAGTTTTTGCTTGCCAATCACGATGACGGCAAACCCAAAATGAGCCGTCTTGGGGCGATGAGTTTGGGGGTGGTGGCAATCAGTGATGATTTTGATGATGAGCTTGGCGATGAGTTTTGGCTTGGGGAGCATGCTTAAATGAGTGCGTTTTTGATTGACACGCACATTTATATTTGGGCGGACAGCGAGCCTTGCCGGTTAAGTCCGCAAGTCCGAGCGATTTTGGACAATCCCAATCATCATATTTATCTTAGTATGGCAAGCCTGTGGGAGTTGCAGATAAAAATGCAACTGGGAAAATTAACCCTAAACACGCCCCTAGCCCAAGCGATTGAGCATATTAAGGCAAATAACTTGTACATTATTTTGCCCATAAAAGAGCGTGATATTTTGGGCTTGCAAAGATTGCCATTTCATCACAAAGACCCTTTTGACAGATTGTTGATATCCCAAGCGATACACCACGATTTGACATTGATTACTCTTGATGAGCATATTGTAAAATATGACGTAAAGTGTATTTTTTAAATCACAAATTTTAAGGAAAAAACCATGACAACCCTATCCCCAACAGACGTAGTGATTATAGATGGCGTACGCACCGCCATGGGCAAATCCAAAAACGGTATGTTCCGCAACGTGCGAGCCGAGACCTTGTCGGCAGAGCTGATGAAAGCCTTAATCAAGCGAAATGATTTTGACCCCAATGACATCGAAGACGTGATTTGGGGCTGTGTCAATCAAACCTTGGAGCAAGGCTGGAACATCGCTCGCCACGCAAGCCTATTGGCAGGCATTCCCAAGCACGTGGCAGGGCAAACGGTAAACCGCCTGTGTGGTTCGTCCATGCAAGCCCTACACACCGCCGCCGCCCAAATCATGACCCACCAAGGCGACATCTTTATCATTGGGGGCGTGGAGCATATGGGACACGTTGCCATGATGCACGGCGTGGACATCAACCCCAGTAGCTCAAAGCACATCGCCAAAGCGTCCAACATGATGGGGCTGACCGCCGAAATGCTTGGGCGTATGAATGACATCAGCCGAGCCGAGCAGGACGAATTTGCCCTAGGCTCACACGTCAAAGCAACCAAAGCCACCCAAGAAGGACGATTTGATAAAGAAATCGTGGGCGTGGAAGGGTATGATGAGCAGGGCAATTTGCAATTATGCACGGTGGACGAAGTCATTCGTTTTGATGCCAATATTGAGAGCCTACAAAAACTCAGACCCGTATTTGACCCTATAAACGGCACGGTAACGGCAGGTTCATCGTCCGCCCTATCAGACGGTGCGTCCGCCATGCTCATCATGTCGGCAGGCAAGGCCAAAGAGCTTGGGCTGACCCCACGAGCGGTTATCCGCTCCATGGCGGTGGCAGGGTGCGATGCGGCGATTATGGGCTATGGCCCTGTCCCTGCCACGCAAAAGGCACTAAAACGAGCAGGGCTGTCTATCAACGACATTCAGACGGTGGAGCTAAACGAAGCATTCGCTGCCCAAGGCTTGTCGGTGCTAAAAGGCTTAGGGCTGTACGACAAGCAAGACATCGTCAATCATAATGGCGGGGCGATTGCCCTAGGACACCCCTTGGGCTGTTCAGGGGCGAGAATTACCACGACCTTACTCAACGTCATGGAACAACAAGACACCCAAATCGGACTTGCCACCATGTGTATCGGACTGGGGCAGGGGATTGCGACTGTGATTGAGCGGGTGTGATTTTCTGATAAAAGCCGAACCGATAAAAAACCGAATGGGAATTCACCATTCGGTTTTTGTTATCTTGCATCTCACCCCAAATTTTGATATGATAAGCGTTATTATTTCCATTACTTTTTGGAGCTTATCATGACGCTAAAACCTTTACTTTTGGCTTTGACAGCCACCCTTGCCCTAACCGCCTGCCAAAAGCCTGCCGAACCAAAAGCTGAACAACCTGCCCAAACCGAGCCCAAAGCCGAGCAATCTGCCGAACCTGCCAAAACCGAACAAGCTACCGAGTCCGCCCAAGTGGATTTGTCTGCCGAAACGGCTGAATACAAACAATGGGTAGAAGGGCAAATTGACAATCTGCTTGCCGATACCGAAAAATTTGTCGCCTTTTTAAAAGAAGGCAAATTAGACGAAGCTAAAGCGATTTATCCACTTGCTCGTATGTATTTTGAACGCAGTGAGCCGATTGCCGAGAGTTTTGGCGACTTAGACCCACGCATTGACAACCGTGAAGCCGACCTTGAACAAGGCGAAAAATGGACGGGCTTTCACGCCATTGAAAAAATCCTATGGACGCAAAACACCACCAAAGGCACCGAGGAGCTTGCCGACCAGCTCATCGCTGATATTAAAGAGCTAAGAGCCAAAATCCCCACCGCCGAAGTTACGCCTGAGCTTATGATTCAAGGTTCGGTGGATTTGTTGAATGAAGTTTCCACCACCAAAATCACAGGCGAGGAGGAGATTTTTTCAAAAACCGACCTTTATGACTTTAAGGCAAATATTGAAGGGGCAGAAAAGATTTTTGAGATTTTAAAACCCAAACTTACCGCCAAAAATCCTGAACTGGTCAAGACCTTAGAGGAGCGATTTAAAGCGGTGAATGATTTGTTGGATAAATACAAAGTGGGCGACAAGGATTATAAGCCTTATACCGACCTAACTGATGAGAACACCAAAGAGCTTGCCGAGGCGGTGAACAAACTTGGTGAACCACTTGGGCAAATGGGCATTGTCATGGAATAATCCACAAGCCACAAAAAGCACCGATAAGACATGGGTGCTTTTTGTATTTTGGTGATAAATTTCCAAAAGAATGTATAAGCCATTGTTATCTTAACTTAAAATGATAACTTATTGATTTTTAATAATTATTTTTGGTTGTAGGGGCGAATTGCAATTCGCCCTGACAAACCTTGTCAAATGTTGGGTTTTTTGGCTACAAACGATGACAAAAGGAGTAATCATGACCAACCGCCGAGCTTTTTTGGGAAAAATGGGAGCGACCGCCTTGATTGGAGCAGGGGCATTGACCGCTTGCAACAACGCCCAAAACCAAACCACCGCCCCCACCGCCAAGGGCAATCCTGATAGCCAGACACCGCCCAATCCATTTGCTAAGATGGCCTATGATTTTTATGGCAAGCACCAAGCAGGTATTACCACGCCTGTTCAGCACCATGCGTATTTTTTGGTGGCGGAGTTGCACAGCACCAATGTTGATGAGATTCGCCAAATGTTTAAGGATTGGACGGAGTATTCCGCCAAATTGACCCAAGGCAAAAATATCAAACCCTATGACAAAAATCCCCACCTACCGCCTGCCGACACAGGCGAGGCGGACAGTTTGGGGGCGTATGGGCTGACCTTGACGTTTGGGATAAGTCCGTCATTTTTGGAGAAATTGGGCTTGTCGGACAAGGCACCGCCAGAATTTAGCGACTTACCAAAATTTCCCCGAGACCAAATCCGCCCCGAGCTGTCAGGGGGCGATATTTGCATACAGGCGTGTAGCGAGGACCCACAGGTCGCCTTTCATGCCGTGCGTCAGCTTGTCCGCCAAGCCCGTTCGCTCATTACGATGAAATGGTCGCAGTCAGGCTACAACAGCTTTGATAATGGGGCGGACACCCCACGCAATCTGTTTGGCTTTAAGGACGGCACCGCCAACAAAACCACACTAGACGATACCGACAAATGGCTATGGGCAAAAGGCTCGGACAAGACCGCATGGTTTGACGGTGGGACGTATCTTGTGGCACGGATTATCCAAATGCACTTGGAGACGTGGGACAGAACGAGCCTAGTCGGACAAGAAGACACCTTTGGCAGACACCGAGATACGGGGGCGAGCATTGGCAAGACAGGCGAGTTTGATGACTTTGATGTCAATGAAAAAGACGATAAGGGCAATCTTGTCATCGCCGAACCCACCCACATGGGACTTGCCAAACGCACGGGGCTACAAATACTTAGACGCTCGTTTTCGTACAGTAGCGGTATTGATGTCAAGACAGGGCAGTTTAATGCAGGGCTACTTTTTATCTCTTTTCAAAAATCGCCCATGCAGTTTAGCGTGATTCAAAACGCCTTTGGCAATACCGACAAAATGACCGAATACACCACGCATATTGGTAGCGGACTGTTTGCGTGTTTTGGTGGGGTAAAAGAAGGCGAGTATTTGGGGCAAAGGTTGTTTGAGGGTTAAATTTATTGAAAAATAGGCATTGTTCAATAAAGGTATATTTTAAAATTTGGACGTGTAGGGGCGAACACAACGCCCAAAAATCAGCACTTTATCAAAGGCAAATGTAATTCGCCCCTTGTATATCCAAAAAGTATCGTCAATTAACAATACCGAAAAATACAAGGGTAATTTATTTACCCCAATCCTTAAAATCCGATAAATCATTTGTAGGTTATTTAAAAAGGCAAAACAATGAAACTTTATAAATCATTATCCATTTTTCTGCTTTTCTTTATTTGTCTTTTTGCCAATGTCTCTTATGCCGATGACAATGTCAAACTAAACTTTACGCCATTATTTACCCCATTATCGGACGCTATGGGGGCGGTAAAACAAAACAATACCCAGCAAGCCAAAGATGATCTGATTACCATAGAAAAAGAATTGGCAAATATCGGCAAAGACACCAACCGCCAAAGCACTTTATATCAAGAAACACTCACCGCCTTAAATCACGCCAAAGCCAATCCCAATAATGACACGCTAAAAGAGCTATCCATAAAACTCTATGCTTATGAAAAAGAGCAAAACCCTGTGGATTATAGCGTTAAACGCCGTCAATTTGCCAAAAATATCACGCCTGTATTAAATCAATTAGACACTGCCATTCAAGAAATGGGGAAAGGTGGCGATATTGATAAAGTCAAATCAGTTTATCACACCTTTAATAAAACATGGGTCGCCAATGAAAGGGTGGTAAGAAATACCAGCATGGCTCATTATGGCAAAATAGAAACCGCCATGGCAATGATACGAGTGGGGGCAGAAAATAATCCGTCCAATGTTGCCATGATGACGGATAATATGGCGATTTTAAAATCAACAATTGACAGTTATAATCAAGGCGATGAATTAGCCGAAGTTAAAAATGACAAAGTAGATTTGGCATATGGGGTAGAATTATTAAAACAAGGTTTAACCGCTTTTAAAAATAATAATAAAGCAGTTGCCCAAGCCAAATTGGGCGAATTTATCCAAATTTGGGCGAGCATTGAGGGCGATGTGCGTACCCGAGATGCCAAGCTGTATGCCGAGATAGAAAGCGATGTGCCTGTGATTATGGCAAAGGGCGACACGGCAAGTATGGATAAATTGGCAAATTTGATAGAACGCTTGCAAGCGATTAACCCACACGCCCGCTATTCGTGGGTGGATTCTATGCTGATTTTGCTCCGTGAGGGGCTTGAAGCCTTGCTCATTGTCATGGCACTTTTGACCGCCTTGACGGTGGCAGGACAACCCAAAGGCAAAAAATGGGTCATGGCAGGGGTCGGCACAGGACTGGTGGCAAGCCTTATTGGGGCGTGGGCGTTGGTGCGTCTGTTTCCTGCCCTAACGTCAGGGGCGAACCGTGAGGCGTTGGAGGGGGCGGTCGGTATCGTGGCGGTCGTCATGATGATAGGCGTGGGGGCGTGGCTACACTCCAAATCGTCCGTCAAGGCGTGGAATGCCTACATTAACAAGCACATGGGCGTGGCGTTATCCACAGGGAGTATGGCAGGGCTGTTTGGGCTTGCGTTTTTGTCGGTGTTTCGGGAGGGGGCGGAGACGGTGCTGTTTTATGCAGGGATTTTGCCGAGCATTGCCATGAGTGAGTTTGTGCTGGGGATAGCGGTGGCGTTGGGTGTGCTGGCTGTGGTGGCAGTTGTCATGGCAAAAACGTCCGTTAAATTACCCATTCCGCTACTGTTTAGGGTCTTAACGTGGCTGATTTATGCCTTAGGATTTAAGATTTTGGGCGTGAGCATTTCGGCACTGCAACTGACAGGGCATTTGCCCCGAGACGTGGTAGATGTGCCTAGCGTGGCGTTTTTGGGGATTTATCCGAGTGTACAAGGCTTGGCGGTGCAGGCGGTGTATGTGGCGGTGGTGGTGATTTTGGCGGTGTGGACAAGGCAAAAAATGGTATAATCAAAAAGAGTTTCTTGGTTTGTCTGATGTCTTATTTTTACCGAGAAATAACAATGTAATATTTGGCATATGCTAAAATACACACCCCTTTTCTTATCTTTTATGTTATGTTATTAGCCATTATTGCGATGATTGTCGGCATTGCCTTGCTTGTGTATAGTGCCGAGTTTTTTATTGAAGGGTCGTCTGGCATCGCCCTAAAATTTGGTATGCCCAAACTGTTGGTGGGTATGCTGGTCATTGGGGTGGGCACATCCGCCCCTGAGATTGTCGTGTCGGTGTTGTCCACGCTAAACGGAGCCCCTGGTTTGGCACTGGGTAATGCGTACGGCTCAAACATTACCAACATCACGCTTGTACTGGGTGCGACAGCGTTGGTAAGCCCTTTGTTTATCCAAAAATCCTTGGTCAAATCCGACTTTTTGATACTCATCGGCATTACCGCTTTGGCGATTTTTCAGTTATTGGACGGGCAGGTAAGCCGTCTGGACGGAGCGATACTCCTTGGGGCGTTGGCGGTGTTTTTGGCGTTTCAGATTTATATGGCAAAACTGGGCAAGTCCGCCAGCGATGACGTGCCTGACACGGTGGATTTTCGCATGGGCGTGGCGGTCGCCAAACTCATCGGGGGCTTGGTGGTATTGGTGCTAAGTTCACGCCTTGTGGTGTGGGGAGCGGTGGAGATTGCCAAAATCGCAGGGCTGTCCGAGCTTATCATTGGTCTTACCATTGTGGCAATAGGTACGAGCTTGCCCGAGCTGGTCTCATCCATCATCGCTGTACGCAAGGGCGAAGATGAAATGGCTTTGGGTAACGTCATCGGCTCAAACATCTTTAACACCCTAGCGGTCGTGGGCATTCCTGCCGCCATCATGCCCATGGCGGTGGCTCGTGAAGTGGTGAGCCGTGATATGATTGTCATGGGTGGGGTGACGGGACTGTTGTTTATCCTGTGCCTGCTTGCCGTGCGTGGCAGTCAAAAACTCGGGCGTGGCGTGGGTGCGGTGCTGTTGTCTATCTTTATCGGCTATACGGTATGGCTGTTTGTGGGTGGTTAAACCATACTTTGCATAAAAAACGACCATACATGTGATGGTCGTTTTTATTGGATGTCAGATGACTTTGCTAAACCGTCCGCTATGCTTTTGGGTTAGATATTCATCAAAGACCATTGCCACGTTACGCCCCAGTATCCGCCCTTTGGGTAGGATTTGTACGCCGGTTTCATCGATAAAGACAAGCCCATCTTCTGCCATTTGGTGTAGGTTTGCCAGCTCTGGCTCAAAATAACGGCGACTGTCAATGCCGAATCGCTCATCAACATCGGCAAAGTCCAAGCGGTCATGGCATAATAAGTTCATGATGACATAACGGCGCAGCTTGTCCTTTTCATCTGCCCTGATGTGCTTGACGGCAGGGAGCGTGCCGTCATTAATGCGTGCTTGATAGGCTTTTAAATCAGTGGAGTTTTGTAGGATATGCTCGCCAATCTGACTGATACTGCTGACCCCAAACGAGAGTAGGTCGCACTCGCCCAAGATGGCATAGCCTTGAAAGTTGCGATGGAGCTTGCCTTGGCGTTGGGCGATTGCCATGTCATCATCAGGGCGGGCAAAATGGTCAATGCCAATGTACTGATAACTTGCGTCCGTGAGTGCCTTGATGGTGTTGCCAAACATGGTGAGCTTGTCGGCAGGACTAGGCAGGTCGTCATCTTTGATACGGCGTTGGGCGGTAAATCGCTCGGGCAAATGGGCGTAGTTAAACACCGATAAGCGGTCAGGGGCTAGGGCGATGATTTTGGCGACCGTGTCCGCCATGCTCGCCACACTCTGATGGGGCAGACCATAAATCAAGTCAATATTAATCGAACCAAAGCCCAATTCTCTGGCTTCACGCATGACCGCCTGCACCATGCTGTGGGGCTGTACACGGTTCACGGCGATTTGCACGGTCTCGTCCAAATCCTGCACCCCAAACGATAAGCGATTGACCCCCAGCGAGCGTAACACCGCCAAAGTCGTCTGCCGAAGCTCTCGTGGATCAATCTCTACCGAATAATCCCCGTCATCAGCAAAGTCAAATTCATCTTGTAAAAACCGCCACAATATGCTTAGTTCATCATCGCTCAAAAAGGTGGGTGTACCGCCCCCTAAATGGACTTGTTTGACCTTTGCATTACCGTTTAGCAGGGATTTTTTATGGCGAATTTCTCTAAACAGATAGTCTAGATAATCGCCCGAGTCGCTGTTTTTCTTGGTGATGATTTTGTTGCAACCGCAGTAATAGCACAGATGACGGCAAAAGGGGATATGAATGTAGAGCGATAGGGGGACGGCAGGGTCTTTTTGTTGTAAAATGCTCATCTCCACACCGTCTGCAATGGGGGCAAACTCTAAGGCGGTCGGATAGGACGTGTAACGGGGGCCTTGACGGTTGTATTTTTGAATCAAGGCTTCATCAAAGCTGACTTGGCTAAAATGGTGCATGGCGGTTGTCAATAAATGGGTATTGGAATGTTATTATAACTGTTTGGGCGGTGCGAGACAATAATACTTTTGGGGATTGATAGGATATGAAAAGCACGCCCAACAAAAGCATTGTTTAAAAATGCCAAAGCGGTGCGGATTGGGGTTAATTGGGTTAATTGGGTTAATTGGCAAATTTATTCAATGAATAAAAACAAAACCCCAAAACAAAAGTTCTGGGGTTTTAAGCAAGCTGTTAGCTTAGGCTAGGGCAGATTTTGCTTTTTCGCAGATTGCCGTGAACGCTGCTGCGTCATGCATGGCGATGTCTGCTAGGATACGGCGGTCAATCTCAATGCTTGCCTTTTTAAGACCATTGATAAGACGGCTGTATGACAGACCATTTAGACGAGCACCTGCATTGATACGAGCAATCCACAGACGGCGGAAAGAGCGTTTTTTGTTACGGCGGTCTCTATATGCATATTGACCTGCTTTTAGTACCGCTTGCACAGCAACACGATACACACGAGAGCGTGCACCATAGTAACCTTTTGCACGAGCCAAGACTTTTTTATGACGGCGATTAGCCTGTACACCACGTTTTACACGAGCCATGATATTCTCCTAGATATTAAATGTATGGGCACATACGGCGGATTGATGGAACGTCAGCGACGTGAACCATGACGCAACCACGCAATTGGCGGATACGCTTAGGAGACTTTTTGGTCAAAATGTGGCGTTTGAACGCTTGTTTGCGTTTAAAGCCGTTGGCGGTTTTTTTAAAACGCTTTGCCGCACCACGTTTGGTTTTTAGTTTTACTTTCATAAGTAGCCTCTTTGTTAAAGGTTGGCATACCAACCGATGAACCTTTTTGCCAATTTGCCATTTAACTGATTTGAATTAACCAATTTACCTTATAAATATAAGATAAAAAATTAGGAACAAACAGCGTAAGGTGGGATGGTCATTATAAAGAACTTTTGGATAGATTGCAACAGTTAATAACAATCAAAGGTAAAAAACGCCTTATCAAAACGCAAATTCGCCAAATCATCAGGGTGGATAAAGAAATTGCCCACGCCACAATCGCCCCACATCAGCTCCACGCCTTCATCGCCATATTCGCTGGCTAACTGAAACAGTAGCACATAATCAGACAGTGGCTCGCTGTGTTCCCAGCCACGCACGTCATCTTGGGTAAAAAACGGATAACCGCCCACACGGTGCGACTCGGCTTGTGTCCATGTGTCGTACTCGCTGTGTAGTTCCCAATTGTAGTTGCCTTGGTCGGCTTTGTCGTTTAAAAATTGAGCAAGGTTTGGCACGGTCTCATCAAATTTAAAATCAAATGCGGTAACAGCTTGGGGCATGGCTTCATCAAAACTGATACGATAAGAGAGTCCTGTGGGAAATGGCAGGGCGTATTCATCAGTATCAACGTCAATGTCTGTTTGCAGGGCGTTGATGTCGTCAAGCACATGGGCGTGATAGATGAGTTTGTAGCCTGTGCGGTCGGTTAGGTCATCAAAGTTGATACCAAAACAATCATCGTTATTGGCGATAAAAAATTGCAAAATGCCCGATGTCGGAAAATCAGGCAAGGCAGGCATTTGCCCAAAGTTAATCTGTGCCAAAAACGCCATAGGCTTGCCGTCCGTGCCTGTCGGATAGCTGTGATCTTTTGGCAGATAAGGCATACCGCCAACCTTGCTATCAAACGGTGTGGCAGGGTCGGTAGATAACGTCAAGCGAACGGACGGACGCATGGACGCAAAAATCTCATCGGCAAATGGGGCAAAGGCTTGGGTTAGGGTCATGGGTTGTCCTTAATTGTGGTGGTATGAATGGTTATTATGGCACGTTTGGGCGGTGGATGCAATGGCAAGTGATTTTATTTGGCATTTGCTTTATAATACCCCTTTTTTATCCGCCAAAATCATGACTAACCAACTTCCCAAAAACGCCCTTATCAAGGCTCTGCCCCCTGCCGTTCAGCGGTTTATCGCTCGCTTTTTTGTAACCCGTGCTTTTGTGTGGCTCATCTCCATTGCCTTTACGCTCTTTGTTGGGGTGGCAGTTTTTGGCTACTGATGGCGTTATGGGTGCATAAGCCCTTTGGCGAGCTGGGTACGCAAGTTTTTATGGTGTTTTGGGCGTGTTTGGCAATGAGTTTAACGGGCTTTTTTATCACTCGGGCGATTTTTAGACGGCGGACGGATTTGGCGGTGTATCTTGTCTGCTTTGGTGTGGGGCTTGGGTGGTATTTTGGCATGGACGCAAAAAATGACCGCATTTGGCATGATGAAGTCGCCAAAATCATTCAATACGAACAGCAGGGCGATATGGTTACCCTGCACAATGTGCGTAATTTTCGCTGGTACGATAAAGACAAATACGATGTAAACTGGGAAACTCGCCAGTATAACCTGCAAGAGCTAGAAACCTTTGAGCTTATCATCTCCGATTGGGGTTTGGATAAAATCGTACACACCATGGCAAGTTTTGGCTTTAAAAATGGCGAGAAATTAAGCTTTTCTATTGAAATTCGTAAAGAGTCGCATGAGAGCTTTTCGGCGATTGGGGGATTTTTTCGCCAGTTTGAGCTTGGGCTTGTGGTGGGCGATGAGAAGGATTTGATATACAGTCGCACCAACGTGCGTGGCGAAGATGTGTACATTTATCCTGTTGATTTATCAAAAGAAAGCGTGCGTGAGCTGTTTTTGCTTTATTTACAAAAAGGCGAGAGTCTCAACCACGAAGCCCGTTGGTATAACACCTTAATTAGTAATTGTAGCACGCTCATTTTTGATATGATGGCACAAATTGAGCCGATACCGATTGACTATCGGGCGTTATTGGCAGGCTTGTTGCCCGAATATTTGCTTGATGAAAAGGCGATTGATACTCGTTATACGGCTGATGAATGGCGAGCGATGGCACACGCCAATCCGTATGTGGGGCATTTGATAAAAACTGATATGGACAGCGATGAGTTTTCAAGATTGATAAGGCAAGGGCTACCAACACAGGGGGAGAGATGATAAATTCTTTATTTCAAAATAGCCGATTTTTGGTGTATGTGATTGTTTTTACTTCATTTTTATCATCTGTCATACTCTATATCATGTCGCTCAACATTTTGTTTCATCTGTGCCTATCCTTTGTGATGGCGGTGCCTGATACCGCCAAATCAGGCAAACAGTTGGCGGCAACGCTCTTAAAGGTGCTTGATATTGGGCTGATTGCCTTGGTGTTTCAAATTACCAGTATTGCCTTGTACCAATTTTTTATTTGCAAAAAAGAAATGGTGGATTCTCGTTTTTTAAAGGTGCTACACATTCACGATTTTCATGATTTAAAAAGTATACTCATGCAAGTGGCGGTGCTGATTTTGACCGTGATGTTTTTGGAGCAAGCGGTGGAATATGGGGCAACGCTTGAAACTTTGTATTTTGCCCTGTCGGTGTCGTGCGTGCTAGTGGCGGTGGTGTTTGTGATTAAAAATTTGAAATCATCATCGCACGATAAGACGGATTAACCATCATCTCCTATTTTGTGATAAAATATCCCAAAATAGGAGATGATGATGAGCTGGCTTGATGATTTAACATTTAACGCCGATGGGCTGATTCCCGCCATCGCCCAAGACCACGCCACGGGGCAAATTTTGATGATGGCATGGCAAAATGCCGAAAGTTTACGCCTGACGGTAGAGACAGGCACGGCGGTGTATTTTAGTCGCTCTCGTGGCAAGATTTGGCACAAGGGCGAGACGAGCGGACACACTCAAATCGTTCATGAGATTCGCACCGATTGCGATAGAGATGTGATTGTGCTTATCATCACGCAGATTGGGGGGGTTGCGTGCCACACGGGGCGGACGAGCTGTTTTTTTGAAAAATTGGACGTGGCGAGCCTTGATTGGGTGGCGGTGGATAAGGTCATTAAAGACCCTAGTGAGATTTATGGTGATGCGGTAAAAGTGGACGCACCGCATACGCTGATTAAGCCAGATAATAGCAAAGTCATTGGCGAGCTTGACCGCATCTTAGATGAGCGAAAAACTGCCGACAAAGACAGCTCTTATGTGTCAAGCCTATACCACAAAGGGCTGAATAAAATCCTAGAAAAAGTGGGCGAAGAGACGACCGAAGCGATTATCTCCGCCAAAGAATTACAGCTTGTGCGTGCCACAGGCGACAATGACGAACACGCCAAAGCGGACGTGGTCTATGAAGTGGCGGATATGTGGTTTCATAGCCTTGTGGCGTTACACCAGTTGGGGCTATCAGGCGATGATGTCTTGACCGAGTTGGGACGGCGATTTGGTTTGTCGGGTATTGATGAGAAAAATGCACGCACGCCAAAGGGCTGATTTCATCATTTTGTCAAAATTTTATGTTAGACTAATTTTTTAAATTTAAAAGGGTAATATCATGGGCGGATTTTCTATCACACATTGGCTGATTTTATTGGTGGTGGTGGTCATCGTGTTTGGCACGAGTAAACTTAAAAACGCAGGCAAGGACTTAGGCTCTGCCGTCAAAGGCTTTAAAGATGCGGTCAAAGAAGATGATAAACCTAAACTCACCCAAACCAATGATACCCAAGACGTTAAAGTAGAAGAGATTAAGGTCAAAAAAGACGAGACGGTCTGATAGGCTATGTTTAATCTTGGGCTGTTTGAGCTTGGGCTGTTTGGGGTCATCGCACTCATCATCTTGGGCCCTGAAAAACTCATCATCACCGCACGCACGCTTGGCAAATGGTACGGTAATTTTCGCCGTATGTCAGCACGCCTACAAAGTGAGCTGGTGAGCGAGCTTGAACTCACCGAAGTACAAAACGCCCTAAAAGCAGAGATTGACGAAATTCGTGCGTCCGAAGCCAAGATGAAAGCCCAAATGCAGGAGTTACAAACCAAAATCCGCCAAACCGACCAAATGGCACGCACTAATCAAAGTGCGATTTTGGATAATTGGCAAGAAATTCAAGATACTAAGCAGGACAATCAAAACGCTGACACAAAAAGCACAAATCCCCAACCCACGCCCCAATACGATACCTTACCTTTAACTTATCGCTTTTTTTTATTGGGTGATTATGATAAAAAACGCCGTCTACCCCCTGCCCCATTTTTACCTAACCATAAAGCTGACAGGCTCCTATATCGGAGGGGTGTGTGAGTGAGTTAGACAGACAAAGCACAGATGATGGCGATATGTCACTCATGGCACATTTTGCCGAATTAAGAACCCGATTTATTTACATAATCATGGCGGTGGTAGCAGTGTTTTTGCCACTGATGTATGTGAGTCGTTCTTTGTATGACTTGATTTCAAGACCGCTTGTCGCCTTGTTGCCTCACAATGCCAGCATCATCGCAACTCAGGTGGCATCGGGGTTTTTAGCGCCGATAAAACTGGCGTTTTTTGTGGCATTGTTCATCTGTGTGCCTTTTATGATCGCTCAAATTTGGGGTTTTGTTGCCCCTGCTCTTTATAAGCATGAAAAAAGGGCGGTTGTGCCACTACTATTGTCCGCCATTGTGCTGTTTTATGTGGGTGTGGCGTTTGCCTATTTTGTGGTGCTTGTTCCTGCTTTAAAGTTTCTTGTGTTGTTCGCCCCTGATAACGTGCTACCGATGACGGATATTGAGAGTTATTTGGATTTTGTTATCAAGCTGTTTTTGGTGTTTGGGCTGATGTTTGAGATACCTGTGGCGACCATGCTGTTGGTGCTGATGCGTATTGTAACCCCCAAACAGCTTGCCACGAAACGCCGATATGTCATCGTAGGCTGTTTTTTTGTCTCAGCAATCATCACACCCCCCGATGGAGCAAGCATGCTCATGCTTGCCATTCCCATGTGTATCTTGTTTGAATTGGGGCTTATGGCGGCAAGCATGTTCATAAAGTCCGATAAATCAATCGCCCAGTGATATAAGCACAAAAGATAAGGCTTCATGAGATTGGCATTAACCAACAATTTGATGATGTTTTTGCACTGGTAAGCCCTTGCACTGATAAGATAAATGGTTTTGGTAATTTTTGATGGTTTATGCTACAATACCAAAAATTTTAGCCGTCATCATTTTATCTTATTCATTCTATTTTGGCACAGTCATGTCCATTGAGTTACCCCCATACCGACCGATAAAAAAACGCAGTGGACTGCTCGTTATGGGTGCAGCGTTTCATGCCCTGCTCATGCGTGAGTTACAGACCCGCTTTGGTAGTTATCGTTTGGGTTATCTGTGGGCTCCCTTAGAAGTCATTTTGCAAATGGCGATTATGATGATTATCTTTGGAGCCATCATGAAACGTGCCTTACCAGGCATGGACTATATGCTATTTTTGGTGGCAGGATTTACCCCGTTTTTTATGATGCAAAAAATCGCCACTCGCTCACTAGGAGCGGTCTCTGCCAATGCAGGATTACTCATGTATCGGGCGGTACGGCATATTGATGTGATTATCGCTCGCTCGTTTTTGGAGCTGGTGATTTATTTTATCACTTTTGTCATTTTATTGTGTGGGCTTGCCTTTTTTGGCATTGGGTTTAGTACCGAGCATTTGGACATGGTGCTGTTTTGTTGGCTGATGATGTTCTTTTTTGCTTTTGGACTTGCCATGATACTCATGATTGTGGGGCATTATGGTGGTGAGCTTAGTAAAATCATCAGCATCATCTTTACGGTGTTATACTTTGCATCAGGGGTGATTTATTCGGTACATATGGTGCCTGAGCCGTATTTGTCATACCTGATGTACAACCCATTCATTCACAACTTAGAAATGATAAGACATTCACTCTCGCCCACGTATCCGATTTATCATGTAGACATGTGGTATTTTGTCAAATGGACGATGTGTGTGAATTTTTTGGGTTTGTTGCTATATAAAGCTTTTGAGCGTGATTTGATTCGTGCCAAATGATGATACAGACATGATCGAGATTAAAAATATAACAAAATCTTTTATGACCCCACACGGTCGCCATTATCTCTTTAAGGGGCTAAATCTGACGATTGCCCATAAGCAGTCGGTAGGACTGCTTGGACGAAATGGGGCGGGCAAATCCACACTGCTACGCATCATCTGTGGGTTGGACACCCCTGATGAGGGCGACGTGCTGACTGACAGCACCATCAGTTGGCCTGTGGGTGTGGCAGGAGGCTTTCAAGGCAGTTTGACAGGCAGACAAAATGTCCGCTTTGTGTGTCGTCTGTATTCTAGTGGCGATTATATTGATGAGAAGATTCGTTTTGTTCAGGAATTTGCTGATATTGGCAAATACTTTGACATGCCAGTCAAAAGTTACTCATCAGGCATGCGTTCACGACTGACTTTTGGGCTGTCGCTTGCCTTTGATTTTGATTATTATATGTTAGATGAAGTCAGTGCGGTCGGTGATGCAGCGTTTCGTAAACGCAGTGAAGAGATATTAGAAGCTCGCCGTGAGCAGGCGGGATTTTTGATGGTGTCGCATAACCTAAAAGAGATTGAGAAAAACTGTGATATTGGTATTGTACTGATGGATCAAACCGCCAAAGTTTTTGCTGACCCCAAAGAAGCCATTGAGGTGTATAACGAATATGTTCATAAAGCTAAAAAATAAGCGTAATCGCCCAGTTGCTACCCTATTTATATGGGTGGTGGTTTTGCCGTGGCTTGCCATCAGTGCTTATACACTCGTATTGGCTCATCCGCGTTATGTCAGCACATCCAACGTGGTCATCAAGCAAGTCTCCGAGCAGGGTGTATCCGCCACAGGCATCTCATCACTGCTTGGGGTGAATAACACCAACCGTGAAGACGCTCTGTATCTGACCAAGTACATCTTATCTGATGATATGATAAATAAGTTAGATACAGAGTTTAAGTTTCGTGAAGCTTATCGCATTAATGGCGTGGATTTTATCAATGAAATCCCTGCTGATGCAACCCAAGAAGAGTTGCATGAGTATTTTCAAAAGCGGGTTTCGGTATCACTGGATGAACTTAGCTATATGCTTACAGTAACAACCGAGGGTTTTGAACCAGAATATGCTCTAAGGCTCAACCAAGCCATCTTGCGTGAATCGGAGAAGTTCGTCAATCAAGTCTCCAAGGACACAGCTGGCGAACAACTTGCCTTTGTTTCTGCCCAGGCCGCCGAAGCGGAACAAAAACTCAACGATGCCAAAAGAGCTGTCATTGACTACCAAAACCAAAATGAGATTTTTGATCCACAGCTTAACGCCCAGATGGTCAATCAGGTCATCGCTACCTTGCAGGGACAGTTAAGTACGTTACGCACCGAAGAGCGACAGCTGCTTAGTTACCTAAACCCAGAGGCTCCGCAAGTGGTGAGCCTGCGTAGTCAGATAAATTCAGTAGAAAAACAAATCAAAGATGAGCAGGCCAAATTAACATCATCACAAGATGCCAAGCTAAATGCCAAAGCATTAGAATTTGAGACCCTAAAAGCAGAGGCCGAATTTGCCAATGAGCTTTATAAAATCGCCTTGAATTCTTTGGAGAGTTCTCGAGTTGAGGTCATGCGTAAGATTAAAAATCTGGTGGTCATCACCTCCCCTCATCGGGCAGAAGATGCTCTCTACCCTCGCATGGGCTATGTTTTGGGTACATCATTGGTGTTGCTGCTCATCTTGTATGGTTTTATCGTGTTGGTGTTGGCGGTCATCAAAGACCATGCCAAATAATGGAAAATAAAACAATGAAACATTTGCTAACAAAAATACCCTTAGCCACTGCTTTGATGCTAAATTGCGTTGCCATTGCCAACACCAATTTTGCCATGGATAATAATACGGGCAGACTGGCAGGGGTGGTTAATGGCAAAAATGTACCATCTCAGGCAACCACGGCCGAAGCGGTGGCGATGGCAAGCATGCCAACTCATGCCATCATTCATAACAATCCTGTCATTCAAAATGTCAAAACGGACGTACGTATTTTTGGTGAACAGCTCTTTCGTGGGGCGTTTTCTACCACGTCAGGCTCCACTTTTAATGACAACTATGTCATCAATGTTGGTGATAATGTGCAGGTGCGAATGTGGGGGGCGTATCAGTACGCCGCCACGATGACCGTTGACCCGCAGGGTAATATCTTTTTGCCAAATGTCGGGCCAGTACGCATTGCAGGTGTGAGAAATGGACAATTGCAAAGCGTGGTACAGTCGGCGATAGGGCGGATTTACCGCTCTAATGTGGGCGTGTATGCGTCTTTGGAGCAAGCTCAACCTGTCAAGGTATTTGTCACAGGCTTTGTCAATCAACCGGGCTACTATGGCGGACTGGCGGCCGATAGTGTGCTGTCGTATCTTGACCGTGCAGGGGGCGTGGACCCTAAGCGTGGCAGTTATATTGATGTGCAAATCCTGCGTGGCGGTCAAGTTGTCCAACAAATTAACCTGTATGATTTTCTTATCATGGGTCGCTTGTCGCCCTTTGCGTTTAGAGATGGGGACGTGATTAATGTCGCTCCCCAAAAGCAAACCTTTGCCATCTCAGGTCGGGTGCAAAACGAATATGTCTTTGAGTTTGGGGTCAATGACTTGACCATCTCGGACGTACTCGCTGTTGCAAACCCCTTGCCAGATGCTACCAACGTTAGCATTACCCGAGCCTCAGGCAAAGCCAAGACGGCAGAGTACTATGCTCTAAATGAAGCACGAAATATCCCTGTCCAAAATGGCGACACGCTCGTGGTCACCTCCGACCGCCATGCAGGGACGATAGCGGTGCAAGTCACGGGGGCTCATAAGGGCAATGGAGCGGTGGTGTTGCCGTATGGGGCAAGATTAAAAGACGTCATCGCCCAGCTTGAACCGTCTAGCCTTGCCAATGTCAACAACCTGACCATCTATCGTGAGTCAGTCAAGGCAAGCCAAAAAGCGTCTATTAATAGAGCCTTAGACCGCTTGGAAGAGATGACTCTGGTTACCCAGTCCACGACCCGAGAAGAAGCTCAGCTACGCTCCGAAGATGCCAAATTGGTGGAGCAGTTCATCGCTAAGGCTCGCCGTATTGAGCCGACAGGGCGTGTGGTGGTGGTGCCAAACTCATGGCAGGACATCATCTTGGAGCAGGGCGACATCATTCATATCCCTGCCCAAACGTCCGTCATCACCGTAAATGGACAAGTGCGTAACCAAGGGGCGTTGACCTTTAATGCTGATTTGACGGTGGGCGACTACATCGCCAAATCGGGCGGATTTGATGACAATGCCGACAGCGATGAGATTTTGGTCATGCACCAAAACGGCGAAACCAGCGTGGTTAACACCGCTTATCGCATACAGCAGGGCGATGAGATTATGGTGTTGCCAAAAGTCAAAACTCGCCGTGTTGAGATTGCTCGTGGTATTGCACAGGTCATCTATCAGCTTGCTGTGGCGACAGGTGTGATTGTCAAGCTCTGATGGTGCGTTTGTCTTGTGCCACACGAGGGATTATTAAAAATAATCCCTTACTTGGCGTGGCACTTGGGGCGGATATTGTTTATCAAGACAAAACCGTCCAAGCCGTCATCGCATGGGGACAAAAACCAAGCCGTAGCAAGGCGACCGCTTTTGCAGATACACACAGCTTACCACTTATCACAGTAGAAGACGGCTTTTTACGCTCGCTCGGCAGTGGCATACACAGCGTGGGGGCGAGTTTTATCAAAGACGATTTGGGCGTGTATTTTGACCTAACTACCCCCAACCGTTTGCAAGCACTCATCGCCGATTGCGTGGCACAGTGGAGTGATGACAAAGAACGACACGCACAGCAGTTGATTAACAAAATCATCAGCCATAAACTCTCCAAATACAACCAAACCACCACTGCCCCTGATTTATCCATCTTGGCAAATAACGACAAGCCCCACATTATCATCATTGACCAAGTGGCAAATGATGCCTCCATCACCGGAGCAGGGGCGACTGCGGATAATTTTTTTGCCATGCTTGTCCACGCCAAAGAGCGTTATCCCGATGCTAATATTTGGATAAAGGCACATCCTGCCGGCAAGGGCTATTTTGCCCCGACCGACATCGCCCCGCCGTTCTATCTAGATACACCCTGTAACCCCATCGCCCTTATCCGTCAAGTCCAAGCGGTCTATACGGTCAGCTCACACATGGGCTTTGAGGCGTTAATGCTTGCCAAAACGGTACATAATTTTGGCGTAAATTGGTACGCAGGGTTTGGTTTGACCGATGATGATTTTGTTAAAAATACACCGATATATCAAAATCTTATCCGTCATTATCAAGCATTAAACATCACACAGGCAAGCCTTAGCCAGCTTTTTTATGCCAGTTATGTGCGGTATAGCCATTATGCCAATCCTGTCACAGGGGGTGCGTGCGACATTGAGACGGTGATGGACTATCTCATCACCAACCGTGATTGGCAAAATCAGCTCGGTAGCGAACTCCTTGTTTACGATTTTAGTCGCTGGAAAGTGCCATTTGTGCGGGGGTTTTTGGGGTTTGATAAGGTAAATTTGACCATTAAGCCCAAAACCAAATGGTGGTTTTTTTTGCCGTATGGTATCAATGAAAAACGTGCCAAACGTGCCGATAGTCAGATATTTAATACTTTATCAAACACTACTAATTATGTCGTGTGGGGGCAAAAATCCAAACGCCTGTTAAAAGATAAACTTGCCCAACGTGGCATGACAAATCCTGCCATTTGGTGCATGGAAGACGGCTTTATCCGCTCAAATGGCTTGGGAGCAACACTCATCGCCCCGTTGTCAGTGGTTATGGACGATGTGGGGGTTTATTTTGATGCAACCGCTCCGAGTCGTTTGGAGCGGATTTTAAGCAGTATTTATCTAACTGATGATGAAATACAGCGTGCCAAACATTTGCACGAACTGCTTTTAACCAAACGAGTGAGTAAATACAACGTCCCCACCAAAAACCATGATTTTATCAGACAAATCAATAGTTTAAAATCAAACCGTCCCATTCGCCTGGTGGTCGGACAAGTTGAAGATGATGCATCTGTACAGACGTGTACGAGCGTGATTAAAAAAAACAGCGAGCTTTTGGCAAGGGTGCGAGCCGATTTTCCTGATGATGTGATTATCTACAAACCGCACCCCGATGTGGAAGCAGGGCTACGGGTCGGCAAGGCGGACAATCATCATCTGGCGGATGTTATCGCCCACGATGTCGCCATGCCTGATTGTTTGGATGTGTGTGATGTGGTGCATACAATAAGCTCTTTGACAGGGTTTGAGGCCTTACTGCGTGGCAAGTCGGTGGTGTGTTATGGTTTGCCGTTTTATGCAGGTTTTGGGCTGACCGATGATGTGATTGAGCCTGATAATATTTTAAAAAACAATGCCTTAAACAGACGCACCCGACCCAATCTGCCTGCCTTGACGCTAGATGAGCTGATTTATGGCACGCTTATTAGTTATCCTATGTATCATTTGCCACATGGGGTAGGACTTGCCACGCCCGAGCAAGTGATTGAGTATTTGTACAATCAAGACCATACCGCCAAGCCAAGTCTTGCCAAACGACTGACCCAAAACGCCAAAACCACCGCCATGCAATTACGCAAAATCATCATACGGTAAAAAAATTGTATAAAAACTATGATAAAATACATCAGCCAACTGTTTGTATTTTAATCAGTTTTTATTTCCATTTGTTAGTTTTTATCATTTTTTGCTTCTTTGATTGTCTATGTCTTTAACCTTAAAACGCCTGCTATCTCATGATGACATTTTGCTATTACAGGGCAAAATGGGGACGTTTTTTTGTCGTTTTGCCACATTTTTGATGAGTGAGGGAAGGCGAGTACATAAGGTCAATTTTAATGCAGGCGACGCTCTTTTTTATTGCCACAAAGACAAGATGAGTAATTTTCGGGGGCGTCAAAGTGAGTTTGATGAATTTTTAACCAAGCTCATTGGTGACAAACAGCTAAAAGCGGTGGTCTGTTTTAACGACTGTCGTCCCTATCATGAGATTGCACGGCAGGTGTGTAAGCGGCTGGGTATTGCCTTTTTTGTCTTTGAAGAGGGTTATCTGCGACCTGATTATATCACCCTAGAAGAGCATGGCATTAACGGCTATTCACGGTTAGACTCAACGCTCATTGATACCCTGCAACGGGCAAATGACAAGCCACAATTTACCGACAACCGTTTTTATCGGCTGTGTGTGGCGAGCATGGTGTATTATGTGGCGGTGTTTGTGGGGAGCTGGCGATATCCGCATTATGAGCATTATCGGGGCTTGTCCCTATGGGCGGAAGCGTGGGCGTGGGTCAAAGCCCCTGTGCGTAAGTTTACTCGTTATCATTCGGACAAGCGTTTGCAAGAGCGACTGGTTGGGCAGAAAAACTTCTATCTGGTGAGTTTGCAGGTGCATAACGACTCACAAATCAGTCATCACAGTGACTATCAGGACGTGCGTGATTTTATCAGCGAAGTCATGATAAGTTTTGCCAAGCATGCCCCCAGTGGCACGAGCCTGCTGTTTAAACATCATCCGCTAGACCGTGGACATCGTGACTACACTCGCATGATTGCCAAGCTGGGTGATGAGCTTGGGGTGCAGGGCAGGGTGTTTTATGGCTGTGACATGCACCTGCCAAGCCTGATGAAAGCAAGCATTGGCATGATTACGGTGAACAGCACCACCGCATTGCAGTCGGTATATCATCAAAAACCCACCAAAATCATGGGGCGTGCCTTGTATGATGTGGCAGGGCTGACTGACCAGAAGTCTTTGGATGAATTTTGGGCAAATCCGACTGCCCCTGACCGTGATTTTTATCTAAAATTTAGGGAATATCTCATCGAGCAAACGCAGTTAAACGGCTCGTTTTATGGCAAAGCCCCGTGGGAGCTGTCAGGATTTTACCAAAGTTTGGCACAGGATGTGATGACAAGTAAATAAACCAAAGCTTTTTTATAACCACCATATTTATCATTTATCACACCGTGATGAATTTTTATAGGCATTTTTTTAAAAAACTGCTACAATATCCTGTTATCATTTAAATTTTATAGACATCATGACCGCACTTTCTCACATCCGTAACTTTTCTATCATTGCCCACATTGACCATGGTAAATCCACCCTTGCCGACCGTTTTATTCAGGTGTGTGGCGGTCTGTCTGACCGTGAAATGCAGGCTCAGGTGCTTGACAGCATGGATATTGAGCGTGAGCGTGGCATTACCATCAAAGCCCAGTCGGTAACCTTATACTACAATCACCCCAATGGTCAAAGATACCAACTAAACTTTATCGATACCCCCGGACACGTGGACTTTTCTTATGAAGTGTCAAGAAGTCTGGCGGCGTGCGAGGGGGCGTTACTGGTGGTGGACGCCGCCCAAGGCGTGGAGGCTCAAAGCGTGGCAAACTGCTACACCGCCATTGAGCAGGACTTAGAAGTATTGCCTGTGTTAAACAAAATTGACCTGCCACAGGTTGAGCCTGAGCGTGTCATCGAGGAGATTGAGGATATTATCGGCATTGAGGCGGTGGACGCTCCACGAGTATCTGCCAAAACAGGCGTGGGCATTGATGAATTGCTACAAGCCCTAGTGGAGAAAATCCCTGCTCCACAAGGCGACCGAGATGCCCCCTTACAAGCCTTGATTATTGACTCATGGTTTGATAACTATTTGGGCGTGGTGTCTTTGGTGCGTGTGCGTGAAGGACAGGTTAAGATAGGCGATAAGATTTTTATCAAATCCACAGGCGAGAGCCATTTGGTTACGTCTATTGGTGTGTTTACCCCAAAGCGCTTGGAGACAAATATCCTACAAGCAGGTGAGGTGGGCTTTATCATTGCAGGGATTAAGGACATCGCAGGGGCTCCTGTGGGCGACACCATTACCCTTGCCAAAACACCTGAGGTCGATAGTATTGCTGGCTTTAAAAAGGTAACTCCGCAGGTGTATGCGGGTATGTTCCCTATTGATTCGTCTGATTTTGAAAAATTCCGTGAAGCCTTACAAAAGCTCCAAATCAACGACTCTGCCTTATTTTTTGAGCCTGACACGTCCGAGGCGTTGGGCTTTGGCTTTCGCTGTGGCTTTTTGGGCATGCTCCACATGGAGATTATCCAAGAGCGTTTGGAGCGTGAATACGACCTTGATTTGATTACCACTGCTCCTTCCGTGATTTATGAAGTTGTCAAAAAAAATGGCGAGATTGTCTATGTAGATAACCCGTCCAAGCTCCCCGATACGGGCGTGATACAGGAGTTCCGTGAGCCGATTGCTCGTTGTAATATCTTGGTTCCGCAGGAGTATTTGGGCAACGTCATCACGCTTGCCATTGAACGCCGTGGCGTGCAGGTGGACATGAAGTTTATGGCTCGCCAAGTGCAAGTCGTCTTTGATATTCCGATGGGCGAGGTGGTCATGGACTTTTTTGATAAATTAAAATCGGCAAGTCGTGGTTTTGCGTCCTTGGATTATGGATTTGAACGCTATCAAGCGGACAAATTGGCGCGTGTGGATGTGCTTATCAATGGCGAAAAAGTGGATGCCCTTGCGATGATTTGCCACCAAGAACACGCTCGCCGTCGTGGCAATCAGCTTGTCGAAAAAATGAAAGAGCTGATTCCAAGACAGATGTTTGATGTTGCCATTCAAGCGGCGATAGGCTCACAGATTATTGCCCGTTCTACCGTCAAAGCCATGCGTAAAGACGTTTTGGCAAAATGTTATGGTGGGGACGTGAGCCGTAAAAAGAAACTCTTAGAAAAACAAAAAGCAGGTAAAAAACGCATGAAACAGGTGGGCAGTGTTGAAATCCCCCAAGAGGCGTTTTTGGCAGTGCTAAAAGTGGACGGCTAGGCTAGCGTGCTAAATTGGTATAAAACTTGCAAATATTTATAATAAAGGTGGCTTGTGGAATTTGACATTAATTTAATCTTGGTGCCTGTTACGCTGGTGCTACTGGTGGCGTATTTGGCAGATAAATTTGTGTTAAAACAGCATAAATTGGTCGCCAAACAAACCAAGCTCATCTCGCACGCTCAGACGCACTTAGAACAAGTGGAAAAAGAGTTTAAAGCGACACTGGTGCGTTTTGGGCATGATGAGGCACCAGCTGAGTTTATTGGCAATGAGCACACGCCAGAGATGTTAAAAAATCAGTCGCTTGCCTATAATGAAGCCAGACGCACCCTAGCCGAAGCACAAAAGCAGGCGGGGATGAATGTGGGCGAGCCAGCGGTTGAGCCAAAATTGGTGCAATGGGCGTACGAATACCTGCCCATCTTGCTCATCATCGTGTTGGTGCGTTCGTTTGTGATTGAGCCATTTAATATCCCATCAAGCTCGATGGTGCCAAGCCTATACACGGGCGATTTTATCATTGTCAATAAAGCATCCTATGGGCTAAGATTGCCAATTACACACACCAAGATTTTAAATACGGGCAGTCCCAAGCATGGCGATGTGGTGGTGTTTCGCTATCCTGAAAATCCCAAACGCTACTACATCAAACGCATGATAGGTCTGCCGGGGGATACGGTAGCGTTTGCCAATGGCGTGCTATCCATCAATGGACAGGCGGTAAATACAACACCCGTGAACTATCAAATGACAGACAAGCTCAATGCCAAGCTCATGCCGGCTGTCATTGAGAATCATCGCCTGTCTGATGAAGAGCGCGCCAGATATGGCATAGAAGAAGAAAAGCACGCTCACTATTATCGTGAAACATTGGGCGAGCATGAGTATGTTGTGCGTTATTTGGGCGATTTAAATAGTGCGTCCATCGCTCCATTTTTATTAAAAAATTCACCACAAACTGCCACATCAGGCGGTACGGCATGGCAGATTACTGTGCCAAGCGGACAGTATTTTGTCATGGGCGATAACAGAGACCGCAGTGAAGACGGGCGGTTTTGGGGCTTTGTGCCAGAGAGCCATCTGGCGGGCAGAGCGACTTATATTTGGATGCACAAAGAGGCGGGGCTTAATCTACCCAGCTTTGGGCGAGCAGGAGCGATTGATTAGTCGCTTGGCATAAACTTAAATAGGTGTAACATGCAACAATTAACTTCATTAACCAACCAACGTGGGGCGAGTGTTACCACGATTATTGTCGGTTTGGCGATGGCAGGTATCATCATCAAGCTAGGGCTTGGTATTATTCCTGCCTATGTGGGCGATTATCAATTTACCAAACTGGTGGCAGGCGAGCTAAAAAAAGCCAATGATGCCAAACAAACCGAACGTCAGTTCATGCAGAACCTGTCTCAGCAGTTGTCTATCAATGCCAGCTACAACACCAAGCCAGAAGAAATGCTTATCTTTACCAACAAAACCCCTGGGGCATTGGCAGTTAAAAGCCAATATGAGGTAGAAAGCAACTTCTATGGTGAGACCTTTATTGTCAATCGCTTTGAAAAAGAGATTACCGCAGAAGATGCCAAGTAAGAGTTATGTCCAAGCACACCACATTGCCAACTCATTTTGCCACCTTTGAGCAGGGCTATCCTGTCCTTTGTTCAAAATTGGGCTATACCTTTAATGATCCCAATTTGCTCAGACGTGCCTTAACGCACCGCTCGTATGACCCCAAGATGAGCTATGAGCGGTTGGAGTTTTTGGGTGATGCCCTGCTTGGGGCGGTGATTGCCGAGGCGTTATTTACCTTTTTTCCCCGTCATGACGAAGGGAAGCTCACCCGTATGCGTGCCACATTGGTACGCCAAGAGACCCTTGTGCAAATTGCTGAGAAGTTGGAGTTGTCATCTCATCTGATACTGGGCGTGGGCGAGCGTAAGGGTGGTGGGCGACACCGTGCCAGTATTTTGGCTGATGCGGTGGAGGCGATTTTGGCGTCCGTGTATCTGGACAGTGGCGACATTGAGCGAGTGAAAGGCTTGGTTAAATGCTGGTATGAGACCTTGATTACCGAAGTGGGCGAAGAAAAAGTGCTAAAAGATGCCAAATCTCGCTTGCAAGAATGGCTACAAGGCAACAAATTGCCCCTGCCAACTTATACGCTCATGGACACCATTGGCAACGCCCCCAACCAAACTTTTGTGGTGGAATGCACTGTGGCGGTGGCGGACTGTACGCCCATTACCGAGACGGGTGAGAGCAGACGCATTGCCGAGCAAAAATGTGCTGAGCGGATGATAAATCAGCTCAATAAATTAGAAAAGTCTAAGGCGTTATAAATTATATTTTAAATTTCTGAACCGTAGGGGCGAATCATATTCGCCCATTATTACCAATAATCCCCAACCAATTCCCACATTTACAAATACCATTTGCCCCGCCTGTGCTGTCGTTATATAATGACAGCATTGCCCCTTATTTTTACAATTTAGGAAAACCATGACCGACACACACGACCAAAACAACGACACCATTTCCGCCTTTTTTAATGACAATCCCACGCCTGTGATTTCTGATGATTTTAAAGCAGGGTTTGTGGCGATTGTCGGTCGCCCCAACGTGGGCAAATCCACGCTCATGAACCATTTGCTTGGGCAAAAATTGTCCATTACAAGCCGTAAACCGCAGACCACACGTCATCGCATTCATGGCATTTTGACCAACGACACTTGTCAAATGGTGTTTGTCGACACCCCCGGTATTCACACCAAAGAAGTCAAGGCAATCAACGAGCGTATGAACAAAACCGCCGTGTCCGCCTTGTCAGACGTGGATTTGGTGCTGTTTGTGGTAGACAGTACCCAGTGGCGAGAAGATGACCTTTTGACCCTTGAAAAGCTATCAGCGACCAATTTGCCTGTGGTGCTTGTCATCAACAAGGCCGACACCATTAAGGACAAATCCAAACTTTTGCCCCTGATTGGCGAATACCAAGAAAGTTTTGATTTTGCTGACATTGTGCCTGTATCCGCCTTGCGTGGGCATAATTTGGATAGGCTTATGGACGTGATTGCAGGCTTTTTGCCGACCCGTCCGCCCATTTTTGACCCCGAGCAGATTACCGACCGCAGTGAGCGGTTTTTGGCAAGCGAGATTATCCGTGAAAAAATCATGCGAGCGTCTGGTGATGAAGTGCCGTACGATTTGACCGTGCAAATTGACACCTTCAAAGATGAGCCTGCTCACAAAGACTCCGAGACGGGCAAATGGCGACGTGCAGTAACGTTTATTGATGCGACCATTTTTGTGGAGCGGGCAGGGCAAAAAACCATTGTCATCGGCGACAAAGGCTCACGCATTAAGCAAGTCGGCGTAGAAGCCCGTCAAGACATGGAAAAGCTGTTTGACAAAAAAATCATGCTTACCTTGTGGGTCAAAGTCAAAAAAGGGTGGAGCGATGATGAGCGGGCGTTAAATAGTTTGGGGTATTAAGATAAATGGGTAGTCAAGAGATGATTTTGCTAAGCATTGTGATTGTACTGATTGCGGTGGTAGCTGTGTCAAATGGTAAAATATCTGCAAGTAAAAATCATGTTTTTGCGTACAATGTGAAATTGGTGGGCAAATTCAACAATATCAAGTTGCAAAAATACGCCAAGAACGTGGCATTATCACTTTTGACAATGATGATAAAAAGGTGGTTTGTAGCCAATTTTTTATCCAAGAAATTGCCAAATAACCCATGAAAGTTTCTAATTAAAACCCATGATACCTTTTACTGATTTTCATCAGCTATTTACACAGACCATCATCAAGCGTGGGCAAGCCTACCATGCTTCTGATAATGTGCTGTCTTTGCAACATGATGGCGATGGGCATTACATGGCGGTGGTGCGTGGCAGTCGCCGTTATCAGATGAGAGTGGCGTTATCACACCCAAAGGATGAGCTGTGCATTGAATCATTGACCTGTAATTGTGAATACTGGGATAACTGCAAACACATGGTGGCGGTGCTGTATGCCATGAAGGAGAGTCTAGATGACATCACGTCGTGCTTGTCATCAAAAGAGCGGGGAGCGTGTTCGGTAGTGGCTGATGATTTTTATGAGAGCATGGGGCGTTACGATAAAGATGAACTCATTGATTTTATTAAATCATTAGACAGAAAATATCAGCATGTTCGTGATGATTGGGTGCTGTTTTGTGCCAATCATCAAGGCGAGCAGTCGCATGATATAACTGAGCAAAAGCTCCTGATTACACTCAGTAAGCAGGTCAATGACATCTTATCGATGGTGGATGTTCGTGATTATGAAGAGTTTGTTTTTGATGATGCAAGTTTGGCACTGATGCAACTGATGGCACAAGTTACTAAGCCATCAGACCAAGTGGCTTTATCCTTGATATGGATTGATAAGGTGCTGGCATTGTTTGATGAGATGATGGTTGATGCCGAGGTTGAGTGTTCGCTCAATTACTGCTTTGGGGTGTTGGCAGAGCATTTGTTTGGCGGTTTTGACTATGAGCCAAGCTGGGGTTATCGTCCTTTTTGTATCAGTCGTCGGGGTCATCAAAACTGGATAAGACCCTGATGTCAGCACAAGCATGGGCACAGACTTACGTTCGCAGGCAGTATGAATTTTATCCAAATATTGAGCGGTTTTATTTTGATTGCTTATGGGCAAAGGGCGAGCAAGATGGGGCGATGGCATACCTAGATGGACTTATCACGCAGGCTCAGCGATTGGGTCATCATGATGTGGACGCTTTGATATTAAGTAAAATTGCCATTTATGATGCGTTGGGCAAAGACAGTGATGCTCTGGTGGGGCAATATGATGCTCTTGCCAAAGTTAGGATTCATCAAGCCTTGCAAATGGCGGACAGTGGCAATGCCGACAAAGCCATGGATGGTCTAAAAGATGCCATCAGTAGCACAGACAGTCATCAAGATAGGCAAAGTTTTTATATTTGCTTGTTTGAGCTTGCCAAATCACACCATCATCTGCCTTATCTGCACGAAGCTGGTCGGACATTGGCATTGACATAGTGTTATAATCAGCACCGTATTAGTGACAAGTATTTAGATGAATACCAAAGCTGTTTTGATGATAAGACATGGCAAGACATCTCTCGGGCGTGGCATGATGAGCTGTATCAGACCATCCAAGATAAGGATGACATCAAGGTACGTCAGTTGGCACATTTGTACGATAGACAGCAAGACATCAAAGGGCTTAGCGACCTGTTGCGTATGTTTGGCGATGTGGATTTATTAACCTATTATATCCAGACATTAAGCCAAGACAAGGACAATCACGACTGGCTGGCGATGGTGTTTTATGAGCATTGGCAGACGGTTGTGGGCAGTTTGTCAGGGCGAAAGGCTTATCGTGATTTTGCTCGGCAGGTTAAAAAAGTCACCAAGTGTCTGCCTGGCCATCATGGGCGGTGGCAACAGATGGTGGATGAGTGGCTGGCGACATATCGCACCAAACCCAGACGTCCTGCTTTGGTCGAAGAGTTGCTTGCCATCTATGGATAAGGGTTGAAACGTATCGGAAAAACCCTTTTTCACGACCCTTTATTTTACGGCACCATTTAACAAGGAAGACATTCATCATAAGGAAAACCCATGTTTCACACCCTAAAACACGCTTGGGCAAAGCACCGCCTACCTGCCAATTCCCCTTATCTGCCCCTATACGAACCGCACCCTGATGAGCTTGTGAGTTTTGACTGTGAGACCACCAGCCTTAACGTCAAAGAAGCCCATATCATCTCTATCGGAGCGGTTAAGATTCGGGGTAATCGCATTTTGACAGACGAGTCTTTTTATGTGCTGGTTAAACCCGAAGGCATCATGAGTGCCACCAATGTAACGATACACGGACTACGCCCCAAAGATTTAAAGGACGGGCTGGACACCGAAACGGCGATACGGCAGTTTTTGGACTTTGTCGGTGGGCGGACGCTTGTGGGCTATTTTTTGGAATATGACGTGGCGATGGTCAATAAATTTTTAAAACCGATGGCGGGGATAACCCTACCCCAAAAACAAATAGAAATATCAAGGATTTACCACGCCCAAGAGACTCGCCATAAATATTATGATGCCGAGATTGACCTAAAAATGGCAACGATGGTAAACGCCTTAGGCATTCCCGACCTGCCACGCCATGATGCTCTAAACGATGCCATCAATGTGGCGATGATGTATTTGGCATTACAGCATCGTAGGGTTTAATAAAAATTTTTTAATCAAGCCCTTGCAAGTTACTTATGGTTATGATAATCTAAATAAAGGTGGAAACACCTGTAACTTGCAAGGAAGCAATAGACGACATGATGGAACAATCAAAACACCCCATGACTTAGTCTGCTTTCTTTGCTTTTTTACCAACTTTGGAGAAAGCAATGTCAGAAACTTCAAATAACACTCACACCACAACAAACACCCCACCACCCAATGCCCCAGCAGATGCCCAAGGCTATTGGCGTGCCAACGTGCGTATCATCATCGGCTGTTTGGTCGTTTGGGCGGTCGTCTCGCTCGGTTTTGCCATTATCCTACGTCCTGCCTTGATGGGCATTCGCTTTATGGGGACAGATTTGGGGCTGTGGTTCGGTCAGCAAGGAGCGATTTTGACCTTTGTCGCCTTGATTTTCTTTTATGCGTGGCGAATGAATAAATTGGACAAAAAATATGGCGTTGAGGAGGACTAAGTATGAGTCAATTTGCCATTAACTTGATTTTTGTGGGGCTGTCCTTTGCCCTGTATTTTGGGATTGCCATTTGGGCAAGAGCAGGCTCAACGAAGGAATTTTATGTCGCAGGTGGCGGTGTTCACCCTGTGGTAAACGGCATGGCGACAGGGGCGGACTGGATGAGTGCCGCATCCTTTATCTCGATGGCGGGCATGATTGCAATGGGCGGTTATGCAGCGTCTGCTTATCTTATGGGCTGGACGGGTGGGTTTGTCTTGCTTGCTTTGCTACTTGCTCCGTATTTGCGTAAATTTGGTAAATTTACCGTACCTGACTTTATCGGCGACCGTTTTTATTCAAAACCTGCTCGCTTGATTGCGGTGGTCTGCCTGATCCTAGCGTGTACCACTTATGTCATCGGGCAGATGACAGGGGCAGGCGTGGCATTCTCTCGCTTTTTGGAAGTGGATAAAAACACAGGGCTTATCATCGCCGCTGTTGTCGTGCTGTTCTATGCGGTGCTTGGTGGCATGAAAGGCATTACCTATACGCAGGTGGCTCAGTATGTCGTACTCATGATTGCGTATATCGTTCCTGCGATTTTTATCTCTCTTAACTTGACAGGCAACCCTATGCCTGCCCTTGGTATGTTTGGCACGGTAGAAGGTGGCGAAACCATGCTTACCAAGCTCGATGGTCTGATTACCGATTTAGGCTTTGCCGCTTATACTGCCGATGTGCCTGATAAGCTCAATATGTTCTTATTGACTTTGTCGCTTATGATTGGCACGGCAGGTTTGCCCCATGTTATTATCCGCTTTTTTACAGTAAATAAAGTCTCGGACGCTCGTTCATCGGCAGGTTGGACGCTCGTGTTTATCGCACTGCTATACACCGCCGCCCCTGCCGTGGGTACGATGTCTCGCATGAATTTGGTGGATACTGTGTATCCAAATGGCACGCAGTCTGCCCCCATTGAGTACGAAGCTCGCCCTGAGTGGATGAAAAACTGGGAGCAAACAGGTCTTTTAAAATTTGAAGACAAAAATAATGATGGCAAAATTGACTACTATAACGACAAGTCAAAAGACGAAGCCTTCCTTGCCGCTGCCGAATCCAAAGGTCTAAAAGGCAATGAGCTTGACGTAAACAACGACATCATGGTACTTGCCAACCCTGAGATTGCCAACTTGCCACCATGGGTTATCGGTCTCATCGCGGCAGGGGGTATCGCTGCTGCTCTATCTACCGCCGCAGGTCTACTACTTGCCATCTCGTCTGCCATCTCGCACGACCTAATTAAGATGGTTATCAAGCCTGATATTAGCGATAAGGGCGAACTCAATGTCGCTCGCGTCTCGATGATTGTGGCGATTGCGATTGCAACATGGCTTGGCATGAATCCCCCTGGGTTTGCCGCCCAGACGGTTGCCCTTGCCTTTGGTATTGCAGGTTCGTCCTTGTTCCCTGCACTCATGATGGGTATTTTCTCAAAACGCATCAACGACAAAGGGGCGGTGGCAGGTATGCTGGCAGGTCTTATCGTAACGTGCGTGTACATTTTCCTATTCAAAGGCTGGTTCTTTATCCCTGGTACTAATATGCTTGCCGATGACACATCAGGTTGGATTATGGGGATTAGTCCGCTAGGCTTTGGTCCAATCGGAGCGTTGATTAACTTCGTGGTTGCCTTTGCTGTGTCATACATGACCGCACCGCCATCACAAGAGATTCAAGACTTGGTTGAAAGCGTGCGTTATCCAAAAGGAGCGGGTGCTGCTGTTGACCACTAATCGGCTCTCGTCAAAAACTGCTTAAAATCTCGGTTTTAGGCAGTTTTTTATATGGATTTGATTTATAATGATAAAAATTTGGGTGTTGTTCAATGCGATAATGTTGAGTTTAGACACTGTGTGTAACTCTATTTTTTTAAAATATATTTTAAGGAAAAAATATGATGTTTTGGGACATTACGGCAATGATTTTTGCAGGCTTTTTATTTGCAGGGCTTGCCATGCCGATTAAGATTTTTTATAAAAAAACGCCAAAATGGTTCATTCCCATCATGGCAGGGCTTGGCATGATGAGTTATCAGGTGTACAGCGAATACCAATGGTTTGGCGATACCAGTGCCAAATTGCCCGATGGGAGCGTGGTGGTGGCAAGCGTGCCAAAGACAACGTGGTTTCGTCCGTGGTCGTACATTAAGCCCCAAGTTTTTCAATTTGTGGTGCTAGATACCGCCAATGTCGTAAGCCTTGATGAGACAACCAAACAAGCTCAGGTGTATTTTTTTGAAAGACGTTTACCTGCCCAAAAGCTGGACGTGCTGTTTGACTGCCAAAAGGGCGTGCAAAGTTATGTGATGAATCGTGATTTTAGCCGTCTTAATTGGCAAAAATTGGACTATACCGATAAGGCGGTGGGGCTGGTGTGTCGCTAGGCTGGGGCAAAAAAGAGAAGAGGAAACAAAAGTATTGTTGATTTTGCCGATAAATCCATGTCTAAATGACTTGCCATTGAAATGTGGGTTTTAAAATTTGTAGCATTCATCAATGACAGGGGTTTGGCAAAACCCAGCCCCTGTCCATCATCAAATCACGGTGTTTTGGCAGGTGTGGACGTATCAGCCACAGGCACATCTAGGCGTAGTTGATCACGAGCTTCTTGTTGGGCGTGATAACCCAGTGCCAAGCTCGTGCAAAAAAATATGGTGGCAAGGATGGCGGTGGTGCGAGTTAGAAAGTTTGCCGAACCTGCAGCCCCAAACACCGTGCCTGCCGCTCCAGAGCCAAAACTTGCCCCAGCATCCGCCCCTTTGCCGTGCTGAATGAGTATGAGACCTGATAAGGCAATGGCGACAATGATATGAATGGCTAAGATAAATGTAAACATGGTGTTCTCGTTATTTTGATTGGCTAAATGCGTGGATAATGGCGGTAAAGCTGTCGGTTTTCAAGGACGCTCCGCCCACCAACGCCCCATCGATGACATCTGATTTGGCAAATTCGGGGGCGTTTTTGTCGTTCACGCTACCGCCATATAAAATGGGGGTGGTCATACCAAATGTAGCTAATTCGTCTTTGATAAAGCGGTGTGTTTTTTCAATTTCATCAAAGGTTGGGGTCAGTCCCGTGCCGATTGCCCAAACAGGCTCATAAGCGATGATAAGTTTGGCAGCATCGGCATCTGCTTGATTTACAAACGCCTTTAAAATGGCTAATTGGTTTTTTAAAATCCCAAACGTCTCGCCACGCTCATACTCATCTTTGGTCTCGCCAATGCAGTAGATGACGGATAAGCCGTGGGTAAAGGCGTTGGCGATTTTGGCGGATAAAATCTCATCGCTCTCGCCATGATATTGACGGCGTTCGGAGTGTCCCACAAGGGTAAAAGTCGCCCCCACGTCCGCCACTTGGCAAGCCGATACATCGCCTGTAAATGCCCCTGTCTCAGCCGTCTTATGGGCGATGTCTTGCACGCCGAGCAGGATACCGTCCGCCAAAGCTGATTTGACAGCTGATAAATGCACAAGGCTCGGCACCACGCCCACAGTACAGCCATCATTGGCAGGCAGGCTTGTGGCAAGGGCGACTGCGTCTGATACGGTCGCAGGGTTTAATTTCCAGTTGCCGATGACGTATTTTTGGCTCATGGGATTTCCTTTGGCTCTATTGTAATTTTAACCTAGCAACATATTATAGCAAACATTCCCCAAAAAATCAGCACACAAATGATGGGCGGTATTATTGGCGGTGTTTCTCCCGATAATCCCAAAACTTTGTTCTTTGAGTAAAATTTTATGCTAAAAGCACAGCAAATTTTTTATTTTTGGAGTAAAATAAGCAAAAATATATGCAATTTTCACGCCAATTTTTCATGTTGGCAATGATTTGGAAAAATATTATGTCTGCTCCTAATTTTGGTGGTTTGGCACACATTTTGGTGTCAAATGAACTGGTCGCCCCTGATGCCATGGCCAAGGCACTGACCGAAGCCCAGCAGCAAAATATGGCGATTGTGCCGTATTTGGTACAAAACAAAGTTGCCCCTGCAAATAAGATTGCCAGTCTGCTTGCTCATGAATTTGGCGACCCATTATTTGACCTAAATGCACTCTCTGCCGATGCGGTCAATAAAGACCTGGTAGATGAGAAAATCATCAATCAGTATGGGGCGTTACCACTATTTAGGCGAGGTAACAGACTTTTTGTGGGCTTGTCTGACCCCACCCGCTTAGATGCCATTGATGCCATTTCATTTAATGCCAAGCTGACCGTTGAGACCATTGTTGTTGAAGAAGATAAACTCAAAAAAATGATTGAGAACGTCTACTCGGGTAGTGGCGGACTGGGTGACCTAGGCGATGTTGATCTGTCAGGGGACTTTGATGGTGGAGCAGGTGATGAAGACGATGAGGGTACTGACGTCAATTCAGGCGGTGGTGAAGATGCCCCTGTCGTTAAGTTTGTCAATAAAATGCTCCTTGACGCCATTCGCATGGGGGCGTCGGATTTGCACTTTGAGCCGTATGAGAAATCTTACCGTGTGCGTTTTCGTGTGGATGGGGTGCTCCAAATCATCAATCGCCCACCAGTACAATTGGCAGGTAAAATCGCTGCTCGTCTTAAAGTCATGTCACAAATGGACATCTCCGAACGCCGAGCCCCCCAAGACGGTCGTATCAAGTTAAAAATCTCCAAGACCAAAGCCATCGACTTTCGTGTGAACTCCTGTCCGACACTCTTTGGTGAGAAGCTTGTACTGCGTATTCTTGACCCGTCATCGGCGATGCTAGGTATTGATGCACTAGGCTATGAGCCTGACCAAAAAGAGCTGTTCTTAGAAGCTCTTGATAAACCCCAAGGTATGCTACTTATCACAGGCCCGACAGGTTCGGGTAAAACGGTATCGCTCTATACTGGTCTTAACATCCTGAACACGCCCGAGACCAACATCTCCACCGCCGAAGACCCTGTGGAGATTAACTTAGAAGGCATTAACCAAGTCAACGTCAACCCCAAAGTGGGCCTCACGTTCGCCTCCGCCCTAAAAGCGTTCCTGCGTCAAGACCCTGACATCGTCATGGTCGGTGAGATTCGTGATTTAGAGACTGCCGAGATTGCCATTAAAGCCGCCCAAACAGGTCACATGGTATTATCCACTCTACACACCAACTCCGCTCCTGAGACCCTAACCCGTCTGCGTAACATGGGTGTTGCTTCCTTTAACATCGCCACATCGGTAAACTTAGTGATTGCCCAACGTCTGGCTCGCCGTCTGTGCAAAAACTGCAAAAAGCCGACCAATGTGCCTAAGCAGAGCCTGCTAGAAATGGGTTTTACTGAAGAAGACCTTGCCAACCCTGATAACGTCATCTATGAGCCTGTGGGCTGTTCTGAGTGTCGTGAAGGCTACAAGGGACGTGTGGGTATCTATGAAGTGATGAAAATCTACCCAAATATCGCTCGGATTATCATGGAAGACGGCAACGCCATTCAAATCAAAGACGAAGCGATGAAACACGGCTTTCGTGATTTGAGACGTTCGGGTATTATGAAAGTCTTGCAGGGTACGACCAGTATCCAAGAGATGTATCGGGTAACGAGCGAATAATCTTTATCACAATAAGGGTATGCAAATACCCTTATTTTTTTGTCTAAACATTGGATAATCTCATGGCTATTTATGAAAATGCCCTTTATTGGCAATATACCAATCGCATTTACGAAAATCATCTGTTTTTTCGTTTATGCTTGATTGCTTTATTTTTTGCAATTTGTCCGTTTTGTTTAGGCTTTGAATTAGATGCATTGACGATTTACCAAAATTTAGCACTGAATTTTTTGGTATTTTTAGGATTGTGTGGTTTATTAACACTGATATTATGGTTATTTTTTATTTTATATGAAAAACCCAAAGGCGAGCAATATCTTGATGATTTAACCATACGCATACAAAATAACCTAAAACCAGATGAGCAAAAACAGGTTTGGGAATTATTAAAAACAGGCGGTTATCTTTTGCCCAACCATACCCAAAGAAAAGCGGTGATTTGGCTGTGTGTCATTGCTTTATTTGAGCTGTTTTTGCTTAGTGCATGGGTAAAAAATGGCACGCTGATATGGCAACCTACTTGGGTGCTTGTCATCATAAACTGGGTGGAGACGCACACAAGTTGGGTGACGGTGGTTCATGGCGGTAAGTTTTTTGGGTTTTTTGCCATGTTTGACCGTGATGATTTGGTATATCAATATTATCAGACACCACAGGCATTTTTAAGCTCCGAGCTTGGCAAAACTGCCATGTTTGTGAGTTTTATTCAGCTGATGTCTTATTATCCAAAAATCCTTTTGATGAAAAATGCCTTTGGAGAAATGGCAGGCTGGCTTGGCATTAACCGAATTATCCACAAAATGAATGGCGGTATTTTGGGGTTTATTTGGGGTACAGCAATGATGTTGGCGACTTTTTTATTCTTTTTTGCGATACTATTTGTGTTGGTGGGGTTATTAACTGGTGATGAAAAGATTGCCATGATTACTAGCGGTAATATCAATTGGTTGGGTTATGTTATTTTTTCATCTTTTTATGGACTATTTGTCATGTGGTGGTATATCTTGTTTTGGCTTGGCTAAAAGTGATATTTAAAGTTTTAGAGCGTGTTTATTATATGTTTTATGATGAATAAAAAAAGCAAAAAAATAAGGGCAATCACGCCCTTATTTTTATTCATTTACCAGCCTTTGACCACACCGTCTTTAAATTGGTTTTTGGCTTCGGCTTCCACTTCATCAGACTGATAGGCTTGAACGAAGTTTTTGATAGCGTCCGAGTCTTTGTTATCGGCACGGGCAACGATGATGTTCACATAAGGCGAATCTTTGTCTTCAACAAACACGCCGTCATTGGCGGTTAAGCCCACTTGACCGGCATAAGTGTTGTTCACCACCGCCAAATCCACGTCATCTAAGGCACGAGCGGCGACTGATGTATCCACTTCTTTGATTTCAAGTTTTTTGGGGTTTTCTACGATGTCAAGCGATGTTGAGAATAGGTTGGTGTTGTCTTTTAGCTTGATAAGCCCTTGTTTTTCAAGCAAAATCAATGCACGAGCTAGGTTTGACGGGTCGTTTGGCACCGCCACGATAGCACCGTCTTTAAGCTCGCTTATGCTTTTGATTTTTTTAGAATAGCCTGCCAGTGGATATACGAATGTATTGCCTACGATGACCAGATTATCCAGTTTTTTCTCTTGGCTGTCTTTGTCAAGATAGGGCTTGTGTTGCATGGCGTTGGCGTCTAGGTCGCACTTGGAGACGGCGGTGTTGGGCAGGGCGTAGTCGTTAAACTCAACGTATTCTACCACCAAACCATATTTTTCTTTGGCGACTTTGGCAGCCACTTCGGCAACTTTATGTTCAGGCCCGCTCATCACGCCCACTTTGATTTTGTTGGGGTCGCCCGCAGGGCAAGCGGTTGTGGTTGCCGTTGTGGTTTGGGCGGTTGTGTCGGTTTTGGTTTCGGTTTGGGCAGGTTTGTCGCCACCACAGCCAACTAGGGCAATGCCTGATGCTAAGGCACACAGACCAAAAAATTTGTTTGCTTTCATAAGAGTTCTCTGTTTAAAAAGGAATGATATTTATCTGTTTGTCAATTTAAAATCATTGGGCTTCTTGCAAAACTTAGAATTAAAGAAAACCGTTCGTGGTGAGCTTGTCGAACCATGAAAAGGTTTTCTTTCACCCGAAGGCATAGCTTAGAGCGAACGGAAAACCTAGTATTGCAAGAAGTCTATTAAATTTATCAAATGACAAAATCATGACAACAATAAATTTTAGCATATTAAAGCAAAAAATTAGCCAAACTTCAATATGAATTTTGGCTAAAATTTTAACAAAAGGTTATGCCATTTTGGCATATCATCTGTGATCAAACCGCTCGGCAAGCATATCCCCCACTTTTTGGCATATCATGACAATCGCCACGATGATGACGGTCGCTATCCATTTGACATAGACCATGCCACGATGTTCGCCATAGCTGATAGCCAGATTGCCTAGACCGCCACCGCCGACCACACCTGCCATGGCTGAGTAGCCGATGAGCGAGACGAGCGTGAGCGTTATGGCGTTGATGAGTATGGGTAGGCTCTCGGGGAAGTAGTATTTTGTGATGATTTGCCAGTTGGTCGCCCCCATGGCGTGAGCCGATTCGGTCAAACCTGTGGGAATCTCGGCTAGGGCGTTGGCAGTAAGCCTTGCCACAAAAGGAATGGCGGTCATGGCAAGTGGCACAATGGCGGCGGTCGTCCCCAGTGTTGTCCCCACAATCAGACGAGTAAAGGGCAACAAAATAATGAGCAAAATGATAAACGGCACCGACCGCCCCACGTTGATAATCACGTCCAATATGGCAAATAAGGGCTTGTTTGCCAAAATCCGCCCCTTGCCCGTCAAAAACGCCAAAAACCCAAGCGGTAACCCCACCAGCACCGATATGGCGGTAGAGACCAACCCCATATAGACCGTCTCGTAAGTGGACTTATAGACCATTTGCCACATTTGGGGGGTTAGCTCGCTCATAAAGCCTTGATAAATCTCATGCCACATAGCCTAACACCTCAAATCCAACATGATGTTCTGTAAAAAACGCCAACGCCTCCACGCACGCCGTCCGCTCGCCAATCATTTGGCTAATGGTTACGCCAAACTTGACACCGCCCACATAGTCCATTTGTGAAGTCAAAATGTTAAACGCCACGCCAAATCGCCGTGTCGCCTCCGAAAAAAGCGGACTGTCCACCGTTTTGCCACTAAATTCAAAGCGTATCACAGGATAAGTGCCGTCCGTCTCATGGGCGTGCAGGCGTGCCAAAAATTCATCAGGCAAGCTCACATGAAAAGTCGCCTTGATAAAGTCATGAGCAAGCTCGGTTTGGGGATTGGCAAAAATCTGCCCCACCGTGCCTTGCTCCACCAACACACCCTTGTCAATGACCGCCACTTTATCACAAATGCGTTTGACCACGTCCATTTCGTGCGTGATGAGCAGTATGGTAATGCCAAGCTCGTTGTTGATTTTTTTTAACAAATCCAAAATCGCCCCTGTCGTGGCAGGGTCTAAGGCACTGGTTGCCTCATCGCAGAGCAAAACTTTTGGGTCGGTTGCCAACGCTCGGGCAATGGCGACACGCTGTTTTTGACCGCCTGATAAGCTAGACGGATAGGCGTGATGACGCTCGGATAAGCCCACGAGTTCAAGCAAGGAGCTTACCTTTTGTTTGATGACGTGTTTGGGCGTGTCAGACAGTTCAAGGCTTAAGGCGACATTGTCAAACACCGTGCGAGATGAGAGCAGGTTAAACTGCTGAAAAATCATGCCGATATGACGGCGAGCCTTGATAAGGGCGGTGTTGTCTAGGCTCATCAAGTCCACACCGTCCACAAAAACGTGTCCTGTCGTGGGGCGTTCTAGGAGATTGACACAGCGAATGAGCGTGGATTTGCCCGCTCCGCTGGCTCCAATCACACCAAAAATCTCGCCCTTTGCCACCGTCAAATCGGTCGGTTGTAGGGCGGTAAAGGTTGTGGGTTTGCCGTCTTTTTTTATGGCGAAAGTTTTGCTGACGCCTTGTAATCTTATCATAATGGGTAAATTTGGGGAAATTGGTTATTATAGCATGGATTGGGCGGGTGTTATGGCAAAAATTGATGAATTAGCAGGGCAATCGCACTATATTTAATTTTTAGCAAATAAAATTATGTTTTTAAAGAAATTGGTAATTTTTAGACATAAATTATTTAAAAACTCACCAAACCAATTACACTTTGAATAATTTATTAAAAATATATTTAGATAAAATTAACTATAAATACTAAATCTGCTTGATTTTTAATCAATTTTATGTAAAATTTTGTGGTGCAATTGCCCTGGATGAATTAGCAGGTTAGCGATGATAATTTGTCAATAGACTTCTTTCCAAACCCCGATTTTTGTGGATTTTTAAAAACTTCAACCCCAATACTTATAAGGGTTTATTTTTAGTTTGGAAAGAGATTTAATATCAAAACATCAATAACACCTGTCAAAAAATAAAGTTTTTGCACAGCGAATTGTCCAAAATTTACCCAAAATCAACACTTCTCCCCACAATTACGCACAACCACGACAGTTGCAACAATGGCGTAACATTTTTAAAATTTCTAGGGTAAAGCACGCACAAGACTGCCGATGACTTTACATTTTGTGGCTATCACACACCCCAAAAATCCCCTATCATACACCCATCGCCAACGAGAAAATACCAAATGAATGCTTGATATCTGTTGGACCAAGATGATAAGCATGAATGACGTAGCGTGGTTGGTGTCGTGGGTAAAGCCAATTTTGGACGATTTTAATGATGATTTGTTAGGTTTATTTTAGTTTAAATAAGACATGACAACATCAACATTAAAATGAAAATAGAGTTTCACTTTACCTTAAATCAGTAAATAACCAAGTAACAAATCCATCTTTAATAAGGAATTCATCATGAGTAACTATGACAATATCGATCGTGACGTTGTAAAAAATATGTCTGACGAAGCAAAAGCAGACCTAAACGCTGACCCAATCACAGGTGAGCCAGGCTCACATCCAGTGGGTACAGCCGTTGGTGGTCTTGGCGGTGCAGCTGCAGGTGCAGCCATCGGTGCCTTAGCAGGTCCACTAGGGGCGTTGATTGGCGGGGCTGTGGGTGCAGTCGTTGGTGGTGGTGCAGGCAGTGCCGCAGGTGAAGCCTTTGACCCAACCATCGAAGAAGCTTACTGGCGTGCTCACTATGCCACATCGCCAAGCTATGTAGCAGGCTATGATTATGACCGTGACTACCTACCTGCTTATGCCGTAGGTTATGCCAACCGTCCACGCTACCCTGCTGGCGCTCGTTTTGAAGATTATGAGAGTGATTTGGAGCGTTCATGGAATGAAGTTAAAGGCGAATCACGTCTGGCGTGGGAACAAGCCAAACTTGCTGCTCGTGATGCATGGTATCGTGTGAAGTACTAATAAGTACTAAATAAACAGAAGTTAAATTTGCCTGATTAATTTTAATTGGGTTCATAAAATAAACCACCTAAATATTCTATATTTGGGTGGTTTTTTTGTGCTGTTTTATCATTGTAAATTTTGGTTATTGCCATTTCAAATTTTAAAAACACCCCCATTATATAAACCCACATTTATCAAAATATTAAGCAAATAAGGCACATCATGGCACACGAATACATCAGTATCAAAGGGGCAAAAACCCACAACCTAAAAGACATCAACGTGGACATTCCACGAGATAAGTTGGTCGTGATTACGGGTTTGTCAGGTTCGGGCAAATCATCGCTGGCTTTTGATACGCTCTACGCCGAAGGGCAAAGACGTTATGTGGAGAGCCTGTCTGCTTATGCTCGCCAGTTTTTATCACAAATGGAAAAGCCTGACGTGGATAGCATAGAAGGCTTATCCCCTGCCATTGCCATTGAACAAAAATCAACCAACCACAACCCCCGCTCCACCGTCGGTACGATTACCGAAGTGTATGATTATTTGCGTTTGCTGTTCGCTCGTGTCGGCACGCCCCATTGTCCTGAACACGGCTTGCCCATGGTCGCCCAAACGGTGAGCGAAATGGTGGACGACATTCTTGCCAAACCTGACGGCACTCGGCTCATGCTCCTTGCCCCTGTCGTGCGTGAGCGTAAGGGCGAGCATATTGCCCTGTTGGAGAGCTTACAGGCACAGGGCTTTACCAAAGTTCGCATTGACGGGGTGGTCTATGACATGGATGAGCTACCCACGCTTGCCAAAACGCACAAGCACACCATAGACGTGGTGGTGGATAGGTTTAAGGTGCGAGATGATTTGGGTAACCGTGTGGCGGAGAGCTTGGAGACCACGTTACGGCTAGGCTCGGACATTGCCATTTTGCACGATATGGACGATGAGAGCGAGACCGTGCTATCCGCCAAGCACTCTTGTCCTGCCTGCGATAGAGCGGTGAGTGAGTTGGAGCCACGCCTGTTTAGTTTTAACAACCCTGCTGGGGCGTGTCCGTCTTGTGATGGGCTTGGCAAACGCCAGTATTTTTCTGCCGAGCGTATCGTTACCGAACCTGCCAAGTCCTTAAATCAAGGGGCGATACACGGTTGGGACAAACGCCATGCTTATTATTTTGGGCTACTGACCACCGTTTGCACGCATTTTGGCATTGACATGGATAAGCCGTGGCAAGACTTAACCAAAAAAGAGCAAACCATTATCCTAAACGGTTCGGGCAAAGAAAAACTGACCTTTAATTTTACCGATGAACGGGGGCGTAAAACGACCAAAACCGTGCCATTTGAAGGGATTTTGCCCTACCTAGAACGCCGTTATCACAGCACCACTAGCAACATCGTGCGAGATGAGTTAGCCCAATATTTATCTGACACGACTTGCAACGTGTGTAACGGCGTTCGCCTAAACGACATCGCCCGTAACGTCAAAGTGGACGGACGGGGCGTGGGCGACATCATTGCCCTGCCGATAGGGCAAGCGTGGCAGTATTATGAAAACCTACACATCGGCGGACATAAAGGCGAAGTGGCGGATAAGATTTTTAAAGAAATCCGTGAACGTTTGGGCTTTTTGACCAAAGTGGGGCTAGAATATTTGACCCTTGCCCGCTCTGCCGAGACCTTATCGGGCGGGGAAGCCCAGCGTATCCGTCTGGCAAGCCAAATCGGGGCGGGACTAATGGGGGTCATGTATGTGCTAGATGAGCCGTCCATTGGCTTGCACCAACGAGACAATGACCGCCTGTTATCCACGCTCACGCACTTACGAGACCTAGGCAATACCGTCATTGTCGTGGAGCATGACGAAGATGCCATTCGCACCGCTGACCACATCATTGACATTGGCGTGGGGGCAGGCGTGCATGGCGGACGGGTGATTGCCACAGGAACGGCGGACGAGATTGCAGGTAACGATAATTCATTAACAGGGCAATATTTATCGGGCAAAAAACGCATTGAGATTCCCAAAATCCGCCACAGTGCCAAGACAGGCGAGATAAAAAAAGGCAAAAAAACCGTAACCGAGCCTTTGTATATCCGCCTAGACGGAGCCAAGGGCAATAATTTAAAAAATGTAAACCTACAAATCCCAATCGGCGTGATGACCTGTATCACAGGCGTATCAGGCTCTGGCAAATCCACGCTCATTAACCGCACGCTCATGCCACTGTCCGCCACGCACCTAAATAACGCCACCACGCTTGTGCCTGAGCCGTATGACAAAATCACGGGGCTTGAACACCTTGATAAAATGGTGGACATAGACCAGTCGCCAATCGGTCGCACACCACGCTCCAACCCTGCCACTTATACGGGCGTGTTTACGCTCATCAGAGACCTATTTACCCAAACCCCCGAAGCTCGGGCAAGGGGCTATAAGGCGGGGCGGTTTAGCTTTAATGTCAAGGGCGGTCGCTGTGAAGCCTGTCAAGGAGACGGCATGATAAAGGTGGAAATGCACTTTTTGCCAGACATGTATGTGCCGTGCGACGTCTGTGCAGGCAGTCGCTACAATCGTGAGACCCTAGAAGTCCACTACAAGGGCAAATCCATCTCGGACGTGCTTGCCATGACGGTAGAGGACGCATTGGTGTTTTTTGAAGCAATTCCTGCCATTCATCGCAAATTAGAAGCTCTTATGCAAGTAGGTTTGGGCTACATTCAGCTTGGGCAATCCGCCACAACCCTATCAGGGGGCGAAGCCCAAAGGGTCAAACTTGCCAAAGAGCTTGCCAAACGAGACACAGGACAAACCCTGTATATCCTAGATGAGCCGACCACAGGACTGCATTTTGAAGACATTGCCAAACTGCTTGACATCTTGCACGCCCTTAGAGATAAGGGCAACACGGTGGTGGTCATTGAGCATAATTTGGACGTCATCAAGACCGCTGACCATATCGTCGATTTGGGTTATGAAGGCGGTTCGGGTGGGGGCGAGATTGTCGCCACAGGCACGCCCGAACAGGTGGCACAAGACGAAAAATCGCATACAGGGCGGTTTTTGAAAATGGTGTTGGATAAGGGCTAACCATGTACCTATTTGACACTCACACCCATTTTGACGTACCCGAATACGACAACAAGCGTGATGAATACAATCACATCGCCTTTGCTCATGGCGTGCGTCATGTGGTGCTTATCGGCTATTTGGCAAAGTATTTTGACAGAATGAGACAGGTCAAACACCATGCCGATAGCCATTATCCAATTAAGCACCATTTGGCGTGTGGCTTGCACCCGTTATATATCAAAGAGCATGGCGATGATGATTTAATTCTGTTGGATAATTATCTAAAAAAATATCCCAACATTGCCATTGGCGAGATAGGGCTTGATACTTATCCTGATGAATTAAAATCGGCGGATAGTTATGATAAACAATGCCGATTTTTTATAGAGCAAATAGGCTTATCCAAAACGCATGATTTGCCTATTTTATTGCACATTCGTAAATCGCACGCTGATACCCTAAAACTCTTAAAAGCACAAAAATATAACGCCCATAATCAAGGCGGTATTGCTCACAGTTTTAGCGGTGGCGAAAATGAAGCGTTGCATTTTTCCAAATTGGGTTTTAAAATTGGCATTACAGGGCAAATCACCAACCCCAATGCCAAAAAATTACGCCAAGCGGTAAAAACAGTATTTGATAAAATTGGCGTATCTGCTTTTGTGATTGAAACCGATTGCCCTGATATGAATCCTATCCCTGCTCAACTGGGTGGTAATTATTTTAATGAACCCAAAAATTTAATATATGTTTTAGATGAATTGGCGGTGTTATTTAATATGGATAAAGAAACCTTGGCATATCAACTTTGGCAAAACAGCAATGAGGCATTTAAAACTAATTTTGAATATTATTAAATGATTTTTTAATGGGTTTTTCCGTTCGTGGTGAGCTTGTCGAACCATGACGGAAAACCGTTTCACCCTTCGACTTAGCTCAGGGCGAACGGTTTTTTTAATTCGCTTAATTTATTTAAAAATCAATAAAATTTAAAGAGTAAAATAAAATGACCAACCGCAGATTTACAGGCACACGCACGCTATATCAAGATGATTTTGATAAATTTACCAATGCTCACGTTGTTATCATCGGTATCGGTGGCGTGGGGTCGTGGGCAACAGAAGCCCTTGCCCGTACTGGCGTGGGCGAGCTGACGCTCATTGACATGGACGTGCTGGTGGAGAGCAACGTCAATCGCCAACTGCCCGCCCTAACCGACACCTTTGGCGAATCAAAAATTGGCGAGATGACAAAACGAGCAATCGGCATTAACTCCAATATCAAAATCAATGCCATTGATGAATTTATCACGCCTGATAATATTGGCGAGTTATTACCAAATATTGAAACCATAAAAGACTACAAAGTCAAAAAAAGACCGCTTGTTATATTAGACTGTGTGGATGACATAAATGCCAAATTAGCAATTGCCCTATATTGCCGATTCAATAAAGTCAAGCTCATTATCTCAGGCGGAGCAGGGGGAAAAATTGACCCTTTGCAAATAAAAGTGAGCGATTTAAAAGACGTGTATCAAGACCCCTTACTTGCCAAATTACGCCAAAACCTAAGAGATAAAAATATCAATAAATCTTTAAAAGAGAAGTTTGGCATGAAATGTGTCTATTCGTCCGAACCCTTAAAACTTGCCAATGCCTGCGAGAGCGGACTTAACTGCGGTGGCTATGGCTCGGCAGTTACGGTAACGGCAAGCGTGGGTATGATAATGGCGAGCGAATGCTTAAAGATGATTGGCAATTTTTAACTTTATCTGTTATTATCTTATTTGGCAATGAATACATTCACAAAAAACGAAGTTATCTTATGAAAATTTTACAATCTAAGCATTATCATCCAAAAAAGATTTTTAATGAAGTCTATATGGACAATCAATATCAAATCGTGGCACAGGATTTGGAGCGTTCTACGTCCACGCATGACAACCCTTATTATCAGCTTTTATCGTCTATTTTGCCCAGTGTTGATTTTCATGATATGGTGATTAAAAAAGACAAATTGGTGGATTTTGTTAAATGCACCGATTATCATCCTGTGGCATTTGATAAAAAGAACCATCTTTTTTATGAAAATGAAATTTGCTATTTTTATGACAAATATGACTTATTCATTGTCGCCAGTGAAAACCTAAGTAATGAATATGACAAAACCATTATTGAATCAGGATTTTTGCGAATAGACCATATTTTTTATGACCCAACCAATGAAAATTCATTGAGCAATATTCGCACCTTTTTTAATGAGTATTTGCAAAAATACATCTCAAAAGACAGCAAAGTATTACTGCTTTTAAAAGAAGGTCGGGATTTGGTATTTAAGCACCAAGGCATTAAACCTTATACGCTTGACTTGCAGACGATGTATAATGACGACTTTTTGCCAACTCATCATAAAGTCAAAGACGAATTGGCACAAGGCAAAAAAGGCGTGGTGTTATTGCATGGTTTGGCAGGGACGGGCAAGACCAATTATATCAAATGGCTGACCGCCCAAATTCCCGATAAAGATTTTATTTTTGTACCAAATAATATGATTGGCGAGCTTGCCAAACCTGAATTTATGAGTATGCTTATTGAACAAAAAAATTCGGTACTGGTATTAGAAGACTGTGAAAACTATATCGCCGAGCGTGTCGGCGGTGGCAATCAAACGGACGTGGTGGGGATTATTCTTAATATCGCTGACGGGATATTATCAGACGTGTTAGAATGCCAGTTTATTTGTACCTTTAATGCCGATTTAATGGATATTGACCACGCCTTATTAAGACGTGGGCGACTGATTGCTGAATATCAATTTGGCAAATTATCCATAGAAAAATGCAATAATTATCTAAAATCCATTGGCAAAGACATCACGGTGGATAAAGAGATGACCCTTGCTGAATTAACCCATATTGATGAAAAAGAATATAAAGCGGTTGATGATAAAAAAGTGGGGTTTGGGTTTGTTTAAATATATTAGTGTTAAATTTAAATAGATGAATAAGGGTAAATTAAATTTGCCCTTATTTTTTATTTTTAAAAATATGTTAATTACCCTTAATAAATACCAGCATATCCATAACGCTGATTATTCACTTTGGTGGTAAAAGTCATGCCATAGCGTAAATGGGTGTTATCATGCCATTTATAAACAAAGCTGTATGGTTTATAAAATTGATGTGTGCCATACATGAGCGTTAAATGCAGTCGCTCTAAATCGCTAATGTCTTCGGTGATAAGGCGGTCATTATCAAGATAAATAAAATGGCATTGCGACTTTGCTTGTGGCGTGGTAAAAATTTGCTCACTAAAATGATAGTGGCAATATACCGCTTTATCCTGTCTGATATTAGGCGGAGCATAGCTGATATAATCCACGTCATTAGGAATGTGGGGTGCTAATTTGGGATTGACGTGCTTGGCGTGGTAGTTAAGATTGGAGATATGGCAATTATCCGCCCCCGAGTGCGTATTTTGGATTTGATTAAATTCATCTTGGATTGTTTAAATGGTTTGTTTGTCGCCAATCACATGAAGGGCAGGCATATCAAAATCATGATTGGTCATAAAATCCGCCCCATTTTAGGGTAATCTTACTTAACTCTTTATGCGTACACATGTCATAGCTGATATGTGTAAATTGGCTTTGGTTATTGGATAATAGAATCATGGCGGTAATCGCCACGCATGATAAGATGATAAGTAAGGGAGCGATAAGTTTCATGATTGGTAATTTTTTAATTTATCCTAAATTAGCCAAACAATTCTGTCAAGGGTGGGCGCGCCTGTTTAAACGGATATTTTCATTACAAAAATTGAGTTAAAGTGTTAAGTTTTGACCTTACTTTATAAAAATGTTATCAATGGTGGGCACGCTCTAATCATGAACAGGCTCTTAAAGTCATAAATCGCCATGCTCTCATACCTTACCATGCCTTAATAAATAAGATGGTAGGCGGGGCGGTCTAAGGTATGAAAAATAACCACCGTTCGGCTCATGACTTCCTAGCCTTTTAAAACTGATACATGATTCAAATTTGAATCATCTAATTAGATTGCCCCAATCTAAGTCCATCTAAACCTTAAAATACATTCTCAAACTGTCATCAAATGCCGTGTTTCATCATCAGTTAGGCGGATTTCATCGCCATTTAAGCCGTGTTGGTCTAATACCTGCCAAGTATCATCATAATCTTTGGCGAGCATTTCCTGCACCGTTAAACCCTGCTCGTGGGCTTTGGCAATAATGGCTTGTTTGATGTGTGGTGGCAAGTCAATAATCATGGGTTTTTCTCTTGGTGTTGTTGTATTTCAAGGGCTTTTTGATAAGCACTATCTAAAATAAATTGGCTCATGTTCACGCCCAACCGCTTGCTTGCTTCATCATGGCGTGGGGCGTGGTTCTAAGATGAATGCGTTCGGTAGCTGTCATGGGGTTGTCCTTGTGTTTGTTGTGCGTACATTATAAATTTAATCACACAACCAATCAAGGCATTTTCCCAATCTGGGGGAAAATGGGGAAAACGTGGGGAAAATGACGTAAAGCCTTTATTTATGGGGCTTGTAGGGGTTTTTAGTTTACTTTCCTACTTTCGCCATTTGCTAGGTTTTATTTTATTTTTGGCGGTGTATTTGTACAACCATATGATTTTATTAGGCTTATTTGGTGTGTATTTTTTGTTAGGCGGTAGGCATTGAATGGCGGTATCTGCAAGGATTTTTTGGTATATTGTGATGGCGAACTTAAATACCAACAAAATTCATGGATAGCAATAGATTATGGTGGACAACCAAAGACAAGGAAAAGAGATATAAGCTAGAAAAATCAAGGGCTATTGCACAATGTGAGATAGCCCTAGACTGCTGTATGGTCGGAGTGGCGGGATTCGAACTCGCGACCCCTTGCACCCCATGCAAGTGCGCTACCAAGCTGCGCTACACCCCGAATAGGCGATTATTATAGCAGGTTTTTGGCAGATTGCAAGCGATTTTTAAATCATGTTTTGATCGTAAAGCAAAACCGCCCAATGAGATTTGAGCGGTTTTGTATGACGGTTCATCACGCCTGATTGTCATCAGATGATGGGTTATCAAGTGGAGCGTTGTCATCGGCTTTGGGTTTGCGTTTGACGACTTCTGCCTTCTGGGCTGCCTTAGATGTTCTTTTGGCGGGGGTTTTGGCAGGTTTTGGGGTTTTTGCTTTGGCAGGCTTGGGCTTTTTGGGCGTTACCAAATTTAAAATCCCTGTTGGTTGTAACAGCTGACCTGAGACGCTCTCAATCATGTCCTTATAGCTGGTAGGACTGGTTTTGGTGGTCTCATCACTTGCCTTATCACTTGCTTTGGGGGCTTTGGAGTCTGACGTTTGACCATCGTCTTTGGGTTCATCAGCTGGGCTGATGATGTCATCCAAGGCTTGCACCAAAGATTCTAAGGCGGATTCTGCGGATTCTAACACTTTATCCATGGTATCGCTGGCAGACTCTAACAAGCTCGGCTCGGTAGTGTCATTTGTGCTAGGCTCTGTCTTAGGGGGTAAAGGCTCAGCCATGTCGCCTGCTGGCAGGTCAGGGCTGTCCACAGGCTCAGGCTTGTGAGCTTCTGTGGCAGGGGCTGCCGTCTCATCTGCTACTACATTCGGGACAGATTTGCCTACCGTCTCATCAAGGATAGGACTTGTGCCTAAGTCAGGGTGCTGACCACGGGGGTCGTTGCTGGCACGCTGAGCGATGGGACGTGGTATGGCTTCGGTTTTGCCTTGTCCGATGTGCCATGCACGCTGTGCGGTGGTATGCTCGGCAAAGTCTGCCAAATACTCGTCTGAGAGTGGGGCATAGCCATAGTTGGCGAACTGCTCGGCAAACGCCTGTTCGAACGCCTGCTCGCCGTCTGTCGCAGAGTGGGTCTCTGTGGGTTTGTCAGCGTGAATGGTATCTACCGCACGCAAAAAGTGTGCCACAAAGTCGTCACGCCATGCTTGGGGCAGGGTGTCGCCTAACACGCTTTGGATAAACTCGCCTGCCGTGCCTGTGATGGTCGGGCGAGTTGTAGTGGGGGCTGGCTGTGCTTTGGTCAGACCGAGCTTCTCACGCAGGGCGACTGCCACGACTCGGGGGTCGTTGATTGCCTTGTTCATCTCTTGGGCGAGCGTGGTTAGGCGTTCTGCACTCACGACATTGGCAGTGGGTGCGTCCGTGCGCTGTATCATGTCATTAGCATGGGTGCTCACTTCATCTACTTGGGTGGATGTGACTTGCCCTGTTTGATTTGCTCCTATATCATCGGCAGGTGCAGTAACAGGGGCGGTAACATCACCATCCACACCGATGGTCTCTGCCACCACTTCTGCTTGCACTTCTGTTGGCACCGCCAAGTCTGCCACGTCGCTGTCTTTGCTGGGTTCATCGGCAGGTTTGGTTTTTTCGGCTCTTTCGACCTTGGTGCGTTTTGGTTTGGGTTTGCTGTTGTCTAGCGAGACATGCACCACATCGCCTGTCATCTCAGGCTCGGTGATGGGGCTGATGTGTAGCACCACTTCATCAGGATTGGCAGATTTATGTGTGGTGCGGTCAGCTTTGGTAGGTTTATCAGTGCCTTTATCTGCTCTTGGCTCATGTTTTGATTCTGGCTTTGATTCATGGGCTTGGGGCTTGGCTGTTGATTTGTCCGCCCCTTTGTCCGTTTTGTCGTGAGAGATTTTGCCTGACTGATGACTGTTGGCATTCACCATGTCCGCTTTGTCGGCAGGTTTTAGTGTCTCGCCACGCACCGTCTCGCCACGAGGTTCACGCTGAGAGTGTGGCTCACGCTTGGGGTAGTAGTCCTGCTCTTTTTTACGGCGTTCGGCTCTGTTTTTGTCCTTGTCGCCTTGGGTATCACGGACACCTTCACGCTTTTCTGCCTTGTCGTTTTTGTCATCATTGGCAGGTTTGGATTTTTTCTTGTATTTGTCATCACGCTCGGTGCGGGTGTTACGCTCGGCTCTTTCTGGCTTTTGTGGGGCTTCTTTGGACGTGGTTTCGCTGGGTTTTGGTAGGTTGATTTGTCCAAATGCACCCAAGCTACTCGCCCCACCATTGACGATGGACTCGATGGCAGCGGCAGCGTCTGCGTTATTTAGGGCATGAGTAAGGCGTGCCTGTGGCTTAGGAGTGAATAGGTTGGACAGCCATGCCACAGCTTTGACTTCTTGGGACTGTTTGGGGGTCTCTTGGGGGGCTTTATCTCGTTTATTATCGCCTTTTTGGTCTTTGGCTTTGGCGGTGGCATTATCTGCCTTTTGCCAACGGTTTGCCACCGTGGTCGGCTCATCGGTTTTGGTTTGCCAATTCACTTCATAACCACGGTCAATGTTTTCACGTTCTTCAACATCAACAATCCGCTCATAGCTTGCTGGGGCAAAGCCGTCTGGGTTGAAGTGTAGGCTAAAATTGGGCGACTCTAAGTGGGCGTGCGGTAAAACGGTAATGCGTGTGCCTGAGTCTTGTTCTAGATGGACAAGGCTTTCACGTTTTTCGTTCAGCAAAAAGGCAGCAATCTCGGTCGGCACTTCGGCTTGAATCTCGCCCATACGCTCTTTTAGGGCAATCTGCTCGATTTGTCGCATGATAGACAGAGCCAAAGAACGCAAATCCCGTATCATGCCATTGCCATGACAACGTGGACACAGATAGCCCGTGGCTTCTTCTAGGGACGGACGCAGACGCTGACGGCTCATCTCCATAAGACCAAATTTGCTAATCTCGGCAAACTGCACTCTGGCACGGTCGTAGCGGGTGGCATCAATTAAGCGTTTTTCCACGTCTTTTTGGTGCTGTGGGTCGTTCATGTCAATAAAGTCAATGACAATCAGACCGCCCATGTCTCTTAGGCGTAGCTGACGGGCAATCTCATCGGCGGCTTCTAGGTTGGTGTGGTAAGCGGTCTCGGAGACGTCCGAGCCTTTGGTGGACTTGGCGGAGTTGATGTCGATTGCCACCATGGCTTCGGTTTGGTCGATGACGATAGAGCCACCAGACGGCAGACGCACTTCACGCTGATAGGCGGTTTCAATCTGACGCTCAATGCCAAAGCGGGTAAATAGGGGTTCATAATCGGTATATTTACGCAATTTGCCCATTTGGGTTGGCATGACAGACGCAATAAAGTGAGCCGCTTCGTTATAGGCGTTCTCAGAGTCAATCCACACTTCGCCGATGTCATCACGCAGATAATCACGCACGGCACGAGTAACCACGCCTGCTTCTTGGTGAACAAGGTAGGGGCTTGGGCGAGTGCGGTTTTGTTCTAGGATAGATGACCACGCATCAAGCAGGTGGTTTAGGTCGTTTTGTAGGTCATCAAAGCCCTTGCCAATCCCTGCCGTGCGTACAATCACACTCATGCCACGGGGTATTGATAGACTGGCGATGATTTGCTTCATTTCATCACGCACTTTGCCTGAGATTTGACGGCTGATACCGCCCCCTTTGGCGTTGTTTGGCATGAGTACCAAATACCGCCCAGCCAGCGAGATGTAGGTGGACAAGGCTGCCCCTTTGTTGCCACGTTCTTCTTTTTCGACTTGAACGATGACGCTGTCGCCTTCTTTGATGATGTCTCGGATATTGTCGGTGCGTGGGTTGCCTTTGAGATACTCAGGGGCAATCTCACGCAGGGGCAAAAAGCCCTGACGAGCCGAGCCGTATTCCACAAATACCGCTTCTAATGACGGCTCCACACGGGTAATATGCCCCTTGTAGATGTTGGCTTTTTTTTGTTCACGAGTGCGATTTTCTAGGTCAAAATCGTAAAGGTGGTGGTCTTTGCACAGTGCCACACGAATCTCTTCGTTGTGGGTGGCGTTGATAAGAATGCGTTTCATGATGTTCCTTAAAAAAGTAAACATCAAGGCGGTAAGATAGGGCGTTGCCTATTAGACAAATGGTTGGGCTTTATGGTGTGTTAGGTTTGCAAAAATCGGATACATGAGTATCCTTGTTTTGGCTTTTTACAATAAAAATTTACAAAACTAAAAACCCATTTGGTAAATGATTACCAAATCAGTTCAACGCCTAAAAAATTGGTTGGGAATAACCCTTAATCATACAGTCATCGCTTGCACCGATGAGACCAAACAGCGGATTCTACAAAAACAGTGTTTGTCTTGTGTTTTTGTGTGTGTTTGGCAAAAAATCTTACGCACCTTGATGTGCAAAATAAAAAATTGGGTGGGCTACCTGTGATGAATATAAATAATCAATACCAAGATTATGTTTGGTATTTTTAATCAAAACGCCATTTTTGGCAAAAATTTCACTTTTGTCATCACTTTATTTGGTAACGTGCTAAACTATATCAGATTTACCCAAATTTTCCTATCAAAATTTTAAAAATTTAACAATATGACCCAAAATTCCCCCAAAACGCCCCAATCGGCTGATGATGTGATTAGCGATTTTAGCCGTGTCAATTTTTTGACCGTAACTGCCAACCAAGACGGACAACGCATTGATAATTTTTTGCTCGCTCGCCTAAAAGGCTTGCCCCGCTCGCACCTATATAAGCTCATCAGAGACGATGAAATTCGTATCAACAAAAAACGCTGTAAGCCCCATGACCGCCTAAGTGTGGGCGATGTCGTGCGTGTCGCTCCCATTCGCCTGAGCGTGCGTGATGAGCCTGTGGTGTCGGACGACTTTGCCAAAGGTTTGCTTGGACGAGTGGTCTTTGAAAATGACGGCTTGATTGTGCTAAACAAACCGCACGGCTTGGCGGTGCATGGCGGGTCTGGCGAGAGTTTTGGGGTGATTGAAGCCATGCGAGTGGCAACGGGCAAAAAATATTTAGAACTTATTCATCGGATTGACAAAGACACATCGGGGCTACTCCTTATTGCCAAAAAACGCAGTAGCTTGAAAGACTTACAAGCCCATTTTAGAGAAAAAACCATACAAAAAGACTATCTGTGCGTGGTGCATGGGACGGTCAAGAGCGGTCAAAAAATAGACAAGCCATTACTCAAATACACCCTAAAAAATGGCGAAAGACGAGTTAGGGTAGATAAAGACGGCAAGCCGTCCCAAACCATGATAGAAGTCTTGGCAAATTTTGAGATAGACGGCATGGCGGTAAGCCTTGTCAAGGCAAGTCCCTTGACAGGACGCACGCACCAAATCCGTGTGCATATGGCAAGTATCGGTCATGCCTTGCTTGGCGATGACAAATATCAGTCGCCCACGCAAGCAAGCCTTGCGACTCAAAAAGGCATAAAACGACTGTGTCTGCACGCTTGGCGGATTGCCGTGCCAAGCGATGACGGTGTACAGGTGTTGGAAGCGGATATGCCCGATGATATGAGGGGGATTGTGGGGGATAGGGTTTGGGGTTATAACGCCTAAGATGCCATTTTATTTGGTCTTGGTTTAAAAAGTACACTATACAAAATGAAAAAGTACCACGGTTTCCGTTCGTGGTGAGCTAAGTCGAACCATGACGGAAACCGACCCGCAGGCATAGCTCAGGGCGAACGGTTTTTGTAGTAAAATACAATTTTGTTGGCTGTAAGTAGGGTGCGTACCACGCACCTTTTTAAAAACTATCGTTTTCAATCAAGGTATTACCCCATTGTTTAAAATCTGATGATACTACCAAACCCAACTACGCCATAGGATTAACAAAATCAATGGGTAAATGCATAAAATCCTTTTCATTTCTGCTTACCAATATCAAATCATGACAAATGGCGGTTGCTCCGATGATTGCGTCTGGGGTTTTGGTTTTCTTGATACGGCGAATGTCAGCACTTTTAAAAATAATCTCACGGCTTACATCAAGCCATATAAAATTATCTTGCAAAAATGTTTTGGTTGCGGTCAAATCATCATCATTCATATCAAAAGACAAAACTTCCGATACGGTAATGGTAGAGATTGCCAAATTACCACGATGTTTATCCAAAAAGTTTACGGCTTGTGGCATATTTGCCAAATGATAAATGATGATATTGGTATCAATCAAATACATCATTCACGCTCCCACTCTCGCACCCATTCACTGCGAATTTGACGTTCATATTCCAAACCGTCAATGCCCCTGCCTTGCAAAATCCCTGCAACCGCCATAAGGCTATCTTTTGGTTTCTCTCCGCTCAATGTGCCGATGACTTTACCGTGATTGGTAAATGCTACTGTTTGCCCTTGTTCTACCGCTAGGATTTGTTGTTGAACCACTTGGGGCAATAGGCTGATTTCTATAACCATAATGTTACTCTTTGACTTTGATTTAACACCCCCATTGTAAAACACCCACCACCCCAAATCAACCCAATTTCCCCAAAAAGCCCTAGACAATTTGCCAATTTTATTTTACAGTAGTCATTTATATTTGGCTCTGGTTCAAAAAGTATGCTACAAGGAAAACCGTTCGTGGTGAGCTTGGGAAACCTAACGGTTTTCCTACCCTTCGACAGGCTCAGGGCGAACGGAAAACCTAGTTCAGCATACTTTTTAGACTACTACCTTATATTTTTTGGAAAAACCGCCATGAAACCTGTAATGATAGACACGACCGCCCGCCACGAAGCCATTGCCAAATCCATTTCTGACACAGGGCTGTCCCGTGATGAACTAATCGGAGCGATAGACTTGGGATCAAACAGTTTTCACTTGGCAATCGCTCGGCTTGACCATGGCGAAGTTCGCCGTATCGCCAGCATTTCTGAAAAAGTGCAATTAGGGGCAGGGCTTGATGAAAACAACGTCCTATCTGAGGAAGCCATGGAGCGTGGCATTGACTGCCTAAAACGCTTTTTGCCCCATGTCAGCGAAATCAGCCCCGACCGCCTAAGGGTGGTGGCAACCAACGCCCTAAGAAAGGCGGTGAACGCCCAAGAATTTATCCGCCGTGCCAATGCCTTTTTGCCAAAGCCCATTGAAGTCATCGCAGGGCGTGAAGAAGCTCGCCTTATCTATCTTGGCGTGTCGCACTCTAACGCCAGTACCGACAAACGCCTTGTGATTGACATTGGTGGGGGCAGTACCGAATTTATCATCGGACAAGGGTTTGAACCCATTGAAATGGAAAGTTTGCAAATGGGCTGTGTGTCTTTTACTCGTAAATTTTTTGCAGACGGGCGTATCAGCGAGCGTGCCTTTGACGGGGCGATGACGGCAACCCAAACCGAGCTTTTGAGCATTGCCAAACGCTACAAAAAAACAGGCTGGGATAACGCCATCGCGTCATCTGGCACAGCAAAGGCGTGTAAACTTGGGCTAGAAGAGCTTGGATTTGCCAAAGATGTCATCACGCTGGACGGCATGATAAAATTAAAAAAACACCTTATCAAACTTGGCAACATTGACAAAATCACCTTTGAAGGGGTAAAAGCTCATCGCCAAGCGGTATTCCCAGCAGGAGTGGCGGAGCTTTTGGCAATCATGCAAACGCTTGATATTAAAGAGCTTTATTATTCAGACGGGGCGTTGCGTGAAGGCGTGATGTATGACATGCTGGGGCGACTTGATAATGAAGACGTGCGAGACCGTTCGGTGTCCGCCCTTGCTGAGCGGTATTCGGTGGATTTTAAGCAGGCAGGGCGTGTCATGACGACTTGTGGGCGACTGTTTGATATGGTCAAGGCGGATTTGGGCTTTGATGATGAAGACAGGGACTTGCTCCGCCGTGCGTCCAACTTGCATGAGATTGGGCTTGCCGTGGGTCATAGCAACTATCAGCGTCATAGTGCGTATTTGTTGGAGTTCTCAGACATTGCAGGCTTTGCTCAATCAGGGCAGGCGAGCATGGCTCAAATCGCTCTAAACCACAGACGAAAACTTAAATCCGAAAACCTAGATATTATTGAAAACCTAGGCGGTCGCAAACTTGCCTATTTGTGCCTGATTTTACGCCTTGCCGTTACCGCCAACCATTCTCGCACCATAAAATCTGCCCCCATTTATCTGTCGGTCATGAACAAGAACAAAGACCATTGGAAAATCACGCTAGGCGACGGCTTGCACAAAGAGCTTATCAGCACCCAATTGACCGCCGACATTGCCCAGTTTGCCAAATGGGGGGTAAAGTTGTCGGTGGTGGGGTAAATCCATGACCGCACACAAGAGCAATGACAACATTCCAAGCCGTATGAGTGTTCCCTTACCATTTGTCATCATGCGTGAGAATGTCGACAAAGAGCAACTTGTCGAGCAATATGGCAGAGTTTTTCAAAATGCTTGGCGGATTTATGGTTTCTTTATGATAATAATGATAATGCCAATAGCATGGTCGTTCATTGGTGGTGCGACACCAGATGATTTAATAGACCCCTTTCCAAACCAACAACACATCATGTTATAATACCCATTTA